>Ga0210387_10003435_pt1 | contig 12158 bp, 8 predicted proteins | sample IncBWC7OmetaG_FD_160108 | JGI IMG/M metagenome (GOLD analysis project Ga0210387, IMG submission 160108) | Forest soil microbial communities from Barre Woods Harvard Forest LTER site, Petersham, Massachusetts, United States - Inc-BW-C-7-O ... | reverse complement strand
TTTCAGCCTGCCGAAAGGTTCCGTCTCGGATCTCGTCAAGACGCAATACGGTTTTCACATCATCAAAGTTCTGGATCGCGAGACCGCGCATACTAAGAGTTTCGAAGAAGTTCGCGACACGATTCTTCCTATCGTGCTCGATGAGAAAGTTCGTGCGGACGCGAACAACATTTCAAACCAGATGGCGGCTGCCGTCCGACAGTCAAATCGGCAGTCGATCGATGATGTTGCGCGGAAGTTCAATCTTGAGCTAGGCGACACGCCCGAAGCCTCCTTCACCGAGCCGGTCGGAGATCTTGGTAATTCGCCCGACCTCCATCAAATACTCTTCAAACTTCAGCCAGGGGAACTGAGTTCCCCTCTTCAAGTCGAGAAGGGCTATGCCATCCTGACAGTTAAGAAAACCGATCCCGCCCATCAAGGCACCCTAGCAGAAGTCCGCGATCGTGTCCTCGCCGATTACCAGCAGGAGCAGTCGGTTCAACTCGCCAGTGCCAAGGCGGCTGAACTCGCAAAACGAACACAAGCTGGCGAGCCTTTCGATAAAGTCGCGAAATCACTCGGAATCGATATCAAAACTCCTGAAGCCTTCGCGCGAACCGGATCAATTCCCGACCTCGGTTCCGGGCGGCAGCTCGAAGCTGCGTTCAGCATGCCGGTCGGACAGTTGAGCGCGCCCACGCAGCTGTCAGGCGGCTGGGTGGTCTACAAGATCGTTGCTCACCAGCCGGTGATCGCTGAAGATTTGGCGAAACAAAAAGAACAAATCGAGGCGCAATTGCTCCAAGCCAAGCAAGGAGCCGCCTTTGACGCCTTCCGTACCGCTCTAGAAGACCGCTTGAAGCGCGAAGGCAAGCTAACAATCAACAATGACGCCCTAAAAAGGCTTAACAAAACCAGCTAACGATTGTTGATTTGCCTTTCCACCGCGTATCTGGCAATTTCTGTTTCTTTCCTATAATTGTTTGAAAACAAATCACTTATAATTTAACGATGACGACCTTGCCTACTGCTCCCCGCTTTAGCTAGAATATTCCCATCCGCAGAGCCTGACCTCGAAGCCAGCGAGGTGCGACCTGTTCAGGAACCTCCCCAGCCTGACTACCGCTTGGCCGCAAAGAACGCAACACAGGAGCGCACTATGTCTGCAAATAGGTCGAAGGTTCGGCGGGTTGGAGCTATGCAGGGCAATCGCAGAGGGAGCGGCAGTCGAGCAGGAAGTCGAGGCGAAATGGAATTAGGGTCGCAGTCGAAACTGAGGAGCCACATGCCGGTGAAAAGTGCGTCGACCGCAAACGAGTATCTTTGCGCTATTGAGAAAACCCAGAACGGCAAATATAACGTCCGTGTGCGGGCAGCCTTCGGCCGAGGTGCTTGGTCGTTGCCGGTGTATTTTCTTGCCTCGTCGTTCAATGGCGCGATGAAAAAGCTCGAAGAGTCGCTGAGGATCCTTCAGAAGCATGAGGAGCGCCTGCGCTTCTGGACCATTGAGCATTCGGATGACCCAGCGATGGCGGGAGACCTATTGCAGGAATCCGGGCTTTGGTTTGACCGCCGCAAGGAATATCCACGCAAGTATGCCGAAATCGAAGTACCCCGCGAGCGTTCAGTCTCGGCGTCAGTCCTGGCACCAATGCGCCGTACGTTAGCTGACTCGGTGGCACAAGAGCGCCCGGCGACGAGCGCGCTCGCCGGCGACTAACTTCGCGGTGCGAGAGATGGCTGCAATTCTGCTTCCGCGACCGTTCCTTCCGATTTTGAGAAATGGGTCGAATCTCCTGAAGATCAAAAGTATTCAAGCCGAACTTCTGAAGATGGAAGACCTGAACTTTTTCCTTTCATCGAAAACGACCGAAGATCCACTCTCGAAGTGAAGCGCTGGTGGCCTTAGCTTCGCTCGGAAATGCAGCGTGCTAATCAGGTACAGGTGTGGTATTGCGCTTGTCCGGCGACCCTGCTTTAAACTTCGCAACCCGATTTAGGCCTGTAACTGAATCGGGAACGCCGGCCGAACTCAGAAGAAAATTATGCGTTGAATCGAATTTCCAAGATGGATCAGACGAAGGAATCCAAAGTGAAACAATATAAGGTCCGGGTGCAAACGCCGGGGCTGAGAGTGTTTCCTCAAACTTTGTAGGCTTGCCCGGATCGAGTCTTGTGAAGTCCACTTGCGGCAATGGTCTACGCATGTGATTTTGGCCCTTTTCGTCGTCGATGGCGAGATACACAGTGCGCGGCTCGTTGATCTGGGCCCCGCTATCATTCGTGAATGAAAGTTCAACTCGCATGTGACTTTCGTTCGAGGTCTTGAACGAGATTTCAGCTCGATTCAGGATCACGCGCGGAAGGGATCTGGCATCCGCGCCCCCAGCCTCAGCAGGCGAATACACGCACGTAATCGCAAGCTCGCTCTTCCCAACGATTTCACATTGTGGTGCCGACTGTGAAACATTTGAGTAAGCAGATGCGATTTGCGACGTTACAGCGCGATAGATCTGGGAGCCAGCCTGACCCGACATCTGGGTCAGCATGAGGACCGAGATTGCCGATCTTATTTTCATCTTCGTCTACAAGGATACAGCTGCATTGGCTATCGGCGGAAATTTTATAGGCTCGTTCCTTCTGTGGTCAGAAATTCTCGAATCAATGTGTTCACGCGCTCGGGTTTCTCATGTACTACCCAATGTGTAGCGTCTGCAATCCGTTCCACCTTCAGATTCGGCACGTATTTTTCGAGGCCGTTTAGATTCGACGATAATAGGTAGGGATCCTTCTCGCCCCAAATCACCAGCGTCGGCATTTTCACTACAAACGAAGCGATTCCGTCCTTCAGGTTAAGAACATCCTGTCCAGGGCGCGTTGCTGGTCCAACTTCTGCTGCGCGGTAGTAATTAAGACCGCCCGTCAACGCCCCGGGCTGCGACCACGCCTCGACGTAAGCCTCTCGATCGGCGTCCGATATGTATCCCTGGCAAATTCCTTCGCTCAAAATCGTTTCTTGCATTAGCGCGAATTGATTCGCGGACATCATCGATTCCGCCTGCGGGCTGCGAAACACCAGCATGTACTGGCTTGCTTCCTGCTGAGCCGGATTTTCGCGCAACTCGCGGGCAAATATTTTCGGATGCGGCGCGTTTATGATGATCAACCTATCTACAACCGCCGGACACGCCATCGCCACACACCAGGCTACGATCCCGCCCCAGTCATGCCCAACGAGACAGCATGTGTTCGCGCGTAGGTCATGGTCGCGTGAAATGTGCTCGACAAGCGCGCGTACGTCTCCCACAAGTCTGGCGGTGTCATATTCCGCTACATCGGTAGGCTTCGATGAAAGGTTGTAGCCGCGCATGTCCGGTGCGACGGCGATAAAATCGCGTCCAAATTCCACAAGTTGTTTACGCCATGCATACCAGAACTCTGGAAACCCGTGCAAGAAAACGATCAGTTGTGCGTCGTTCGCCTTCGTCCTGCCCGCGCGTACGCTTGTTACTGATTCGTCTGGTTGAGCGATTGCATAGTGAAGCCGCACCCCATTCACATCCGCAAACTCATGCCGAATCATTTGCGGCTCGGTTTCACCGTGGCTTGCTGCGTGGCTCATAAAATCTCCGTCGCCTCGAAATTCAATAGGAGATGAGTCGCATTATGGGTACTTCTGATTCTAAACTGCAATCTTGAAATCAGCGATGATGATCCTCGATCCTAGAAATAATTCCCGCTTGTCCTCGCCCTCGGCACGTCATATCGTTACCGTCCGGTCCTTGGCAAGGAAACGGACCGCATAGGAGTCATTGATGACCGAAATCGAAACGCGAAAATCACTTTTGTCGCTCGCGGAGATGCTCCGCACTCATTTCGAATATCTGCACAGCCTGCACGATTCCACCATCGCTCTGTTCGATGTCCTGCGCAGAAAAAACCCTGAAATCGAAAAGCTCTACAAACTTCACCCTCTCGTCCGTGCACAGCACCCGTCCGAGCAGAGTCCCGCCGACATGCTTCGCCACATCGACAACTTGATTGAGCAATTGAAACAGTAGGAGTCTAGTCCTTGTTACAGAACGATTCCGCTGATCCCCAGAGAGAGCTGCCTCGCAGGAGTCTGAGGAGAGCGGATCACTCAGCTCGCAGCGCTTGCATCACGTCAATTCGAGCCGCTCGCGCCGCCGGAACTACCGACGCGATCACCGCTGCGGCGAGCAACACAATCGCGGAGACAATCACCGGTAGAACTCCCGGCAACCGTACGTCAACGATATAGCTGCTTGCGATGCGCGCCAGCGCATATCCGCACACCGAGCCTGCAACGACGCCCGCAGCCGCCATCGCCGCGCCCTGAGCGATTACGTCCGTCAAAAGATTCCTCGGTTGTGCACCAAGAGCCAAACGGATTCCGAACTCGCGCGTCCGCCCGCTCACTGAGAACACCAGCACTCCCGCAACGCCGATAACCGCAATCGCGAGAGCGACTGCCGCAAAACCACCGAACACGATCGCGTTCAGCCGGTCGGGAGTTAGCACTTCCGCGCGGACGTCTTCGAGGGTGGCTGCGCGCTCAACGGGTTGGTTCACCGACATGTCCCGGATAATGCGTGTAATCGCCGGTACAAGTGCGTAGGGGTCCGAACGCGTATGAACGAACAACCGGCCGCCGCCTATTTCTTGCTCCAGCGGGTGATACACGGTGAGGGCTGCACCCGGCACCACGTTTTCATCGTCCACATCAGCCGCTACGCCGACGATGCGCCGAGGTCCGGTACTCACGTCGATGAATTTCATCACAGGATCGGTCCACATCAAGTGGTGGTTCAAAGCGTCCTGACCAGGAAACATTCGCTGCGCAACACTTTGGCTCACGATGACAACTGGTTCGGTGTCCTTACGGTCGGCATCGTTGAAGTCGCGTCCCGCAATCATTGGGACACCCAGTGCGGCGAAAAACCCTGGCGACACTGTGCGGAACATAGCTCGGGGGTCTTCTTCGCCCGGCGCGCGAACATGAAGGTCAGCGGAGAATTGGAAGCCCGGACCGAAAATGTTTTTGTCGCGCCACGGGACGGCAGTACCCACCGCGACGCGATCCACACCCGGCAGCGCCGCGATTTGCCGCATCGCTTCTTTGTAAAACCCCTGAATCTGCTCGGGAGTGCGTCCGTCTGTGACAACCGGCACATTTAAGGCGAGAACGTTGTGAGTGTCAAATCCCGTGCGTGCCGATTGAAGGGCGAGCAGAGTCTTCAGTAGCATACCCGCGCCAGCTAGCAGCATGAACGAAGCAGCGATCTGTGTGATGGCGAACAACCGCAGGCGGCGACCGGTACTCCCGGTGATTCGCAAGCCGCCGCTCGCTAGATTCAATCCGTTCGCGGCATCCGCCGACGGCAGACGCGGAACGAATGCCAGCAGCACCGCAGCAACGATTGCGAGCAGAGCGCCTACCCAAAGCATGCTCGAGTCAACGGTGAGATCAAGGGCACGCACTGAAAAACGCGAAGCGTAACGCGCGAGAATTGCCACCATCGGTCGCGCAATCAGCACGCCTAGAAGCGCCCCAGCACCGCAGAGCAGCAAACTATCAATTAAAAGCACACGTCGCAGCGAAGTAGTGGTCGCCCCGAGCGCCGCCCGGACAGCCAATTCGCCTTCTCGTCGAACCGTGCGAGCTAAAATCAGATTCGCCGCATTCGAGCACGCAATGATGAAAACGAGCACGGACGCCGCCAAGAGCACAAGCAAAACGGTTCGCGCGTTTGAAGTAATCTGGTCGCGCAGCAAGACCGCACTGATTTGAAAATCTGCTTTTCGCGAATAGGTATCAGGATGATCATTCAGCATCGCACCGTACACAGCTCGTAGTTCAGCCCGCGCAGTTTGAATATCCACTCCGGGTGCGAGCCGCCCGAAGAGCTCCGTCATGCGGTGAACGCGGCCGGTCACCATCGTCGCAGATAAATGGTGCGGGCTCGTGACGACGTTGGCAATGATCTCGGTCTCTGCAGGATATGGAACGGACGGTTCCAGCACACCGACGACGGTAGCTGAACGAGCGCCGAATTCGCCCGAATCGAGTTTGACGGTCTTGCCGATCACGGACGGGTCTTTCTTCATGACTGTGTTCCAGAAGCTGTACGTCAGGACGACAGCGCCCGCTGCATCCGGACCATCATCGTGCGCATCGAGCAAACGGCCGAGCACCGGGTGCAATCCCATCACGTCGAAATATGATCCGTCCACCACTCCGGCGCGGACCTCACGAGGATCGCCGAGTCCGACCATTGAGAAGCCGACGGTGGAAAAGTCGCCGATGGCGCTCAGCGTCTTAACGCCTGATTCCAAATCGTGAATTTCGGGGACGGAGAAGGTCGTGTTTTCGATACCTATGCCGGGCGCGCTCTGGCGGATGTAAATCAAGCGGTTCTCGTCGCGGTTGACGAGCGGACGAAGCAATACGCCTCGCACAACACTGAAAATGGCGGCGTTGGCGCCGATGCCGAGCGCCAGCGTGAGGACCACCGTAATTGCCAGCCCTTTGGTGTGAGCAAGCGAACGCAGTGCAGCTTTCAAATCGCGAACGAGCAAGTCTGGATTGAAGGTCATCGTTCGATCTCCCGATTCCGGTCAGATTCGACCGATCCGGACCGCCCCTAGCTTTTTTTAACACGGAACGGCGAAAATCCACCACAGAAATTCTCTCGCTCTATTGTTAAACGCTCCGGCGAGAATGTTTAGCTGAGGGTTCGCTTGGGCAGGTCGGACGGTAAGAGGAATTATGGAACCCGGCGGTCACGATCTCGATCGACGAGTGGATATGAATCGCGGTGAAGCTCTTCCTCGGTCGCGTGCCAGTGTGGCAACGGTTCGCGGACGACGCTAGGCTGCTTCGTGGGTTCCCACCGCCGGAATTCGCGCGGCCTTACGGGCGCGTGCCGCGGACCGCGTGGGCGCACTGGTGCCCTCAGGTGAGGAAAGCTGAATATTTTCTCAAACGGCAAGTCGGTGCCGGATATCCCGGCGCACGCGCCCGTTACTCCGTGGTAGGCCGCGTACAAGCCGCCGTTCGCCAATACTTGTCCATTCTGATCCGTGTTACTGAGCACAAACGCGACCACATTGCCGGAGTTGTCCGACGCGAATGCTTCCAGAACGTCGCCCGTCGCGAGACTCGGCCCATAAGTGTTCGCCGTCAACGAACCAATCGTCATCGTCGAGAAGCAGACAGGCGCCCCATCAACCGGCGTGACCGTGCCGGTCACATTAAAATTAGCATCGGTTGCGAGTTGCATTTGCACGGTGGAGCTTGTGCTGCCGCTAGTGGGTTCGAAGGATCCCATATAGGAATCGTTGACCGCTGGAAACAGTGTTGCGGTGAACGTCCCACTGTCGCTGGCCATACAGGACCCTGTCGAAGTAAACGTCCCTGAGAATTCGCTATTGTTCGTCGAGCTGCCGCCGGTGAAAACGATGGTAGCGCCGTTGTCTAACATCATCGTTACGGTCGCAGAGTACGTGGCGGACGGCAAGTAACCCGTCACCGTAATGTTCGTAACATTGCCCGATGCTGAGCAGTTCGAGTTCGTCAGCGAATTGGGCACAACGGCGTAGGTGGTTCCACCGATGGCGGCGGCCGCAGCTCTCCAATCGGTAGTAATGATCAACGGGTTGTAGCAATTGGGATTTGTGTCATTGATGTTGTCGGGATTTTGCCCGGCGCAAGGATACGGATTGCCCGACGCATCCGTCAGCGGAGCCACGTTCGGGGCTGACTCGCTGGTCGTCACAAATGTCCATTGCTGCGGGGCAGGTGGCGAGGATACAAAAGTCCACGACTCGATCTTCTGGCTTGCAGTTTCGCCGCCGGAACCTCCCGTGAAACCAACATATGCGTTATTGCCCCCGATAGCGGCGGGAATATTGACCGGCCAACTCGTCTTGAATGTCTTGCCGATCGAAGCGTCCGTTAGGGACATTGTCAGCGTGACGCCGTCATATGTCATATGTACCGCCATCGTGTCGCCACCGTGCAAGTCGATTCCCGAGGATGTCAAATCGGTTGACGGGACGGTCGGAGAAGCTCCGTCTGTGTAAATACCAGTTGAGTCGTCTCCTTCGCCTGCGTTGTTGTACAAGTCAAACTTCACCGCGACGCTTTCACCGATCCCCGGTGCCCCGCCAGGAGTGTCGGGGCCATAGCCGAGTCCACCTCCACCCGGGCCTAGCGCCGCCGACCCAGAGGGCGAATTCTGAATCGTGAAAGTAATTCCGTCAGCTTGAGCGTCGGAAAGTTGGAAGGTGAAATCTGTAGAAAATCCGCGGATGTCCACTGGTGTCGTACAAAAAGCACTTCCTGCCTCGTCAGTCCCTCCATTGGTCAACTGTAGGCGACTATCGTCCAGATCCGTGGAGCCGTTGAACTGCATACAGCCCGGGTTGCTGAACCCGAGCCCGAAATTGATCGAAGTCGTTCCGTTGGTGTTGATGGTGTACAGGCTGCTCACGACGGGACTGTCGTTGAGTCCCGGCGAAGATGCGATCGCCTGAATCGTTGTCGTGGCAGATACCAGAATCGGAGTTGAGTACACATTTGACGAGTGAGTAGGCTTCGTTCCATCGATGGTGTAGTAGATAACGGGGCTTGGAGAATCATCGGTGAGCGTCACGGATTGAGCTGTCGTATAGCTGCCGGGCGCCGGGGAGAAACTTGGCGGTGCCGCTTGAGACGAAATCGTGTACGTCGCGGTAGTAACCGCGCTTTGAATATAGCCGTTCGCTACCGCGATCGCGTTGATCGTCGTCGTAACGCTGATGGTAATCTGACCGGTGTAGAGCGTGGAGCCTGTGGAAGGAACGCTCCCGTCCGTCGTGTAATAGATCGACGAATTCAGCGTTGTACTTGTCATCGATACTTGCACGGTGGGGCCGTAAGCTCCTCCCGCTGGGTTGAGAACGGGTGCGGCTGCTCGTGATTCTCCGTTCAGCGATCCGAACACATCCACTTGGCCTTGCGTTCCCACATAGACCTTGCCATTTGTCACGACGGGCACTACAAACTTCACCGCCGGGCCAAGCGTGTCGCGGCCGCTCGTCAAATTCGACGCATAAAGAAGCGAAGAAACATTCGTGGCATCGTAGGCACGAAGAATTGCCGGTCCACTGCTGGTGTATGCGTCTGATTCAACCACCCACACAATTCCGTCAACATTTCCGTTCGACGAAATCACGGGCGTCGAACCTGGGAAACCGCTCGTTTCACCCGATTGTGATGTGGGCGAGGCAGACAAGGCTCCCGCCGTCAGTGAGAACGCCTTCAAGTGATCCCCGCTCCCCCACACGTAGACATTTCCATTCCAATATCCAGGCATCGACCACAGGCCGCCGATTCCATTAACGGTTTGGACGATCTCCGGATCGCTCGTGCAACCATTGCAATAGTGGCTGCCATCGTTCGTCATCTTGTCGCGGTTCACAACGTATATTCGGCCCTGTTTTCCAGCCTGAATAAGAATGTGCGGATAAGGGCCACCCTGATCAGGAACTACTAGAACACCACCCGATCCCAGATCCGAGTCGGCCGCGTCGAGACTGCCTTGATTGTAAGGGGTGAAATAGTCGGTTGGTATTGGCACACCGTTCGTGAGACTGACGCGCACGATACTGTCGCCGTAATCGATTGTTGTGCTCGGCGCTGGGGCGGGCGTCGTCACCGTGTCGTCGCCGTTTCCAGTCGCGACGTACGTATTGCTATTGGCGTCGGCAGAAAGACCCGAACCGGCTCCCCAGATTCCATTGCCCTTTCCGTTGGGAGAGGTACACCAGATTCCCGTTTGCTTAAGACTCGACGCGTTGTATCCGAGAATCCAGCCGTGCCACGGGCCGTTGTCGCCGTGCGATGAGAATCCGATGAAAACGTAGCCGTTCAGTAGGAGGAGGCCTGGCCGCTGGTTCGCCCATTGAATATTGAACGGCACGGTCGTTCCGTTTCCATCAGGAGCAGTTCCAGGAACCGACCCGGTGATCTGAACTGGACCGCCAAATTTCTCCGCGCCGGTGGTGATGTCCAACGCATGGAGGCGATAGATCAAGGCTCCGCTTTCTTTCGTATTCACCACGACGTACAGAGTGCCCGTGGTCGAATCAATTACTGGCGTTCCGGTGATACCTAATTCTGGGTTGATGTCCTGCGTGCCGCCGACGTCACTCGTCGATAGGGTTGTGGCGCCGTTGATCAGAAAGTTTACTTGCCACAGCGGTGCGCCGCCCGTGTCTGCGTCGAACGCATACACCATATCGTGTTCAGTGGCGACGTATAGGACGTTGTGAGTACCGTGGCCAGGTATTGGGACGCTCGGGACGTAAAGGGGCTGCGCGTAAACGTAGCCTTGCACGGAGAGTTCGAATAGTTTTCCGAATGATGCTGAGTTGACATTCGCGGGCGTCAAGCTCAGCTCGTTTGTATTTTGGCCCGTCCGCGCATTGTCGTAATGTTGCGTCAGGATACTTTGCTGCGCGGATGCGCGATGCGCTATAACCAAAACCAGAAGCAGGCAGCACACCGCCTTCGAACTCTTCTTTGGCATTCCCAATTGCTCCAGAATTGACGAGAGGATTCTTGTCACGAGTTTTCGCAACCGTTGGTCGCTACCGTCTGACTGTAGTCGCAATCTGAAAATCGAACGGGGTACTATCCGATAGTTCTAGGACTTCGCATGCCTTCGCGCGCGGAAACATCTTTCGTGCTGCGAGGAGAATCGCAATTCAGTGCCCTTTAGCATGCCTTGTGAAAGAAGGAGTCGGCCTTTGCAAGCCGTTATGTTGCAGGCATTTACAGGGGCGCTGGAGATGCATGTCGAATACGACTCGACGCGCGATGGAAACATTTTTCTTCGATAATGAAGTTGCGCGACCGCAGGAATTATGTGCAGTCTCAATTCGAGAATTTCTGGCAGTGACGAGGCGGATTTTCGCGCGTTACGGCGTGATTAACAGCTTGTCAGTTTCCTGCGGGCGTCCCACCGTGGAAGCGATCACCATAAGGGACGTGACGGTGGGCGGTTTGCGTACCTCAAGATTCCGAATTGTTTCCTGAGTCTGTTGCGCAGCTACGCGATAATAGGGCGGCAGGCTGTTGAAAGTTCCTTCGGGACTCGCCTCGAGTTTCACCCAGGTGCCGGAAGGCGGTGCCGGCGCATCGAGAGTGATCGCCAAATCCACAGTGTCGTGTCCCGCCGCCGCGCTGACCTTTTTTTGGTTCTTGCGGAATTCCACCTCGTTTACTGGAATTCGTGCATATGCATTCACCGTGATTTCGTTCACGATCTCCTGGTTTCCGGGAGGATCGCCCAGGCAATGCTGCGTGACCTTCGCTCTAGCGATATAGGTTCCGGCTCGGGCGAAGGCGTGCGTGTCGTCCCAGAATAGATAAGTTCCGTTGTCCATCACTGGAACTTGGTTCTCGCGCGAGAAAGGCCGCAGCCGGACATTCGTGTCGGGCTTGTGCTCCCCGGTTCCGTCGCCCCAGTCGAGGGTTGCCGCGAAGAAATCAGCCTGCGAGCAGGAGCTGGTAATCATTCCGATCGGGGCATGCCACTGAACGTCCCTGTAGGAAATACCCGCTTCGAAACTGGTGACGCTCAGCGTCATCGCGTCGTTTGCAGCGCATACGGTACGCGGCGCACAGGCATAGGCTATCCCGAACGTAAGCACAGCCAGCTTCGCACTCCCTCTCCAGAACCGCCGCGTCATTAACCGTCGACCTCAATCCCCAACTGAAGCGGTCGCAATATACCACTTGCTCGTCGTCCACAAAAGCGTTGTGATCCCAACGTGACAAATCATTCGGAAAATGAACGGCTATGCGCAGCGCGGCCTTTCGATTTATTTCGGCGATCGTCACTATAGTTTCTATTCTCAACTTGAAAGATCTGCTAACCCTGCGCCGACATTTCTCGTTATGGATTGGCGGCTTTCTTCCTCGCCCGCGGTTTGGCCGGCGCATGTTCATCGCCTCCACCCGCGCTGAGCAGCGTCAACGAGTCCTTTGCGTTGAACGGGTACTGACGAATCGATTGCTGCCCTGTCGTGGTGAGCGAAACGTCCACGCGCCGATTATTGGCAAGAACGATGATCTGCAGATTCGCCTCGATTCGTTGACGCTCCTC
>Ga0210387_10003429_pt1 | contig 12168 bp, 14 predicted proteins | sample IncBWC7OmetaG_FD_160108 | JGI IMG/M metagenome (GOLD analysis project Ga0210387, IMG submission 160108) | Forest soil microbial communities from Barre Woods Harvard Forest LTER site, Petersham, Massachusetts, United States - Inc-BW-C-7-O ... | reverse complement strand
GCGTCGATCACCCGCCCCAGTAATTCAGGTCCCACTCGCAGTGACGGTCTGGCACCGCGCGTAACAATCCGGTCGCCAAAGCGGATGCCATGAGGTTTGTCCAGGCTCATGGAAAGGACGCTGGATCCCCGAAACCCAACGATTTCTCCAGGGAACGCTTCGCCGCTGGAGTCGAGGATTTCACAAGATTCACCCACCGAACAGAACGGCCCGGCGGATTCAACCAGGTTGCCTACCACCTGGGTCACGCGCCCACTCCAGCGGATCGAGGATCCGCTGGCGAGCCAGCTGCGGCATGAGTCCAGGTGTCCAGCAGTCATTTAGCTTCAGGCTTCGGAACTGGTTTTTGTGCCAGCAGATCGAAAAAACCCTTCTCGATTTCTTTCAGTTGAGCCTCGAACCCCACTTCCGCGACGCCCAACTCGGTCTCGAACACGCAGTCGGTCGATTGCAGCGAGAAATCTTCTGCGATCTGTATGGCGGAATTGTCGTGGAAATAGTGGCGCCAGCTTTCAGCAGCTTCGGGGCGCACGCGCACGGTCACCTTGGTTCCATGCTGCAACTTTTCCAGCATGACCTTTACCAGTCCCGCAACCACCATGCGGTCGACCTGCGCCTCACGATGAAGAATTTTGGCAGCGATGGCCAACGCGAAATGAACCAGCTCCACTTCAACCTTGGAATAATATTCATTGCGCTCCTGCTTTAAGGCAGACATTACCGCGGCAGCTTGCGAACGCTCCCGCGCGACTTCTTCCTGAAACCCAGCCCGGGCAAGGCGTTCGCCTTCGCGAATGCCCTCGGCACGGGCCTCTGCGACTAACCGTGCGATCTCATCTTCACTAGTTCGAGGCGAGCTGTCCCGGTTCGCGTTCATCTCTTGTGGCCGTTGGTCCGCAGGTTTCGGCGTCTCAACGCCAAATACATTCTCTGTATCCTGATACACAAATGCCTCGACTTCAGCCGCAGCTTGCACTCCGGCAGCGGAGCTAGACAATGTACTCATCGTCTCCCTCGGCTTTGAGGATGACCTTACCCTCGGCCTCCAGTTTGCGAATCAGGGTCACAGCTTCCTGCTGGGCTACGGCTACGTCTTTGGCTCGCACTGGGCCTAGCGCTTCCATGTCTTCCTTCAGCATGTCGACGGCGCGAGATGACATCGCCCTGAAAATGTGGTCCTTCAGGTCCTGAGTCGCTCCTTTCAACGCCAACGCCAACGTTTTCTTGTCCATGGCACCTAGCCACTCGCGGATGTGCGCGTCGGTGACGCCCACTAAGTCCTCGAAGGTGAACATCAGATTGCGAATGTTGATCGCCAGCTTGGCGTCCTCGTGTTCGATGGATTCCAGAATGGTCTTAGCCACTCCACCTTCAAGTCGGTTCATGACGTCAGCAACGCTCTTGAATCCGGCGTAGGTCTTCCTACTTTGTTCGCCGAGCGATTGCAGCCGGCGGTTGAGCACCACCGAAACTTTTTCGGCCATCTCCGGAGAGAACTGCCGCAACTGGGCCAGACGCTTCACGCACGCCGCCCGAGCTTGTTCGGGCAGTCTCATCAATAATGTCGCCGCCTGTTTGCCGTCGAGGTGTGCGAGGATGAGCGCGACGGTTTGCGGATGTTCGCTTTCCAGAAACTTTGCTAACTGTTGCGGATCGGCTTTCTGCAGAGATTCCAGCTGGCCAACGCTCAGTTCCTGGAGCCGCCCTACTTTTTTCAGAAGGTAGCGAGCGTCTTCATCTCCGAAAGCCTTGACCAGAGAGCGCGTGGCAAAATCGATACCGCCCTGAGTTAGATAGTCCTGGGTCATGGCCAACTGGCTGTACTCCTCCAGAATCTGGTGAGCCAGTTCCGGTGGCACGCCCTTCATTTCGGCAAGTTCTTTGGTGACGACCTGTACGTCTTTGTCGGGAAGGTGTCGGTAGATCGCGCTGGCAGCTTCTTCTCCCATGATGGCCATGAGGATGGCTGCTTTCCGCGTCCCCGAGAGTTGTCCGGTTGCTGTCGGCGTGGTCATTTGGCTTCTTCGTGAATCCAGGCTTGAATCAGTTTGCTAGCTGCTTGCGGTTCATCTGTTACCTTCTCGAGCAATTGTTTCTTGAGCGTTATCGCGCGCTGTTGCGGCGCGGGAAGACTGTTTACATCTTGCCCCGGCGCCAAGTCGCCTACTGCAACTGGTTGGTTCTTCGCGGTCAAGGCGGCTGGCAGCTCGCGGAAAGTTGTCATCAGTTGTTTCTTCAACGGTCGCAATAACAGAGCGTAGGCCAACAGGAACAGCAAAATAATTCCGGCGTAGCGTACCAGGCTGGACCAATCGTCGAGCGTGACCCGGACTTTCTGCATGATCGTGGGCTTCACTGGCGTCTCGACCGGCGATTGATCGAACGACAGATTCTGGACTGTCATGATGTCTCCGCGGGTTGTATCCACGCCAATGGCAGCCTTAGCCAGATCTTCGATCTGCTTAAGTTCGTCTGGTGTGCGCTTGCGGCGAGTTTCTGTTCGCTTTCCACTTTCCTGTTTTACTTCAATGGCGTCATCCACCAGCAGGGCAGCGGTAATTCTGCGAATACGGCCGGCGGGCTGCAGCGTATGGCGAACCACCTTATTCACAGCATAGGTGTTGCTCTCGCTTTTCGAGAGCTGAGTTCCGTCGCCGCCATCCACTACCGTTCGGGTGTGGTTGTCGGCTGCCGCTTTGGCATCTCCGTTGCCCGCGGCTGCTTTGGCTCCGTTGGCCGCGGGTTTGGAGTCATCTGTGCCACCGCCGGGGACATTGCTGGAGGTTCCGGGTACACCGCCCTGCAACATGCCTCCGACTTGTTCCTCCGATTTCTGTTCGGAAACAGCGACTGCGCTTTTGGGATCGTAGGTCTCATCATTCTCTTCGGTCGTACTCGGGTCGTATTCCACATTGACCCGGGCGCGAACATGCTGAGGCCCCACTACCGGTTCGAGCGTCTGCATGAGTTGGGCGGACAGTTCCTGCTCCAACCCGCCATCCGGAGAAAAACTGTCGCGTCGTGTCACGCCGAGAGGCCGATTGGTGTCAGCATCGACCACGGTCACGTCTTCGGGACTGAGTTTGTCCACTGCTCCTGCCACCAACCGGGCAATTGCCATTTGCGTTCCATCGGAAAGTCGGCTGCTTCGCGGCTTTAGAATGACTGATGCTTTGGCCTTGCGCTCACGGTCAAGAAACACAGAATCCGTCGGCAGGACCAAATGCACCCGAACGCTATCGACATCTCTCAGGGTTTGGATGGATCGCTCCAGCTCGCCTTCGAGTGCGCGCTGGTAGTTTACTTTCTCGTCAAATTCGGTTTGACCCCAATTCAACTTGTCGAATAGTTCAAAGCCAAGACGCCCGCTGCGAGGCATGCCGTCGGTCGCCAATTCCATACGAGTGGAATCAACCTTGTCGCTCGGAACGCTGACCGTCTTGCCGTCGGTGCTGATCTGGTACTGAATGTTCTTCGCGGCCAACTGCGCGCCCAATGCCTGAGCGTCGGACGTTTCCATTCCGGTGACCAGCGGTTTGTAGTCGGGGGTGGAGATCATGTGTGCGAAGAGCGCCAGCACCGCAACCGTCACCACCGTGGCGCCAATCAACATCCCGCGCTGTTTGACCGAGAGCCCGGTAACGAAATCCGTTGCCTGCTTTTGTACCTGGTTCAGAGTTGGCATGCTGTTTGCGATGACGAACTATTCCTACGGCTAGAACTGTAGTTTCGAGACTTCCTGATATGCGTTAACGATCTTGTTCCGCACTTGCATCATGAGCTGAAAGGCGACGTCTGCCTTTTCTACGGCAATCATAACGTTGTGGATGTCCTGCCGTTTGCCTTCCACCAACTCGCTGACCTGCTTGTCCGAGCTGTCACCCAGCTCGCTAACCTTGTCGATCGCCTGGTGCAGGACGGTCCCGAAACCGCTTCCCGCGCCATCATCGATTCCGGTCGGCGCCGTAGGACTCGTAGGCGCAGTGGGGAAATTCGGTAGTCCGGGAAAAATCATGTTGCTCAAGCTTTTCTCTCCTTAATTGCGGATCTCATCAGCACTGTGACTACGTGAGTTGACGACCGACTGCCGCAACGATTGAGCGTCCAATGTTGGGCTTCTCCGTATATCGCAGTCGCGTAGCCTTTGAATGGGCATCGATCCTCCGGTCACTTTCGTCCATCTGCTTACGGAAGGCCTCTTCCGCCCGCCACTTCGTCACATCCGCGAATATACGAATGTCGTCAATCGTCATTTTCGTCTTCTGCTTCCTACTTGATCAGTTCTATCGACTGCTGAATCATTTGCTTGCTGGCAGTAATGGCGGACGCATTGAGCTGGTAAGAGCGAACCGCCCCCATCAGGTCCACCATCTCCTGCACCGGATTGATGGCGGGATAGGCTACATAACCTTCCTTGTCCGCATCTGGATGTCCGGGTTCGTAGCGCTTCAATGGGGGGGTGCTGTCATCCACCACGCGTTGCACTCGCACTGCGGGAATCATGTTGTTGCCGCCGGGATGAAACCCCGCCAGCATCATCCGGAACGGCAGGTTGCCTGAACTGGCAAAAACAACTTCTTTACGCCGATAAGGCCCACCGCCGGGGGTGTGAGTGGTCTCCGCATTGGCCATGTTGGCTGCGACGACTTCCGCCCTTTGCCGTTCGGCTGCCAGAGCCGACCCACTAATTTCGAGCACCGAAAACATACTCATGCTTTGCTCCCTTCGTTAATTGCGCTAAGTAGATTCTGGAATTCGTGACGCAACAACTGCACGCCCAATCCGAATTGCATCTGGGTCTCCGCCAGCAACAAGCCTTCACGGTCCATGCTGACGTTGTTGCCGTCGGGACGCTCAAGCAGTCCGTGCACTGACCGCACCACTGGCATAAAGTTCGCCGGGCCATTGGTGGCGGCGCGCTGCAGTTCACTGCGGAAATCGATGTCTTTGGTCTGATATCCGGGTGTGTCCACATTCGCCATGTTGGCGACGACCAGTTGCTGGCGTTGCGCAGTGACGTCCAGAGCCTTCTCCAGCAAGTTCATGGTGGGTGTAGAAACGTCGTTCATGCATACCTCCTAGGCGGCAAGCCGTATTCTCGAATCTTGTTGCGAATAGTTCGCAGACTCACGCCCAGCATCTCTGCGGCGCGAGTTCGATTTCCTCCGGTAACATCCAGGGTGGTTTCAAGTAGGTGGCGCTGCAATTCCCGAATCGAAGTCCCTGCCTGCAGCGAAGCCGGGACGATCAACCGCGGCGCCTTGGCCGAGTTGGACCGGGACATTTCGGCACTCAGATGCTCGGGCCCGATCTCGCTTGTATCAGTCAACGCCAATACCCGCTGCATGAAGTTCGCGAACTCACGAACATTTCCCGGCCATGCCTGCCGCTGCAGTCCTGCGACAAATTCGGGATCCAGCACTGGCGCAGGACAGTTGGATTTAGCCGCGAACTGCTGGGCAAAGAATTCGGCCAATGCCGGAATGTCTTCCCGGCGTTCCCGCAGCGGAGGCAAGGTGAGAGGAATTACGTTCAGCCGATAGTAAAGGTCGGCGCGGAACTTTCCTTCTTCCACCATGCGGTGGAGCGATACGTTCGTCGTCGCCACTATTCTTATATTTACGGCGGTGGTGTGAGTGTCTCCCAGCCTTTCGATTTGCCGCTCCTGCAGGGCGCGCAACAGCTTAGGCTGAAGATTAACCGGCATTTCGCCAATCTCATCCAGCAACAGAGTTCCGCTTTGAGCCAACTCAAACTTTCCCGCCTTCGACGCTGTGGCACCGGTATAGGCTCCCCGCACGTGACCAAACAACTCGCTTTCGAGCAAATGCTCGGGGACCGCTGCACAATTGACCGCTACGAAAGACTTTTCGCGGCGGGAACTGTTGTCGTGTATGAACCGTGCCAACAGTTCTTTACCGGTTCCGCTTTCGGCTTCGATCAGGACATCGGCATTCGTCCTGGCCGCGTGGCGAGCACGGTCCAAGGCCTGCAATAAGACGGGTGCCGTCCCGACAATGGCATTTCTCCCTGCCACAGCGGGAACGGCCGCGTTCTTTACATGCTGCATTACTCGAGTGACCGATGCCTGAAGCTGATCAAACGAAATTGGCTTGGTCAGGTAGTCGCAAGCACCATCTTGGATTGCCTTCACCGCTTCCGGCACGTTGCCGAAGGCGGTCAGCACGATCACCGCTGTCGACGGATGCGAACTGCGCACGGTACGCATGAGCTGTAAACCGTTTCCGTCGGGCATACGGACGTCAGTAACCACCAGGGGAAAATGATCGTTCTGCATTCTCCGGAGCGCATCCGACGCACCCGAGGCAGTTTCGACGCGCCAGCCGTCGCGTTCGAAGTTAGCCTGTAATGCCATGCGCATCCCGGGTTCGTCGTCCACCACCAACACGGACTGAGTTGCCTGATCATTCATAGAACTGGAAACTCCATGTGGAAGGTCGTTCCCTTCCCTAACTGGCTGCTCACTGCAATGGTTCCGCGATGCTGCTCCACGATTCGTTGACACACCGTCAGCCCCAACCCCGGACTTTGTTTGGTGGTGCTGAATCCGGGTTCGAAGAGGTGGGGAATGTCGTCGGGGCGGATGCCACCGCCCGTATCTGTCACCTCAACCACCGCGATGGTCTTATTGCCGCCAGAACCTACGTGTCCGCCAACCGTGATGTTGCCGCCAGTGGGAGTGTGGCGCAGCGCATTACAAACCAGGTTCAAGATGACTTGTTGAAGTCCGCCGGCATCGGCCGCGATTTCTGTCACTCCCAGAGTTAGTTGCAGGCTCAGTGCGACTCCGCTTTGCCTCGCGAGCGGCTGAACAAAATTGGCCGTACTGCGTAAGGCTTCGCCTAGCTTCGTCGGTTGAAGATTGGAGGTACCTGAGCTGTAAAAGCGCAGCACGTTGTTGACGACCGCCGATAAGGAGCGCACCCCGGCCTGCAAGTTCTGAACGCTTTGCTTGGAGTCTTCACTCAGTCCGCCGTCGCCGGCCAATAGTCCAGTCAGCAGTTCCATACTGCCCAAGGGATTGCGGATCTCGTGGGCCAAGACGGTTGCCATTTCAGCAAGGGCAACCATGTGGCGGGAAGCCTCCCGCTCCTGCTCAGCTTCTTTCGAGACCGTGGTATCACGACAAATGAGGATGGCCCTTGCTCTGGTTTGCGCTTGATCCTTTCCAGTTTCGGTGTCCGCCATAGCGCTGTACCGCACCGTCACCCAACGCTTTTTGTCGTGACCGTCGAAACAGAAATCGTGTTCATCGCCTTGCTTCCAGGCTGGACAACCCACCGCATCCAACACGGTGCGGATGCGCTCCGGAAGACTAGTCCAAGCCGGCGTTCGATCGGTAGAAATCTCCAGCAACCGTTGTGCTTCGGGGTTTAAGAGAACGATCTGTTTGCTGTTGGGCTCAAGAACCGCGACCCCACATGGCAGGGCGTCCAGGATGTGGCGTAGCGCGATGCGCATGCGCTCGTTCTCGGCCAGACTCGAAGCCAGTGCGCGATTGCGCTCCTCCAACTGCGTGCGCAGGTGCGTCACTTCGTCATGCAGTTGCCAGTGCGAATGCTCCAAACGACCGGCCGCCGCAATAAAAGAAGAAAATGCTTCGGCCAGTTGCGCGTTCGCCATCGGCGGTGGAGCAATCGTTTCCATTGGACTCAAATTAGAGCTAGGCAACATCTGCCCAGTCGGAATGCACGGGTTCTGCCAAAAGACCGCGACTTCGCTCGGCCAGTGTCGAAGGTAATCGCGGTTCGGTCTTCGTTCTTCGCTTTTCCAGCTGTTGAACTGTGGTGTGCCTGCCGATAGGTGGTCTCTGCGGCCAAGGTCACAATGCGGAAGGGACTATTCGGAACCGACTGTGCGATCGAACCGCCCAGCACATTAGAGAGTGGTGAGAAGAAGACGGGCTAGGAACCGGCTGCGGTCCGGACCGGGTTCAACTGGTAGTTTGCGTGCATCAGAAAATCGCACGCAATACGAAATGGAACTCAAGTGATCAACCAACGCAAAACCTCGGTTCAGGAATATGGCTATCGTCTGCCGAGATTTCCTGCGGACTTCAGCCTGGTGCTGCAAATCTCGGATCCCGAGCCCAGACTGCTGGACGCACGCTGCCGGGATATCAGCGAGGATGGACTTGCGGCGCGAGTTTCGGAACCCCTGAGTGTAGGCACGCGTGTGACTCTGCTATTGACGCTTCCTGGCAAGTCGGTGTCGTTACCCATTGCCGCCACAGTCAGCCACCAGGATCGCGGAGATCACGGATTCGCCTTCAAATTTTCGTCTCAGAATGAGCGTGAACAAGTGCAGAAATATGTACTTACCCTTCGCAGCGGCAACTTCGCCTTGCGACGGTCTCCCAAGTAACGAATCTCTCTCTTCACATTCGCGAGTCCAGTTTTGGCATCTCCCGTGCTTATTCACTAGGCAGATGTTGCCTAGCGCTCATCTGTCTCTAATCGACTCGCGCGCCGGCATCTCCAAACATGGAAAAGGTTCTCAGTCAGGAAGAAATTGATGCCATGGTGCGGGCCGCCCGTGGCCGCCAGAGCGACGGAGTCCCCGCCACCGAGCAACGGTCGGTCAAGCCCTGCAGCTTCCGGCAATCCGGCCAGCTCACCGGCGAGCAGGTTCGTGCCTTGACCATTCTGCACGAGGGCTTCGCGCGCAGCGTCTCCCAGTCTCTGGGAGCCTACCTTCGCGTGGTGTTCGAAGCTTCGCTGGTGTCCGTCGAGCAAGTCGCATATTCTGAATTCCTGCAACGAGTACCTGAAGTTACTTACATGACCTCGTTCCAGGTTCGGCCCATCGGCGCCGCGGCAGCTATGCAGCTTGATCATTCTTTGGTGTTCCCATTGGTGGACCTCTTGCTCGGCGGGACCGGCCAATGCGATCCCATGACCCGCGAGGTCAGCGAAATCGAAGAACAGATCATGGACGGGGTTGCCAAAATCGTCTGCCGGGAGTTGGCTGCGGCCTGGGCGCCCATGGGCACCGAGATCGAATTGGAACACCGTCAGCCCACTGCGCAGATGCAGCGCTTTCTGGCTGCAGGCGAGAAGACTCTCTGCCTCAGCTTTCAAATCAAATTGGCGGAAGCTCAAGGCGCAATGAATCTGGTTCTTCCGCTCTCTATTTCTAATACGCTCCTACGCAAGCTTTCCACCGACTGGTCCTATGGCAAACCTCGCACCATCAGCCGGTCCGGGCGCAAGCTGGGGGAAAGGATGATGGAGTGCCCATTTGCGCTTATCCTGGGAATTCCCGATATCAAGCTCCGCGTGCAGACCTTGCTCGAACTTACTCCCGGAGAGGTTTGCAATCTTGGAATTCCGGTCCGCCTGCCCGCCGCCCTGGTGATAGCGGGCCGCGAGGTTTTTGAGGCCGAACCGGTACGTCAGGGACGTTATCGTGCTGCCCAGGTCCGGCAGCCGATTGCACCTTCCGATGCAGAGAGGAAACAATAAGGATGCCGCCGATCACACCCGGAACCCCGCTGCACTCTCTTGCAGATGTCTTTCGCAAGAGCCTCAGCGACGTTTTGTCGCAGACCCTCGCTTCGCCGTGGAGTGTTGAACTCAAGGCGGAGGATGCCGCCGCAACTGAGGACAGCCCTCCGTTGTGCTTTGGACTCTCCCTGTCGGGCAGCTTGCAGGGAAGCGCGGCCTTTAAATTACTACTGGTTGATGCTCGCTCACTCGGACAGAAGTTGCTAAAGGAACCGGCCGACGCCTCGTCTGAATTGAATTCAGAGCACAAACAGGCCATCGAGAGTTTGGTCCGTCAAGTCGCCGAGCAGGCTTCAGCGGATCTCAAGTCCCTGTACGGCGAAGTGGGCTTGCAAGTTAGTAGCATTGATGCGCCATCCTGGCCGGGAATCACTGTCCTGCTGGTGGCCTCCGCTGGTCCCGCCGGGACGGTTTCAGTGCAGGCAAGATTCAGCGATGAATTGCTGGCAGCTCTACCTGTTCAGGCTGAGGCGGCTAGCCCGGCCCCGGTCGAGGTTCCGATCGTCGTTGACAGTAATCTGGACTTGCTCCTGGGCGTCGATCTCAGCCTGACCCTGCGCTTCGGCCAGCGCACTTTGACCTTGCGAGAGATACTCGATCTCAGCTCCGGCTCAGTGATTGAACTGGACCGGCGGGTGCAGGAACCGGCCGACCTTCTGCTGGGGGATAAACTGATTGCGCGCGGCGAAGTAGTCATCGTGGATAGTAACTATGGGCTCCGCATTACCGAAGTCTGCGATGCTCAACATCACGCCGCAAAAGGCGCGTTGTCCGTAGCCCCATGATCCTGAGGTCAAGACCGCCGCAAACGCGATTGAGGGATAATGGTTTTACTGAATCTTGTGGAAGAGGAACACCATGAAAGTTGATTTAAACGGTCTAGCTGGATCCACGCTCGACGGCATCAAGTCGCCACAACGCACTGCTTCGGAGGCGGTTGCGACTTCCGCCACTAGTACTGACCCGGCCATTGGGGAAGACGCCGCGACCCTTTCCGTCGGCAGCGCAAGCGTCAATTCGCTGGTTGCCAAGGCGCTTGACGCACCTGCTATCCGCGCGGACAAAGTCGAGGCCCTCCGGCAAGCCGTCCAGAACGGAGAATACAAACTTGATGCGGTGCAGATTGCAGAAGCCATGATTGGGCATTCTTAGTAAGCTAGCGCCTCTCTCGTTCTTGCGGATGCGACACAGGATCCCTCAATGCTGCAAGACCGGGTTTCCAACGTAACTCTAAAGTTCTCCACGCGTACTGCCGATTAAGGACAAGCTGTGCAACCCGCAAGTGGACAATCCGGCGCTTCCGCCAAGCCCAGCCAAATGCTTCGTTATGTTGCGCGCCAACCGATATTAAGCCTGGATGAGAAAGTCTACGGCTACGAGTTGCTGTTTCGCGACGGCGTCGATAACTATTTTCGCAATCCAGACGCTGAAGCAGCATCGCGCAGTACGCTTGACACCTCGCTCCTGATGGGAATCGATGTCCTGTGTGACGGACGGCACGCGTTCATCAATTGCACGCGCGACGTGTTGCTGAAGGACTACATCACGCTGCTTTCCCCCAAGCAAGCCACGGTCGAGATCCTGGAAACTGTCCCGGTCGACGATTTGGTATTTGCTGCCTGTAAGCGTCTGAAGGAAGCGGGATATGTAATCGCTCTGGACGATTTTGCGGTCAACGATCCGCGCGAGGCGCTGACCAGTGTGGCTGACATCATTAAGGTAGATGTGAGGGCCACGTCGGCCGAAGATTGCGCTGCCATGGTCAAGCGCTATGCGCCCAAGCGCTGCCGGATGCTGGCCGAAAAAGTGGAGACTCAGGAAGAGTTTCTCGCTGCCAAGAAGGCTGGATTCATTTACTTCCAGGGATATTTCTTCCGTCGGCCGGAGCTCATGCAGGCGCGTGAAATCCCCGCCAACCGGGTGAACTATTTACGTCTATTGCAAGCGCTCTCGCGGCCAGAACTTGAACCTCGTGAGCTTGAAGATGCCATCAAAGGCGAGGCCTCACTGTGCTACCGCCTACTGCGCTACCTGAATTCGGCAGCTTTCGGCTTCCGGACTGAGATCAAGTCCATTCGCCATGCGCTTGCGATTCTCGGCGAGCGAGAAGTACGGCGCTGGCTGCGCCTCGTCGCGACCCTCAGCGCAGCCCAGAATAAGCCTTCTGATCTAGTGCTCGCGGCGTTAGTCCGCGCCCGCTTTTGCGAGTTGCTCGCTCCCCAGGTTAAGCACGGCGAGTCGGATCTGTTTCTGGTTGGCTTGCTCTCCCTGATGGATGCAATCCTCGAATTGCCCATGGGGGTGGTATTGGAAGGAATTTCCGTAGACGGCGAAACCAAGACCGTTCTGCTGGGGCAAGGTGGCCTGCTGTCTCCAGCTTACCAGCTCATGCTGGCGCAAGAAGCCGGAGACTGGCAGGGGGTCACCAACGCCAACAGTCAGTTGCATCTGCCTGAGAGTTTCGTTGCCGACTGTCACTGGAAAGCGATGCAATGGGCACGCGAGGTGACGGGCGGAGTTTCCAGCAGTCAATAGCCGGTTGTCATTCCACGAGAGCTGCTCAGGCTAGTTCATCAATTTGGTGGGTGCTGCCTTCTTCGTGTGGCTCTTCGGTTGGATCTGGGGCGGGCTCTGGGGTCAC
>Ga0210387_10003428_pt1 | contig 12169 bp, 17 predicted proteins | sample IncBWC7OmetaG_FD_160108 | JGI IMG/M metagenome (GOLD analysis project Ga0210387, IMG submission 160108) | Forest soil microbial communities from Barre Woods Harvard Forest LTER site, Petersham, Massachusetts, United States - Inc-BW-C-7-O ... | reverse complement strand
CGCCAAAGTTGACACCCGGGCTCCTCAGCCCATGAGCGCATTTGTCTTTGCGACGGGTCGCTACGAGTCTGGTGACTGGGACTCGGCCCCACTGGTCCCCGCGAACCTCATCGACTCGGTCGCGAGGTATACCTCGATCGAAATCGGGCCGAGCGGGGCGATCGTTCGCTTGTCATCGGACAGCCTGTTCGACTATCCGTTGATCTATCTCACGGGCCATCTCCCGTTTCGCTTTACCACTGAGGAGCGAAAGCGGGTGAGGGAATTCATCGACCGCGGCGGAATGCTCTTCGTCGACGACCACAATCACGACGTCGGCGGCGTATTCCATCGGACGGCGACCGAAGAGATCACGCGCACGTGCGGCCCACTCGTCGACTTGCCGAACACGCACGACCTCTATCGCGCATTCTTCGTGTTCGACCACGGCCCGCCAACGACGACGCAAGAGCTGAACGGCTGGGGCGACAATCTCGTGCACGCGCAGCTCCAAGCCGTGCTCGGCCCCGGCAATCGCATTCGCGTGCTGTACTCCAGCAAGGACTACAGCTCGGAGTGGGGGTATCACCCGGAGAGCAAGCGCCAGCGCTCGGTCGACGACACACGCTTCGGCGTGAACATCATCGTGTATGCGCTCAGTCGTTGAACGCACCGCCCGTCTCGTCGCGATCGTCGCGCTGGCCTGGTCGGCGTGGGCGATCGGGCGCCGGACGTCGGTGGAAACGAACGCCCGCCGTGCATTGACCGACTGGACGACGAAGTCCGTGCGAATCACGCTCGACAGCACGCCGTCGCCTGTCGTCCGCGACTGGCTCGCGGCGCTGCGCCGGAACGGCGTCAGCGTCGCCTGGTCGTGGCGGCGAACCCCGCCGACACCACTCGCGGTCGCTGCTGCGCCGCTCGCCGACCCGGCCGGGGCCACCCGCGTTGCGGTCGCGGCCCCGACCGGGGTATCGGTGACGCTCGCCGATCGCCTGGGGCCGATCGACACGGGACGAGCGGCATCCGGCGGTCTCACGGTGACGACGCCGATGGCGCTGGAGTCGATCACTGCGTCAGGCGCGCGCGCCGTGATCACAGACTCTCTGATCCTCCGGCCGCTGTTGGTCCTCGGCACCGTCAGCTGGGAGACGAAGTTCGTCGTCCGCTCGCTCGAAGAACGCGGCTGGACGGTGGACACTCGACTCGTGCTCGGCCCCCATCACGCCGTCACCCAGGGGCGAGAGTCGCCGCTCGACACAGCCCATTATGCCGCGGTCCTGGCCATGGACAGTGGTGCGCGTAGTGCCGCCGCGTCCATAGAACGCTACGCCATGCAGGGCGGCGGAGTGATCGTCGCGGGCTCAGCTCGTCGGGTACTCGGCGCCATTGCGCGAGCCAGCAATGTGGTACAGTTCAGCGACGATACGACCTGGCGTCTTCGGATGGATAGCGCGCATGGTCCAGCCACGCACCGGGACTTATGGGCGGGCCTGGTCGCGGCGGTCGCGTATGCCCCGCGAGCTCGGGCAATCGGTCGCGTCGACGACGACCCGGCGCCTGTCGCGTCGACCGTTGCCCGGCTCGGACCGCCGACGCCCGTGGAGCGCGGCGGCCTCAGTTGGCCAGACCCGTGGGTGTGGTTTGGGGTGCTGGCCCTGGGCCTACTCATCGACTGGACCTCGCGCCGGTTGCGTGGAGCGCCCTGAACCCTATAAATTCTTCAGTCTGTGCCGACTATCAATCAACTTGTCCGGCAAAGCCGGAGAGATGTTTTAAAGAAAGAGAAGGCCCCCGCGCTCAAGTCCAATCCTCAGAAGCGGGGCGTTTGCACGCGCGTCTACACCACGACTCCGAAGAAGCCGAATTCGGCGCTGCGTAAGGTCGCGCGCGTTCGGCTGACGAACGGCTTCGAGGTGACGGCCTACATCCCGGGCGAGGGCCACAACCTGCAAGAGCACTCGATTGTGCTCATTCGCGGTGGCCGTGTGAAGGATCTGCCGGGTGTTCGCTATCATATCGTGCGCGGCAGCTTGGATGCTTCCGGCGTCAACGGCCGCAATCAGAGCCGGTCCAAGTACGGCACCAAGAAGCCGAAGGCCGGCGGGTCGGGGGGCAAGAAGTGAGTCGTCGTAAGAAGTCAGTGAGGCGTCCGATCCTGCCGGACGCGCGGTATGATAGCCAGACCGTGTCCAAGTTCATCAACGCGATGATGCTCGAGGGCAAGAAGTCGACGGCCGAGCGGATTTTCTACGGCGCGATGGACCTCGTGGAGTCGCGGACGAACCAGCCTGGCGTCAACGTCTTCAAGCAGGCCCTCTCGAACCTCAAGCCCGTCGTCGAGGTCAAGAGCCGGCGCGTTGGCGGCGCGACCTATCAGGTCCCCGTCGAGGTCCGGCCAGATCGGCGGACGGCGCTCGCCATGCGGTGGCTGATCACCTTCTCTCGCGATCGGTCGGAGAAGTCCATGCCCGAGAAGCTTGCGGCCGAGGTTATTGCCGCCGCCAAGGGCGAGGGCAACGCGATCAAGAAGAAGGAAGACACGCACAGAATGGCTGAGGCTAACAAGGCCTTCGCGCACTACCGCTGGTAATTGGTTCTAATTTGACAAGTTGTTGTCAGGCTTGTAGTTTATAAGGCTGGAGCAAAACTAAACGTCGGGAGATTTCCCCCGGCGCGCCTTGGGTCCCCACCCGCGCACCAGTGGCGAGTGCACCCGGCGAGGGCGGATGGATACCGGTCCCGCAAGGGATGCCAGGTCCACCCGCGTTTTTGCTGAATCACTTCAGGATTTTCCTAATGGCTCGCACGACACCGCTCGATCGATATCGCAACATCGGCATCATGGCCCACATCGATGCCGGGAAAACGACTACGACCGAGCGCATTTTGTACTATACCGGACGGTCCTACAAGATCGGCGAGGTGCATGAAGGCACCGCCGTCATGGACTGGATGGAACAGGAGCAGGAGCGCGGCATCACGATCACGTCTGCCGCGACGACTGCGTTCTGGACGCGCAACGGGATCGAGCACCGGATCAACATCATCGACACACCAGGCCACGTCGACTTCACCGTTGAAGTCGAGCGCTCGCTGCGCGTGCTCGATGGCGCGGTCACGCTGCTCGACTCGGTCGCCGGCGTCGAGCCGCAGACCGAGACCGTGTGGCGCCAGGCCGACCGGTATGGCGTCCCGCGCATCATCTTCGCCAACAAGATGGACCGCGTCGGCGCGGACTTCGATCGCTGCTTGGCGATGATCCGCGATCGTCTGACGAAGGGTGCCTATCCCATCCAATTGCCGGTGGGGTCAGGTGAATTATTTACTGGCCATATCGACGTCCTTCGCCGCATCCAGATCGTGTTCGACGACGAAAGCCTCGGCAAGACGTTCGCCGAGTGTCCGGTGCCCGAGGCCTATGTCGAGCGCATGGAGCAGGCGCGCCACGAGGTGATCGAGGCGGCCGTCGAGCACGACGAGACGTTACTCGAGAAGTATCTTGGCGGCGCCGAGCTCACGGTCGAGGAGATTCAGCACGCGATCCGGACGGCGACGGTCGGCGGCTTCATCGTGCCCGTGCTCTGCGGCGCCGCGTTCAAGAACAAGGGTGTGCAGGCGCTGCTCGATGCGGTGATCGACTATCTCCCCGCGCCGGGCGATGTCGGGGCGATCAAGGGACATCTGCCGCACCACGACGAGACGGAAGCCGAGCGGCCCGTGGCCGACGATGCGCCGTTCGCCGGGCTGGCGTTCAAGATCGCGACCGACCCGTTCGTCGGGAAGCTCACGTTCTTTCGAGTGTACTCGGGCGTGTTGAGCTCGGGCTCCTACGTCTATAACTCGACGAAGAGCAAGCGCGAGCGCATCGGTCGGCTCTTGCAGATGCACGCCAACAAGCGTGATGAGATCGAGGAAGTGCGCGCCGGCGACATTGCCGCCGCGATCGGTCTCAAGGACACGCGGACGGGCGACACGCTCTGCGACGAAGACGACGCGATCATTCTCGAGGCTATGAAGTTCCCGGCCCCGGTGATCGACGTGGCCATCGAGCCCAAGACGAAGGCGGACCAGGACAAGCTCTCGATCGCGCTGGCGAAGCTCTCGGAAGAAGACCCGACGTTCAAAGTCCACACGGACGTGGAGACGGGTCAGACGATCATCTCGGGCATGGGGGAGTTGCACCTCGAGATCATCGTCGACCGCATGCAGCGCGAGTTCAAGGTCGACGCGAATATCGGTCGGCCGCAGGTGGCCTATCGAGAGACGATTCGGCGTCGGGTCGATAAAGTCGAGGGCAAGTTCATCCGGCAGTCCGGCGGGAAGGGCCAGTACGGCCACGTGGTGATCAACATCATCCCGTCGGAGCAGGGCAAAGGGTTCATCTTCGAGGACAAGATCGTCGGCGGCGTCATCCCGCGTGAGTACATCAATCCGGTCGAGCAGGGCATTCGCGAGGCGCTGGAGAACGGCGTGCTCGCGGGCTACCCGATGGTCGATGTCACGGTCGAGTTGGTGTACGGCTCATACCACGAAGTCGACTCGAGCGAGATGGCGTTCAAGATCGCGGGCTCGATGGCGGTCAAAGAGGCCGCCAAGCGGGCGCATCCCGTGTTGCTCGAGCCGATCATGACCGTCGAAGTCGTCTGCCCGAATGACTATATGGGTGATGTCCTCGGAGATCTCTCAGCACGAAGGGGAAAAATCGGCGGGATGATGCAGCGCGGTGAGGCGCAAGTGATCGCCGCGACGGTCCCGTTGTCGGAAATGTTCGGGTACTCCACCAAGCTCCGGTCGCAGTCGCAAGGCCGCGCCGTGTACTCGATGGAGTTCAATCACTATGAGGAAGTACCGAAGAGTAAGGCCGAAGAAATTATCTCCAAGGTGAAATCCTAATGGCCAAGGCGAAATTCGAGCGGACGAAGCCGCACGTGAACGTGGGCACCATCGGCCACGTCGACCACGGAAAGACCACGCTGACCGCAGCGATCACCTCGATCCAGGCAGCCCAGGGACTCGCGAAGAAAGTCGCGTTCGACCAGATCGACAAGGCGCCGGAAGAGCGCGAGCGTGGGATCACGATCGCGACGGCGCACGTCGAGTACGAGTCGACGGCGCGCCACTACGCGCACGTCGACTGCCCCGGTCACGCCGATTACGTGAAGAACATGATCACGGGTGCTGCCCAGATGGACGGCGCCATTCTGGTGGTCAGCGCCGCTGACGGCCCGATGCCGCAGACGCGCGAGCACATCCTGCTCGCCCGTCAGGTCAACGTGCCGTACATCGTCGTGTTCATGAACAAGGTCGACGCCGTCGACGATGCGGAGCTTCTCGATCTCGTGGAGCTCGAAGTCCGCGAATTGCTCTCTGCCTCCAAGTTCCCGGGTGACGAAATTCCGGTGATCCGTGGCAGCGCCCTCAAGGCGTTGGAGAGCGGCGATCCAAAGTCGGAGTGGGGCGCGAAGATCGGCGAGCTAATGGCCGCCTTGGATTCGTACATCCCGATTCCCAAGCGCGACATCGACAAGCCGTTCCTGATGCCGGTCGAAGACGTGTTCTCGATCACGGGCCGTGGCACGGTTGCCACCGGTCGTATCGAGCGCGGCAAGGTGAAGGTCGGCGAAGAGCTCGCGTTGATCGGGTTCAACTCGGACAAGAAGACCGTCGTCACGGGCGTCGAGATGTTCCAGAAGACGCTCGATGAGGGCCAAGCCGGCGACAACGCCGGGTTGCTGCTGCGCGGCATTGCCAAGGAAGAAGTCGAGCGCGGCATGGTGTTGGCTAAGCCCGGCTCGATCACGCCGCACACGCACTTCAATGCGGAAGTCTACGTGTTGACCAAGGAAGAGGGCGGGCGGCACACGCCGTTCTTCAAGGGCTATCGTCCGCAGTTCTATTTCCGTACGACCGACGTGACGGGTTCAGTGGAGTTGCCGGCCGGGACCGAGATGGTCATGCCGGGCGACAACGTGCAGATGGTCATCGAGCTGATTACGCCGATCGCCATGGACGAGGGGTTGCGGTTCGCCATTCGTGAAGGTGGCCGAACCGTCGGCGCCGGTGTTGTCACCAAGATTCTCAAGTAGAGGCACGGGCAATGGCCGGTAGAATCCGTATCAGACTCAAGGCCTTCGATCACGCCGTGATCGATCAGGCTTCCGCCGACATCGTGCGCACCGCCGAGAAGACCGGTGCGCAGGTGTCCGGCCCGATCCCGTTGCCGACGAAGACGCAGCGGTGGACGGTGTTACGCTCGCCGCACGTGGACAAGAAGTCCCGCGAGCAGTTCGAGCTCAAGACACACAAGCGCGTGATCGACATTCTCGATTCCCGCGCGCAGACGGTCGACGCGTTGACGAAGCTGGATCTTCCGGCTGGCGTCGACGTCGAGATCAAGGTCGAGTAAGCGATGATCGGCATTATCGGAAAGAAGGTCGGCATGACGCAGATCTTCACCGCGGACGGACTCGAAATCCCGGTGACGGTCGTGGAAGCGGCGCCGAACCCCGTGCTTCAGGTCTCCGCTCCGGACGCGAAGCTGTCCCAAATCCAGTTGGGTTTCGGCGCGCAGCGCGTAGCGCGCGCGTCCAAGAAGGGCGAGCGCACCCCACGTGGCCGGCGCGCAACCAAGGCCGCGATTGGTCATGCGGCCAAGGCGGGTCTCTCAGCGCCGCCGGCTGTCCTGCGCACGATCCGCTTGGATGATGGTCCGAAGTCGGTCGAGATCCCGACGTTCAAAGTCGGCGACACCGTCGGCGTCGGCATCTTCGCCCCGGGTGATCAGGTCAAGGTCACGGGAACGACGAAGGGTCATGGTTTCCAGGGCGTCGTGAAGCGCCACAGTTTCGGTGGTGGTCCGAACACCCACGGCAATACGAAGCACCGTCGCCCGGGCTCGGTCGGTCCTGGTACCGACCCGTCGCGCGTCATCAAGGGCAAGCGCATGCCCGGCCACTACGGGGCCGAGCAGCACACGCAAACGCATCTCCGGGTCGAGAAGGTCGACGCGGAGCGCAATCTCCTCTACATCCGCGGCGCAGTCGCCGGTCCCAAGAACGGGATCGTCGTCGTCCGCAAGCAGGGCTAACGCCGTGGCTGAGACTGCACCGGTTTTCTCGTCGTACGGAACCAAGCGTGACCCGGTCGCGCTGCCGGCCGAGCTGTTCGATGGCACGGTGAACATGCCCGTCATGCACCAGGCGGTGAAGGCGTATCTCGCCAATCAGCGCCAGGGGAATGCGGCCACGAAGACCCGAGGGTTGGTCGCGGGCGGCAATCAGAAGCCATGGAAGCAGAAGGGCACGGGTCGCGCGCGTCAGGGATCGATTCGCGCGCCGCAATGGGTCGGCGGTGGGACTGTCTTTGGTCCTATCCCGCGGAGCTACGCCGAGTATGTGCCGCGCCAGGTGCGCGCGCTCGCCCGGAAGAGCGCCTTCAACGCGCGGGCGAACGAGGGCGGGATCATCGTGATCGACGCCTTCTCGTATGACACGCCAAGCACGAAGCGTCTGCTGGCTCTCCTCACGTCGCTCGGCGTCGCGGACAAAAAAGTCTTGATCCTGACGGACGGGGTGAAGCACAACGTCTTCTTGTCGGGCCGCAACCTGCCGTCGGCGCACGTGATGCCGTATAGCGATGTCTCCACGTATCACTTGCTCTGGTCCGACGTCGTGTTGATCGAGTCGTCGGCCTTCGGCCTCTCGATCGAGCCACTCGGCGAGACGCCCCCGCCGCTCGAGCGGAAGACACCAGCCCGCTCGACGCCGGCGATCACGAAGAAGTCCGCGAAGCCAGCCAAGTCGACGAAGACGACCAAGGCCGCGTCCAAGAAGGCCGCCGCCGCCGAAAGCGAGGCGCCGAAGGCGCCCGCCAAAAAGAAGGCTGCGGCGAAGAAGGCCGTGAAGAAGGGGTCGAGCGCCGCCCCGAAGGGGCAAGCGAAGTCCCAGAAGTCGCAGAAGTCGAAGACATCCCCAAAGACCAGTGCCAAGAAGTCGGCGCCCAAGAAGGGTGGCGGCGGCAAGAGCCAGAGAGGGAGATAGCAGATGCCCGCATTGCATCGCACGATCATCCGCCCGCTCGTGACCGAGCAGAGCTCGGCCGCCTATCAAGAGCGCGGGGAGTACACGTTCGAGGTCGCACCGACGGCGACGAAGCCGGCGATCCGCCAGGCGATCGAGTCGCTGTTCGGCGTGAAAGTCACGGGCGTCTGGACGTCGAATCAGCGCGGCAAGATCCGCCGGGTCGGCCGCAGCGCCGGCCGGCGCCACGATTGGAAGAAGGCGATCGTCACCCTGCGCGAGGGTGATTCGATCGATGTCTTCGAGGGTTAACGGTTCATGGCGATTCGTCAATTCAAGCCGGTCACGAAGAGCTCGCGATTCCGCTCGGTTTCGGATTTCGCGGAGATCACGCGCGACCATCCCGAGAAGTCGTTGGTCGAGCCGCTCAAGAAGTCGGGCGGCCGCGACAACCACGGCCACATCTCGATGCGCCGTTTGGGCGGCGGACACAAGCAGAAGTATCGGATCATCGATTTCCGCCGCAACAAACACGGCGTCGCCGCGACGGTGCGCGAGATCGAGTACGATCCGAACCGCTCGGCCCGCATCGCGCTCGTCGAGTACGCCGACGGCGAGAAGCGGTATATCCTGCACCCGCGCGGCCTCAAGGTCGGCGACACGATCGTGTCGGGCCCGGGCGCCGATGTCCGCATCGGCAACGCGATCCCGCTGCGTGAGATCCCGCTCGGCACCGACGTGCACAACGTCGAGCTCAAGAAGGGGAAGGGTGGCCAGGTCGCTCGTTCGGCCGGAACGTCCATCGAGGTCGTCGCGAAAGAGGGCGACTACGTGACCGTCCGCATGCGGTCGACCGAGATGCGGATGATCCATGGCGACTGCCTGGCGACGGTCGGCACGGTCGGCAACGCCGAGCACGAGCTGCTGTCCTGGGGCAAAGCCGGCAAGACCCGCTGGTTGGGACGGCGGCCCAAGGTGCGTGGTGAAGTCATGAACCCCGTGGATCACCCGCACGGCGGCCGCACGCGCGGCGGCCGGAACGTCGTGAGCCCGTGGGGCAAGAAAGAAGGCGTGAAGACCCGACACACGAAGAAGGCGTCTCAGCGCCTGATCGTTCGTGGCCGCAAGCGCGGCAAGGCGACTCAATAATGGCGAGAAGCGTACATAAAGGACCGTACGTCCACGACAGCTTGATCAAGAAGGTCGGCGCGATGAACGCGGGCCGCAACGACAAGCGCGTCGTGAAGACGTGGTCGCGTTCGAGCACCGTCATCCCGGATTTCGTCGGGCACACGTTCGCGGTGCACAACGGCAACAAGTTCATCCCCGTGTACGTGACCGAGAACATGGTCGGGCACAAGCTCGGCGAGTTCGCGCCGACCCGGCTGTTCCGCGGTCACGCGGGCAAGGTCACGGACAAGAAGGCCGCCGGCGTGCCGGCCGCGCCTGCCGCCCCGGCGGCCAGCGGTCCGCCGTCAAAGGGAGGCAAGTAGCATGGCCGACGTGCGGGCGATCCAGCGGACGACGCGGCAGTCGCCGTACAAAATGCGGTTGGTCATCGACCAGATCCGCGGCAAGGACGTGAACGAAGCCGTCGCGCTGCTCAAGTTCTCCAAGAAGCACGCCTCGCGCGAGATCGCGAAGGTCCTGCATTCGGCCATCGCCAACGCCGAGTACAAGGCGCGGAACGCGAATGAGACGGTCGATGTCGACATGCTCTACATCAAGCACGCGATCGTGAACGAAGGGCCGAAGCTCAAGCGCTTCACCCCGGCCGCGATGGGGCGTGCGACGCAGGTGTTGAAGCGCACATCGCACGTCGAGATCATCGTCAGTGAGCGCGAAAAGCGCGTGCGCGCTGCGCGCGCTACGCCGACAGCGACTGGATCGGCCAAGCAGCCGACTGAAAAACGGAGCGCCGCGAAGCGAGCGCCCGCCAAAGCGAAGTCGGCGAAGCCGACGAGCAAGAAGGAGAAAGCATAATGGGCCAGAAAACAAACCCGATCGGCTTCCGCCTCGGCGTCTCGAAGCAGTGGCGCTCGCGCTGGTACGCCAACCGCGACTTCCCGGCGCTGCTCAAGGAAGACGAGCTGCTCCGCAAGTACTTGAAGGCGCGCGTCGGTCACGCGGCGATCGCCGACATCCATATTGAGCGCAAGCCGGGCAAGGTCGTCGTGACCGTGCACACGGCGCGCCCGGGCGTGGTCATCGGCAAGAAGGGCGCCGAGGTCGACAAGCTCCGCGATGAGCTGACCCAGCTCTCGGGCAAAGAAGTGGGGATCAACGTCGAAGAGATCAAGCGCCCCGAGCTCGATGCGCAGTTGGTCGCCGACAACGTCGCGAACCAGCTCGCGCAGCGTATCTCGTTCCGCCGCGCCATGAAGCGCGCGGTGCAGAGCGCGATGCGCATGGGCGCCCAGGGCATCAAGATCAAATGTGGCGGCCGCTTGGGTGGCGCCGAGATCGCGCGCGTGGAAGGCTATCACGAGGGTCGCGTGCCGTTGCACACGCTCCGCGCCGATATCGACTACGCGACGTCGACTGCGAAGACGACCTTCGGGACGATCGGTGTGAAAGTGTGGATCTTCAAGGGTGAGATCGTTGAAGACCGTCGCGGCAAGACGTATTCGACGGGGACCTGACGCCGATGCTGAGCCCAAAGCGAGTCAAGTACAGAAAGATGTTCAAAGGCCGCACGACCGGTCTCGCCACGCGTGGCAACACGGTGGTGAACGGTCATTACGGCTTGCAAGCCTTGGAGCCGGGCTGGGTTTCCAATCGGCAGATCGAGGCCGCCCGTGTCGCGCTCACCCGCCATATCAAGCGTGGCGGCAAAGTCTGGATTCGCATCTTCCCGGATAAGCCGATCACGAAGAAACCGGCCGAGACGCGAATGGGAAAGGGCAAGGGATCGCCGGAAGGCTGGGTGGCCGTGGTCAAGCCCGGCCGCGTGATGTTCGAGCTCGAGGGCGTGACGCCAGAGGTCGCGAAGCACGCGATGGGGTTGGCCGCCGCCAAGCTCGGCGTGAAGTCGAAGTTCGTCGTTCGGGAGGAGGCGCACACGGATGCAAACTGAAGAGATCCGGCAGATGAGCGACGCCGACATCCGGGCGCTGATTGCCGAGAAGGAAGAGTCGCGGTTCCGGCTACGGTTCCGCGGAGCGACCGAGACGCTGGACAAGCCGCTCGAGCTCCGCTGGCTGCGGAAGGACATCGCGCGCCTGAAAACTATTCTTCGTGAACGTGAGCGTTCCCATGAGTGAGCAGCAAGTTCAAGAGCACCGCGGCCACCGCAAGACGCGGGTGGGAACCGTCGTGAGCGACAAGATGCAGAAGACCGTGGTCGTGGCGATCCAGCGGCGCGTGCCGCACCCGACCTACGGCAAGATGATCACGCGGACCAAGCACTTTAAGGCCCACGACGAACAGAACGCGTCGAAGGCCGGGGACGTCGTGCGCATCATGGAGACCCGTCCGTTGTCGAAGGACAAGCGCTGGCGTGTCGTCGAGATCCTCGAGCGTGCCCGATGATTCAACAGGAATCCATCGTCAAGGTCGCGGATAACAGCGGCGCCAAGCGCGCGCTGGTCATCCGCGTGCTCGGCGGTACCCGTCGTCGCTACGCCGGTCTGGGTGACACGGTCATCGTCGCGGTCAAGGACGCCCTGCCGAACGGCACCGTCAAGAAATCCGACGTAGCCCGTGCGGTGGTCGTTCGCACCGCCAAGGAGACTCGGCGAAAAGACGGCAGCTATATCCGTTTTGATGAAAACGCAGTCGTGATCATTAACGAGGCGGGCGAACCACGCGCGACCCGTATTTTCGGTCCCGTGGCGAGAGAGCTTCGTGAAAAGAAGTATATGAAAATCGTGTCGTTGGCCCCTGAGGTCTTGTAGTCATGCGCATTTTAAAGCACAAAAAGACCGCCAAGCGCAAAAATCAGATTCGACATGAGCGCAATGTCGAACGCCTGAAGATGCGGATCACCAAGGGCGACACCGTCCGGGTGATGCGCGGCGACGACCGTGGGAAAGAGGGCAAGGTCCTCGAGGTCTTCCGCAAGACGGGCCGCGTCAAGATCGACGGCGTGAACATCGTCAAGCGGCACCGCAAAGCCCGCGGGCCGGATGATCAGGGTGGCATCATGGAGATGCCCGCCCCGGTGCACG
>Ga0210387_10003426_pt1 | contig 12169 bp, 16 predicted proteins | sample IncBWC7OmetaG_FD_160108 | JGI IMG/M metagenome (GOLD analysis project Ga0210387, IMG submission 160108) | Forest soil microbial communities from Barre Woods Harvard Forest LTER site, Petersham, Massachusetts, United States - Inc-BW-C-7-O ... | reverse complement strand
TGGAACGGGAAATTGGCATACAGAAACAAAAGTTCATCACCGAGCGGCGAGAATAACGTTTGAGCTTTCTGGGTGCAGAATGCGTACCCTGTGGTCCTGAATTTCCCCACGAGAACCTGGAAGTTCAAGAGGAGAGCAACAATTGGTGGGAGGGGACTCGGCCTGACGACAGGCATGTGCACTGTCAAATATACACGAACTAATAATATAGTATTAATATATACTATGAAACTGTACGATTTCGTGTCCCTTTCGGAAGCCCGCAGCAATGTACTATGCCGGCACTTGGCCAGCCAGTTCGGAGTGAAACAATGGGTGGAACCGCATCGATCACCCTAATTATACTTCAACGCTACAGGGTATACCACCCAGAAATCCAATATTACACCCGTACCTTTCCCATTCTTCGGCACAGGCCCAGCTTTCCATGCCATAACCCGATCCCCCACAACCAGAAGCAATTCCCTCTCCGACCAGATTAAAATATGACTTACAGGCTTATCCTTGGGTCCCGCGCAACCCACACAATCGCGGGATATAGGCGACACAAACGTCCTGAGATGCTCAAACGTCAACACGTCCCACACGTGCGCCATCCCGCTCGCCGAGCCCGGAATGAGAGTCACGCCATTCCATGCAAGTGCTGTAACACTCGAGCCGTCTTGGTGGGCTTCGAAGTTGCGGATCGGGGCGGAGGGGAGGGTCCAGTCGTATGCTGACGCATCCAAGATGATCGCTGTGATCACGAAGCTTGATTCCCGGAATTGGTTGGAGAAGTAAGGTTTGAGGCTGGAGATGGGACCGAATGACTTGTCCCCGAATGTGGTTTGCGAGACGGAATTGGTATTTACATTGACGCGGAGACGGTAGAAGTGGGGATGGTACTCATAGGTGACCAAGAGGGTGGGTGATGAGGTGGTGGAGTCGACGTATAGGGCGGTGATTTCATGGGGTGCAGTTGGATTCTCGGGGTCGTGAGGGATTATGATCGGGGATGGGATTCGGATTTCCTTGATAGAAGGAGCTGGGGTGTGTCCACTAGGGATTCCAAATCGAACCCAGTCCAGATGACAAGTTCACCACTGTGCATCGCACTCGCAACAAACCCCTTGCCCAATGCAGAAGCGATCCTGACACACGCATCTGGAACCGAAGTCCGCCGAAGTCCCGTGTGGGGAGTTCGTCAACAAAAATGACCTTGTAAGAACCAAAGGGGTATGAGCCGAATTCGGTGGTGTAGAAATTCCTGGCGGAGCGGAGGAAAGACGTGTGGAAATGGTGACAAACGCAAATAAATGTGGACTTCTAGTGCATCAATTTTGTTTACGTTCATCCGTTTGGGTGGCTGGCAGGTGGGGTGGGTCGGAAGCTTGATCACGCGAGGCACGCCGGGTGCTTGGGAATTCAAGTTTGGGTGGAAAGGGGAGGTTGGATGTCAGTGGGAAACGTACACAAATGCAGCATGACGCTGCATCATTTTCGGCTACGTTTGTCCGTTTGGGTGCCCAAAAGTATGATGAGGCTGAAAATGAGTCGCGTGAAGTATGGTGGATGCTGTGTAAGATAGAGTAGGTTGGTGTACCTTGCAAGAAAACAAAATAATTTTTATTATTCACCAGCTACTCGGATCACCACCAAAAACCCTCCAACCATACAACCAACCCTTTCCAAGGGTTTTCCCAATCGCGTTCGGGTGCGAAGGATGGTGATTGTGGCCACAGGTCATCCCAAGCACTTCAAGTTGGTGTTTCAATCAAGCTGCGTAAGCGGCGACTCCGTCTCGCGCTTGGGTGCGAGGGAGGCCTGTTGTGATTGCCAGAACTCCCATCGAACTCTGTCTTGCGGTTGGTCCATCCGGAGCGTGGAAGGGTAGTAGCAAGGTGGAGGAGTCCAAAGTAACAAGTTCGTGACTTCGTTACTGATGAGGTCACGCTGAGCTTTCCGGATTAGGGGACAGACTTTGAGAACCGTTCTCGATCGTTCGAGGGCCAATCATTTTTGTTTCAACCTAGTTTTATTCAACACAAATGTATTTAATCTACTGTACAAGTATTATAATTAATAGTTTCGTGTAAGTGCCGCAGGAGGCATGAATTCGTTGTGGCGCCACTTATTTGTTTGGCAACGACCTGTTTGGCTATGACTTGTTTGGCCAATGGGCAATACAAAATTTTGTGTTGCGAGCCACTAGCATATGCACCTCTTCACCCTCGCAAATGGAAAGTAAAGCCACACACCTTGTTCAAGTTTTTCGGACGTAAGAAGTTGAACATAAGGACCATTGCAATCTAGATAATTACAAGTCAATACTTGGCAACCGCCACCTCCTGGTCAATGACTCACAGAGACAACAGTCATTAATAAGACTTGGGAGCTAACGGCTGCGGGCGCCAGCGTCCACGAGTTCGCATCAGCCCCTAAACCAACAGACAATAATTGAAATAGGACAACACAAACCTTCATGCTGGACAGCGATAGGGAAGTAAGCTCCTTCTGCATGCGGTCGGCGAACATAGTGGTGCCACCAGGGAGGACGACATTGCCGTAAAGATCGCGACGAATATCAAGATAGCACTTGAAAATGGAGTTGTAACTAAAGCATTGTCAGTGTAAGATATTTGAAGCAGTAACAAGGAGGGTTCCTACGTGGTCTGGTGAATACTGGCCATTTCAAGACCGAGCAATGCAGGTTGGAACAAAGCCTCCAGAGCGCGGAACCTAGTAGTGAATGTCAACACATATAATATACTCGACGACAACGTGCACATACCGTTCATTTCCGATGGTTATGACCTGCCCATCGGGCAATTCGTAGCTCTTCCCCAGTGCAGAAGACTGCACAGCAGCCTGGATTTCCTGCTCAAAGTCGAGAGCAACATAGCAGAGCTTCTCCTTGATGTCCCTGATGATTTCACGCTCGGCGGTGGTGGTGAAGGGATAACCTCTCTCCATCAAGTTCTTGATTAGGAGACCGGTCAAATCATGGCCGGCAAGATCGGGATGGAGGATGGCGTGCAGCAATGAGAAACCTTGGTAAACATGCAGCCTCCCGTAACACCCCAAATATATGATAAAAACAAAAAAGGCATATGCCAACTGTCCTCCCGCAAATGCTAGAAGAGCCAACTCTCCCTGACGGCCCTCCCTTTTTGAATCATACAGCACAAGGAACGTGACAACCGTCTTGCTCGTAATCCCCAGTCCCTCCACCCTCACTCTGATCCTCGTCCGCAACTCAGCCATAGCCCTGTAACTCATGAACAAAATACTAGGGTACGGGCATCCCAAAACAACTCTTACATATTATACATAGGCTCAGTCAACAGCTCCGTCAACGCTGCCAACGTGTATACCCCAATCGCCATTTCAAAATGTGGTTGTGTCCTCGTTTCACTCCCTGCAAAGCATCCATAGAGATACGAGGTCAGAAGCGCCAGAGGACACCAATCAACACCAGCAAAAACGAAAGGTTGGTGGTTGAAGCGCTGTCCCTTTCAGTACGTAACAAAGCATTCCTTACACCCTCGTGACTGAGAAAGAGGATAGTGCTGAGCAGGAGCTCGAATTGGATGGCAGCAGTGCCAAACACGCATGGGGAGGCCATGCAGAATAGCTTGGTTGAGGACAAAGGTAAAGAGGCGAGAGAAGAGCTGGAGGGCCATTAAAGAGGAAGCAGAGCCGGAATAAGCTTTGAAAAGGTTGCCATTTGAGATTCCACTAGAGTTGGCGGCCTGAGGGCCTTTAGGGGACGTTAACATTGATTGCAGGCAGCGCAAAGGAATTCAAAGCAAACTCCCATGCCACGATGCTTTGTAATACTAAAATTATTACATTTACAATCATCGCGGGAGACTTATTGGAAAGAAATAGCTATAGGAACATTATCATTACAACAGGTGCTGCGTGTAAAGTCTGAACAACACAATACATAAAATAAACAAACCAGTAAGTATACAAAAGTCGTAAAGTCATAAATCGGATGTATCATGGGACGAGGGCGGAAGGCCTAAGACTAACAATGAAAGCAAAGTAGGCAGTTGAGACCGAATAAAGTTAAACAGATATAATCCAAACAAAAATAAAACGGGAAAAGAAATGAGACCACGCAACATTCATTCAATCTCGCTGACAATAGCGTCCTCCCCCATCAATGCTCTCCTATTGGGCAGTTGTTCACTATCATTCAGTTTACCCTGCTCCTGAATCAGCATCCTCGCAAACACCCCTGGAGCCCCAGCGGTGGCCTCCGCAAATGCAAATGCAACACCAACATCAGCACTCAACATTCTCCATCTAAACCCTAGCACATCCAGACCCTGCACGCCAACGTTGACGTCAAGGCCGGCGAAGGGGTACGCGATCTGCGCGGCGAGGCGGATGATCGATGCTGTTAGTCACTGAATGCGTGAGGTGCGGCTGGGTGTAGGAGGCCATTGTGGCTGGGAAGCCCATGCCACAGGTGGTCGAAGGCGTTGTCGACTCCGAGTGAAAAGAGCTTGTTGTTTGTAGCTGTTAGGATTGAACGGCGAAAGCCTGAGTGACTCCAGGAGCGGAAAGTTTGCAAGGTAACGCGAGACATTTTCATCATTTTATTGTATATAATATGTATAATTACTGTAGAATAAAGAAACATGTTGTAATGTAAAAAAAACTGCAGGTAATGCAGAAAGTTGTACGTAGAAAGGTTGGGTATGGGTATTTGAGGGTAGGGGGATATCGAACCGAACGTGAACCGAACACGGCAGCAATGGTGTGTCGTTTTTGTTACCATTTGCCAGTTGAGGTACTAATCAAGTAGTGCGGGCCGAAAAATGAACTGTGGAGGGCTGTGCCTGGTGGAAAATTTGCATCTGGGGTGTCAGCGGGGTAAGAGGGCGTCAAGGCGAACGTAAAACGAAATTCCGTATGTATGCATACATAGGGTACACATAGTCAAGACTGTTCCTGTAGTGGCGGCCGTTAGCACCCGTGTCTGGAGGGCGGTCGGTGGGGTGAAATAAGACCCAGGAATTGTGGTCGCGCCAAATTGCTGGGTAGTCGCCGCCACGGGCTGCACCTGGCCCGCATCCCTATCGCTCTTCTTACCCCTGCTTTTAGTCGTTACCGCTTTGGCCTTCCCCTTACCCTTCGCAAGTCCCGCAGACAACTCCAGCAACACATTCGCAGCATCCTCTACGACACCTTCATTCAAATGTTGAGCCTTCACCATACTATTCCGAATCGCGCGGTGCCACATACCTTGTCCTCCATCTCCACGTCCCGCATCTCTTCCACTGCGATAAAACCTCCCGTCTTCACTGAATCCTAACCCGGAAAATACCTCAGGCGTTCCTGCGTCCCAACCAGCTGAACTGGGTGTCATGGGACCTAAATCGGCCAATGAACTCGTGGATGGCATTGGCGACGGTGCTAAGGACGGCGGTCGTGTGGCGGTATCGTTTGCTAGGGGGTCGTTATTGGCCAGACGAGGTTGCGGGATTGATATGGCAAGGAGGGCTGGATCAATGGCAAAGTCTGGGCATGGGTCAACCGGCATAGTTTCGAACATAGGGATTGGGTTGAGTGAAGAGGGGTTGTAATTGTTGCTAGCCCCTGCATTCATGTCCTTGTCAACGTCCGTCGCACCAGGAACATCCTGTGTTGGATTTTTAGTCACAGAAGTAGGACACATAGTCGCAGAGGAGGAAGAAATCGATGATGTCGAAGTAGAATGTGTCCCCATATTGAGATTAAACACCGAATTGGCGCTGAAAGGGGTAGAATCACTATCGGTCAAAGATAGCAGAGACATGGAAGTGGGTAATCGGGTTTGTTGGTCCTGGGTTTGTCCCTGTTCTTGTCCCTGTGCGAACCCATCCTCAGGCATAGGAAACGTTTGGAGGATCGACATCCAACTATCGAATAAAGCCGGGTCGAACTCCGGCTGACCGTCATCATTCGACGCTGGCGTTGATGACGAACTCGGCTGTCCACCTTCACTCGAATCCCCATTGGCATCCGCACCTCCTCCTCCTTGTTCCGGAGAAGCAGCAAGCAGTGACGCAATCAACTGATCAAAGGGTGTCGAGGGTTGAGCATTCGTAGCCCCTGTCCCGGCATCCGAAGGCAGACCCGCGCCAACTTGCGAATATGGATCATGAATTGCTCCCTTGGAACTCCCGTTACTCGCATCTGTCAGCACGTCCTGCACCAATGTCTGCGCCACCGACGCCGCCTCCCCATCCAACCCATATGTAACAGTGATAGGCCTATAATGCCCCTTCACCTTCGGCGCCGACTGTATATCCAATGAAGGGTCGTTCTTGGGAACATTCTGCTCCTCCAAGTGCTTCCTCACCTCCTCCCGCTGGAGATAAGTCCGCGTAGCCGCTTTGCGTGCGGCTGTTTTAATGAGCCCTATGAGCTGCGAGACTAACTGCTTGCCGCGCTCTCGTTCCCAAGTGGTCTGGTATGCCTGGGGTCCCTCACCGTTTTGGAAGGGGTATGGTACGTCCCAATCTGTTGCCCCAGCCGGTACGCGATTGAGCTTGCGTTTTTTGGTTGGTCGGCCTTCGGAAGTGACGGATGTTTCCCGAACAGCGTGATTGGGTATGGGGGGACGGGATGATGTGCGCCAGTCAGAGCCAGAATGAATTGGAGGGCGAGCCGGTTGTTGTTCGGAAGCTGAGGGACGCGAGCCTGCTGCTATAAGCTTGAGGATGCTCTCCAACACCGGAAAAATATCCTTCTGCCGAATCAAAGTCGCGACGATATCTTCGTTAGAGGGGGCAGGTAGCAGTGCGGGGTCGATTGTGGGGAGGTAGGACTGGTGGTGGTTCAGTCCCAAACGCGGATGTTCATCCTCGACAACGATGGGGTTGGCCACAGTGGTGCCTCGGGTGTGGCGGTGAACAGAGAGTTTAGAGGGTTTAACGCCCCCAACTAGACCTGCGGTGCCGAGAAGCGCCGATTGATTCCGGAGAAAGTTACGTGGTGGCGGGTCAGAAGGGTCTGGGAGGTGGATTGGGGGTGGGGCTGAACGGGATTCTGATCTGGCCTTGGCCGTAGCCTTCCTTTTTTTTGTGGCGGTCGGCGCGGTCGAGGAGGCCCGGGACCAAGGTGGGGAGGGCGTGGGTATGTGTGTGGTTGGCATATAAAATTGCGTTTGTTGAGGCTGAGATGCCAAGGTTGATTGGGGTTGGGCCGGAGGCCGAAGAGCATGCTTGTGAGGAGCATAACTCAACGACAAGGCTAGTGGATTGACTGGAAGTTCAGAATAAAGATGGGAACCAGGAAGTGCAATGGTCCCCACGTTTTGTGTAGAACAAGAACCCGACAAATTCCCACTGATAGGAGCACCGGTTGCGACTCCACTGGCATTTGGCAAAGCCAGGTTTGGTAATGGTGACCTACCTCTGGTTGGTGAGGGTGGAGGGGAGCCAAAGAGGGAATCTTGATCGTCTTCTGCTTCGGCCATAATCGACGTTGGGGCCTCGTTGGTCTGCATTACGCTGTGAGAGGATTTATGGATTTGAGGTGTTGAACGAATGGTAATGAATTCTAAGCACCTTTGCAGCGCGAAAAGAGGATGGAACAGCAGATATTTGAAGTCGAAGAGAGGCCAATGTGAAAAAGAATTGTCGGTACCGATTTTTTCGTGGCGTGACTCAGGTGTGTGATGTGGCTGTAAGACGGAAGTGATGAGCTAAAAAGTGCAGTAAGCACAGCATTATTAGAGCCGATCCCTGGATATTTCAGGATAACACACTGTTACGGCGGCAATATGAGGCAAGCGTGCGGGCTAGCAAGAGGCTAGCGCTGGTTGAGGGAAAACAACGTTGTGGACCAAAGTTATGGACCAAAGTTGTGGACCAAACACGTGCACAGAACCCACCGCAGCTGCCAATGACGGCGATAAAGCTTTCCTCAAGCTTTCCTCAAGCTTTCCTTTTATTCATCTCGTAACTTACAAGTAGCTTCCTAGGACTGTCCAATGTACGACCACGACAGGCCACACCCCCACGTCCTGATACCTTCAGGACCCCAACAACCTGTGACTTCAGCACATTCAAGTTCGCCGTATGCATTTGAAGTCACTCCTCCAGCCTACGATCTCCAACAGCCTCTCTCCAACCCTTGGGAGACACAACCCTCATCTCCGGACACTGCACGGCCTCGCACGATATCCATGTTGGACCTTCCTGTGCGGCCCCTAAGTCGCGCGTCCAGCGTCGTCGAGAACGGAAGTACGACTACTTCTATGCCGTTCCCAGAACCCCAGATATATCGTTCTGCGTCTCATAGAACTGCCTTGCACCCGAATAATGCATTTACCCACCGACACCACAGGAGTGACTTGGGCCCTGCTGCTCTCCGATTGCAACGTGACCCATCAACGAGTTCACTCTATTATCCTATTGATGAGAGTGATCATTATGGCGCAGGATCTGGAGAGGTATGCTGTTAGTTCTACTTTGTCGGAATTCATCATACCTACTTTTCCCCTAACACCAGTCACACGAGGACGCCGATTATATGTCGCGGGAGCTTTCGAACCTGTCGTGTGTGACCATTTTTCGTTCGATTACTCCATGTACATCCCTTTGGTTAATGAATATGACATTAGCCTCGATTCTGAAGAAAGCCTCCGTCGCTTTCAAGCCGGGGATCTACCTGCCAATGATCAAGAGTGGTATCGATTGGTCCCACCAGAAGCTAGAGAAGCCCTAGGCAAACAAGAAGTACAGAGACAGTCTGTGCTATTTGAGGTGATTAAATCTGAGAGGGAGTATGTCTTTGATCTGGAAGCAGTCCAAGAGGTAGAAAGTCGAGATTCTTCCGATACACATGGCTAACTCGTCGACAGGTCTTTATCGAACACCTGAGAAATGCGTCACCACCCATCATCCGTGAATCTATTCTCCCAGAATTTATCGCCGAAGTCTTTGGGAACCTCCGTCAGATCCTCTCCCACCACCAACGAACGCTCGGCGCTCTCTTCGACCGCCAGCGTGACCAACACCCACTCATCCAAAGCGTAGCCGATATCATCCTCGACAGTTCGTTCACCTCTCCAATTTTTGAAACACCAACTCACACTCCCCACAGCTGCCCTCAAATCTGACTTCCGTTCCGCCTACGAAACCTACATCAAGCACTACCCGCTCTCCGAATCACGTCACCGTACAGAACTGAAGCGTAACCCAGCCTACCATTCCTTCATCCAATCCGTTTCCTCCGATCCGCGCATCCGGAAACGCGATCTCATCACCTTCCTCTCGCGCCCCGTCACCCGTCTTCCACGCCTCAATCTCCTCCTCGAGCAGATCCTCAAACTTACGGATAAGGAGTACATGCACCCTGATCTCGAGACCCTTCCGATTATCTTGGGGATATTGAAGGACTGCATCAAAAGTACACAACCCGGCATTGAGGCTGCGGAGAACAAGGTCAAATTTTGGGCGTTTGGCGAGAGTCTAGTTTATCGGAAGGGGGAGATAATTGTGAGAGTTTGCTTGCAGTCTGGCTGTATCACTCGGGGCTGATGGTTTAACAGGATATGGATTTATATGACGACAGTCGGACCCTCGTGTATTCCGGTAGCGTTTCTCGACGCGTGCGCACGGACACGGGTTTCTCTGGGTGGATGGAGTTAAATGTCGTTCTCCTGGACAATTTTTGTAAGAACAACAACCGAAAAAAACTCCGAATGCGTGGCTGATCTCTCATACAGTCGTCCTGACGCGCGAAGAAACCCGCCCAAACGGTGTTGTCAAACGCCATCTGATGTCCCGAGTACGTTCCCCTCATCCACCTCACTTTCCTTTCTAAATTCCACCATCAGCCTCTTCCCCTCTCATATCTCCGCCTCGGCAGCTTCACCTCCGAACCCGAAACACGCAGAGAGCATACAGGTGACGGCGGGATCCTCGACAGCCTACGCTACAACAACGTCCCCATCTATCCCTTTACTGTCTACCACACTGCCAACAAGTCGACGCGGCGATACACGCTGTATGTCACGAGCGAGGCGCTGAGGAAGCGTTGGTATGCTGCGCTAGTCGACGCAGTTGGGGTGCACAAAGCAAGACAGGAGGGGAATATGGTGGGTACCGGGCCCATTATGTTTTATTTGTAGAACTTATGAGAGCTTTCAGTGGTTCGTGCGAAATACGTTGAGTGATCGGTTCTTCCGCTTGATGGGGACTCGTATTGCGTACAATCCGGGCATGCAATTTACGGGGAGGATCACGAGTGCCGTTCCATTCAGTTTGTATTATCCGATATTTCATCGCTCCCGAAGACTGACATAAATCTCAAATAGCCGTTGGTGGCCGGAGGTTCATAGCTGTGGGCTGCCCTAGCGGTATATATGTCTCCCCTCGTGGAAAAGAAAGTTAGCAGCGATCCCCTACCAGTCTTTCCTACCCCATTCCCTCACATTCCAATCCCTCCCATCCAGATTTCCGCAAAGTCCTCAAATATTCTAGTCCAACCTGGCTAGCAGCGATCCAGACTCTGGGCAAAAAGACCTTTAACAGATTTGTAGTCCACTTCGAGACATCCCTACTCTCATATTCTCTAGACATTCTTGCGCGAGTGGCCTTAGGCCAGGCAGAGCCAACAACTTTAGACGCATCGCTAGAAAGGATCGCAGGGCAGGACGCGAATGTGCTGTTTTTCAGACACGCGCGTGTTGGGCAGCGGGTCCTACGTGAGTGGGATTCTGTTTCATAGGAGGTAATCCCGATCTGACTGGGTGATAACAGTCATATATGCCTCCAAGAAAAGGTTGCAGGTTACACTTGGCCTACACGTTCTGGAAGCCATAGACACATCTCAAGTCAGTATGACGCCCAGACGAGCAAGTGGCGGTGTGTCTATCAGTTCGTTCCGGCCTTTTGGTGAAGTGAGTCCTCGCACTTATCGCGTAGCCGTTGATTTATTGACCTCCCGAATTACCAGTCTGGTTATGTACCGAAGGATGCCCACGACGTGATCCCCTTGGTCAAAACGATAGGGATCAGCACTCTAGATGGGATCGTCATTGTCGATCCCACAAAGTAAGTTCCCCCTCCTTTCCCTGACTGTCCGCGGTTAATTGATGGGTCCGTAGCCTCGCGAAATCAGCGGTGAACGTCGTCCCTGACTTTCATGATGCGAGTACGAATTTGCCGATGTCGGATCTCAAGAAACGGGTTGAAGGCGCGAAACCCTTGGGTCTGGTGCGTTGTGATGCCTCAGAGCTCCTGGTAATTTATGATGGTAAGTTCTCCGTTTATTTCCATTCGGGACTCGGGGCTTACCCCAGGGCTCCAGTGCTTGGCTGCTACATCACCAAACACGGTGTACCAAGTCGCTCATCGGGGTACATCAAATGGGAATCCCAAGCTACGTCATACGCCCACCGCGGTGTCCATGTCCTCCTGTTCTCCCCGCAATTTATCGAAATCCGTGACGTGACTACTGGACGACTCGTCCAGGTAATCGAAGCCAATGATCTGCGATTATTGCACGCAGGTCCAATGGAGGATGCTGATGATACGATCTTGGTCGCAATGACAGGTGAGAAGGACGACCAGGACGGGATTAGCGACAAGATTGTGGAACTGGTGGAGACGAGAGAAATTATCTCCGCCGCACCCTCGGCTGTTCCATCACTTTGGGATGAGTGGGATATGTAAGGTGAGGAGGAGAAATAATTTATGACGTGCTGCGCAATATATATTGGAATGTATCGATAACTGGAATGAACGGTTTCAAAGAACCTTCAATTGAACAGCACGAAATTATCGCAGCACTGAAGACTTTTTGATCCCTGTCGTTCATGTCTGAAAGAAGATTCTGAGTATGAACATGTTGCATATATATATATTCTGTTACATGAACATGACTCCCTTGCTTGAGGATGCTACATGTAACACTGTCATGATAACCAAACCAACAAGTAATTCGCGTAACTTTCGTGGATTGACACTTTTACTTCTTGATGAAAGCAGTCATTCCTTGGAGGTTGAAGGGGTCTGAAGTACAAATGTCAGCCGCCTTCCAATACTGGGAGAAGGGTTGAAAATTGTGACTTACTGACGGTGAGGTTAGCAGCTTTCGCAGGACCGGCAATGTCGAGCTTCTGGATGTTTTGCGCTTGTCCGGGAGCATTCAGGGACAGTACATCAACGCGTGTCGCGTT
>Ga0210387_10003424_pt1 | contig 12173 bp, 8 predicted proteins | sample IncBWC7OmetaG_FD_160108 | JGI IMG/M metagenome (GOLD analysis project Ga0210387, IMG submission 160108) | Forest soil microbial communities from Barre Woods Harvard Forest LTER site, Petersham, Massachusetts, United States - Inc-BW-C-7-O ... | reverse complement strand
CGCGGATCAGCGCTTCATGCTGCTCCATGTAGTCAATCGCCCGTTCACCCGTGATTGCCTCGATGCGTCGCACGCCCGATGCGACACCGCTTTCGCCGGTGATCTTGAACAGGCCGATGTCTCCGGCACGGTCGACATGGGTGCCACCGCACAGCTCCACGGAAAAGTCACCGATGCGCAGCACGCGCACATCCTTGTCGTATTTTTCGCCGAACAGCGCCATGGCACCGGAGGCGACCGCCTGCTCGTATTCCATGACCGCGGTCTGTGCCGGCTCGTTGCGCCGGATCTGCGCGTTGACGAGGCGTTCAATCGTTGTGAGTTCCGCAGGCGTGACCGCCTGGAAGTGCGAGAAATCGAAGCGCAGCCGATCGGGCGCCACCAGCGAGCCTTTTTGCTGCACATGGGTACCCAGTACCTGGCGCAGCGCCGCATGCAGCAGGTGCGTAGCCGAATGATTCAGAACGGTAGCGGCGCGCCGCGGCTCATCGACCTGGGCGGCGAGGCGGTCGCCAATGCGGATGCGGCCTTCGACCAGCCTGCCCATGTGCGAGAAGGCCTTACCACGCTTGACGGTATCGCTGACCACGAAGCGCATGCCGGCCGCGGCCAACTCGCCCGCATCGCCCACCTGGCCGCCGGACTCGGCGTAGAACGGTGTGGCCTCGAGAAAAACTTCGCCATTCTCGCCGGCCTGCAACTCCTCAACCGCCGTGCCGTCCTTCAGCAGCGCCACCACCTGGCTGGTGCCCGTGAGCGTGTCATAGCCATGGAACTGAGTGTGCGAATCAACCTTGGTACCGCCGCGCATATCCACGCCGAAACGACTCGCAGCCTGGGCGCGCTTACGCTGCGCATCCATGGCTACCTCAAAGCCTGCCTGGTCAATCGTCAGGTTATGTTCGCGGGCAACATCCGCAGTGAGATCGACGGGGAAGCCAAAGGTGTCATACAACTTGAACACCGTTGCACCGTCGATGACGCTGCCTGACATCTCACGCATGGCGGCATCCAGCAGCGCCATACCCGTGGCCAGGGTCTCGGCAAAACGCGCCTCCTCCTGTGCCAGTACCCGCTCGGCATGGGTGCGACGCGCAGACAGCTCCGGATAGGCGGCGCCCATTTCGGCTTCGAGCACCCCGACCAGCTTGTGGAAGAAGGGCTCACGCACACCTAACTGGTAGCCGTGGCGGATGGCGCGGCGGATGATCCGGCGCAGCACATAGCCGCGGCCTTCATTCGAAGGACTGACGCCGTCAACGATCAGGAAGGTGCAGGAGCGGATGTGATCCGCGATGACGCGCAGTGAGCCATTGCTCAAGTCCTGGGTACCGGCCAGGGCGGCGGCGGCGCGTACCAGCGTGTCGAGCAGATCCACCTCAAACACTGAATGGACCTGCTGCATGACAGCGGAAATGCGCTCCAATCCCATGCCCGTGTCTACCGAGGGCTTCGGCAGCGGTGCCATCTTGCCGTCAGCGGAACGATCGAACTGCATGAACACCAGGTTCCACACTTCCACGTAGCGATCGCCATCCTCATCGGGCGAACCCGGCGGCCCACCCGCCACGCCCGGACCATGATCAAAGAAGATTTCACTGCACGGCCCGCGCGGGCCCGTGTCACCCATGGACCAGAAATTGGAGTCCTCACCCAGGCGGGTGATGCGACTGGCGGGAATGCCGATCTCCTTGTGCCAGATTTCCGCTGCTTCATCATCGCTCTGGTAGACCGTGACCCAGAGCCGTTCGGCGGGCAGCTGCAGGACTTCGGTGAGGAAGTCCCAGGCGAAGCGAATGGCTTCGCGCTTGAAGTAATCCCCGAAGGAGAAGTTGCCGAGCATCTCGAAGAAGGTCAGATGCCGGCTGGTATAGCCCACGTTTTCCAGGTCATTGTGCTTGCCGCCGGCGCGCACGCAGCGCTGGCTGCTGGCCGCGCGCACGTAGTCGCGCCGGTCCTGGCCCAGGAACACATCCTTGAACTGCACCATGCCGGCACTGGTGAACAGCAGGGTCGGGTCATTGCCCGGCACCAGGGAACTCGAGGCCACCACGGCATGGCCACGCTCGCGGAAGAACTCCAGAAAGGCCTTACGGATGTCCGAAACGCGGGTAGGGGGCAATGTACTCAAAGTGGATCTTCCGACTCAAAATCTGGGCCCAGGGCCGACCGGATATGATCCGATGAAAAGCCCCGGTACTGCAAAAAGCGTCCCTGTTTGGCCTTCTCGGCCCAGGTTTGCGGAAGGCTCAGTCCGAACCGCCGGATGCGCACCTCGCGCGCCAGGGCCGCCCAGTCCGTCCCTGCGGCCATGGCGGCCTCGATCTGGGCGGGGGCGACGCCGCGGGCACTCAAGTCCATGGCGATCCGGCGGGGTCCCTGCCCCCGTTGCGCATGATAAGCCACATACTGGGTCGCGAACCGGGTGTCATCCAGTATCCGGCCTGCGGTGAGGTCAGCGATGACGGCTGCCACCCCCTCGGCCGGGTAGCCATCCTGCCGCAGCCGGGCCGCCAGTTCGCCCGAGGCGAAGTCACGGCGGGCCAGCAGCGTCACCGCCGCCAGGCGGGCGCCCAGGGGGTCTGGAGCAGGCGTTGCGGCGGGGGCACCCGCCTTGAAGCGGCGTCTCATAGCGGCGCGCACCTGGTCGGGATGGGGCTGGCGGAAGCTCAGGCCGTATTGGCCTGCTCGCCGCCCGCACGACTGCCCTGCTTGATGGGCAGCAGCTTCAGGCGCACCTGCTCTTCGATCTCGCGCGAAATCTCCGGGTGCTGCTGCAGGAAGGTGCGGACATTGTCCTTGCCCTGGCCAATGCGCTCGCCCTTGTAGCTATACCAGGCCCCGCCCTTGGCGATGATGCCCTGCTGGCTGCCCAGCTCGATGACCTCGCCCTCGCGGGAGATACCGACGCCGTACATGATCTCGAACTCAGCTTCGCGGAACGGCGGGGAGACCTTGTTCTTGACCACCTTCACGCGGGTCATGTTGCCGACCACCTCTTCGCCATTCTTGATGGCGCCGATGCGGCGGATGTCCAGGCGCACCGAGGCGTAAAACTTCAACGCATTGCCGCCCGTGGTCGTTTCCGGGCTGCCGAACATCACACCGATCTTCATGCGGATCTGGTTGATGAAAATCACCATGGTGTTGGAGCGCTTGATGTTGCCCGTCAGCTTGCGCAGCGCCTGGGACATCAGCCGGGCGTGCAGGCCCACCTGCATCTCACCCATCTCACCTTCGATTTCAGCCTTGGGCGTCAGGGCCGCGACGGAGTCGATGACCACCAGGTCCACCGCACCGGAGCGCACCAGCATGTCGGTGATTTCCAGCGCCTGTTCGCCCGTGTCGGGCTGTGACACCAGCAGCTCGCCGATGTTGACCCCGAGCTTCTCGGCATAGGACGGATCCAACGCATGCTCGGCATCGACGAAGGCGGCCGTGCCGCCCGCGCGCTGCACTTCGGCGACGACGCTCAGAGTGAGCGTGGTCTTACCGGAGGACTCCGGCCCGAACACTTCCACCACCCGACCGCGCGGCAAGCCACCAATGCCCAGTGCGATGTCCAGTCCCAGCGAACCGGTGGACACGGCCTCGACATCCCAGATGGCCGGTGCATCGCCCAGTCGCATGACCGAGCCCTTACCAAACTGCTTCTCGATTTGTCCGAGTGCGGCCGTGAGTGCCTTCTTGCGATTCTCATCCATGCGTGCGCCGTCCCAGTGAATTTCCGAAGCGCGAATTGTCTCACATCGCCCGCATACCGGGAGCCGCAAAAGTGCAGAAAACACCGCTTTTTTCGCGAAAGTTTTCCGCTTACACAGTGTTCGAAAAAGCGGACTACTGTATATCCGGTGCTTTTAGGACTGCCGCAGATACGCGTCCAGTTCCACCCGCGTCGGCACGCTCGCTTGGCAGCCCATACGCGTCACCGAGAGCGCGGCAGCATGCACGGCAAACTGGCACGCATCCAGGCGCGATGCCCCTTCAGAGCACGCCACCGTGAACGCCGCGTTGAAAATGTCGCCGGCTCCCGTGGAGTCCACCGCCTTGACCAGAGGTGCCGGCACGTGCGTGGCCGTGCCCGCCTCCAGCAACAGGCAACCCTTGGCACCGAGTTTGATGATCACATGTCGCACGCCGCGCGATTGCAGTTCCGCGGCAATCGTGCGGGCCTCATCGACGCTCACTTCGGGGCTCTTGCGACCCACCAGCAGCGAGGCCTCGGTTTCATTCGGCGTCAGCACGTCCACGAACTTCAACAGCTCAGGCGGCAGATGCTCCGGCGCGGGCGCCGGATCCAGTATCACTTCGAGGCCCGCCGCACGGGCCGCACTGGCGGCCGCCAGGGTCGTCGGCATCGGCACTTCGAGCTGCAACAGCGCAAAGCGTGCCCCGCGCAGCAGCTGCGCATCGGCGGCGACGTCATCGGGCGTGAAGCGATCATTGGCCCCGGACACCACCACAATGGAGTTCTGCCCGGATTCGGATATCAGGATCAGCGCGACACCGCTGGTTCCGGATACCACGCGGACACCACCGACACCGCAGCCCGTCGCCACCAGGTTGGCGATCATTTGCCGACCGAAGTCATCATCGCCGACGCGGCCCACCATGGCGGTGGAACCCGCGCGCCCCAGTTTGGCGGCGGCATACGCCTGGTTGGCGCCTTTGCCCCCGGGAGCGGTGTGAAAGTGCGATCCCATCAGGGTCTCACCGGGCTGGGGAAGCCGCGGCGCCAACGCGGCGATATCCATGTTCAGACTGCCCAGAACGATGATGGCGGCCATCTCAGCCTCCTGCCGAATACGCCAGCGACACCAGCGCAATAGCTGCAATGAAGAACACGAACATCAGCAGCAGATTCACCCGCGCCAGGGTGCCGGCACCGCGAAACTCGTGCCATACAAACACACCCCACAGCGCGGCCACCATGGGCGCGGACTGACCGATGGCGTAGGAAATCGCCACCCCCGTCAGACTCGAGGCGACAAAGTTGAACACCGTGCCAAGGCCCCAGATACAGCCGCCGAGCAGCCCCAGCAGATGATTACCGGCGCTGGTGTGGAAATAGCCGCCCGCCGCGACGGGCGCGCCGATGAGTGGCCGACGCATCAGGTACACGTTGAACACAAAGCAGCAGGCCAGAGCGCCCAGCGTGAAGAACACGCCCACGGTGTAGGGTGTCAAGGCGTGACCGGTATTGAGGGCATGACTGACGATGGGCGCGAACAGTCCCATCAACAGGCCCGAAATCACGCACACCACGATGCTCTTGCGCGATGCGCGGCTGCTCACGGCGCCGGCTGCCTCCTTGCCCGCATGCAGATACTTGTAGGCCCGTCCGTCGAGGATTACGGCGATGATGGCGCACACGACGGCGATGCCCAGCAGCAGCGGGCTGCCCTTCGGATTCTGCAGATAACTCAGGATCACGCCCACAGCGAGTGCAATGCCGATCGCGAGCGGAAAGGCGATCGCCAAACCGGCCATGTCGATGCCAGCCACCAGCAACACGTTCGCCACGTTGAAAACGGCGCCCGCGGCGAACGCGTAGTAGAAGTTGGCTGCATCCGCCGAATGCAGGTTGGACACAAAGTCCGTGCCATCCGGATGCAGGCTGCCCATGGTGAATGCCAGCGCCACGGCGATCACACAGATGCCCAGTGCGTAGTCCCAATAGAACAGCTCGAAGCGGTAGCCGCGCGTGATCTTGAAGGTGTTCGCCCATGAACCCCAGCACACGGCGCTGATGATCGTCATCAGCAACGCCATCGAAAACGTCACGGGTACGTACACTGTTTTCCCCACCGGGGCCGCGGAGCGCGCCGCGGGTCAGATTGCGTCCCGCCCAGCGCTGCTGTCAAGACAGCGCGTGTTGGAGTATCAAACGCAGTGCGAAGGCCACCGACTGGCGGCGAATGGCTTCGCGGCCGCCGCGAAAAACCCGCAGCGTGGCATGGGCTCGAAGCCGCCCATGGCGTTCAGCGATGGCAAACCAGACCGTGCCCACCGGCTTCTCGGCCGTGCCGCCATCGGGGCCCGCGATACCCGTGATCGCGACTGCAATGTCAGCGCCCGTGGCCCGCACGGCGCCCCGCGACATCGCCAGCGCCGTGGCCTCGCTGACCGCGCCATGACGGCGCAGGGTGGCGACGGTCACTTCAAGATCGCGGATCTTGGCGGCGTTTGAATAGACGACGTACCCGCCTTCGACCCAGCGCGAGCTGCCCGGAACATCGGTGAGCACTTTGGCGACCCAACCCGCGGTGCACGATTCGGCCGTTGCCACGTGCCACCCACGCTGGGCCAGGGCGCGACCCACGCGGCGCGCCTGACGCAGCAGCTGCAGATCGGACGGCCCCTTGACCGGCTGGCGCTTCACACCGGCTAGTGCGGAATGGTCGCCAGCTGCAAGCTGCGGTAGGCGTAGTCCAGGAACTGCGCGGGATCCCCGTACTGCGCTTCGTAATCCTTCAGGGGATGCGCGGCGACGATGTCGTTCGGACCAAAGCCCTTGTTGAAGTCGATGAAGAACTGCTTGAACAGCGCCCAGTACATGTCCTTCTGTTTGACGATGTCCGCGCCGGTCAGGGTCGGACCATTCGCCGGGATGATGATGGTATCGGGCTTGGCGACCTCGGCCAGGATCTCGTAGGAGCGCACGAAGCCGTGCATGAAGGCACCATTCAGGTAGTCCATCACCGGCCAGTGATCCGCCGCGACCGGTCCACCGGCGACGATCACGTTGCGCTTCGGAAAGTGAATGAACAGATCACCATTGGTATGCGCCGCCGGCAGATAGCGGTAGTCGACCTGCTCGCCCGCGAACATCAAGGTTCCGGTGTTGTACGTGGTCTGCGTCGGAATCGCCTTGGGCGGCAACGGCCCATAGTAGCCGGCGTACAGCGCCGATCGCTCGCGACGCCCCAGGGCCAGGCGCGAGACCTCATGCGAGATGATGGTGCCGCCGGCCTTGCCCACGGCCTCATTCGAACCGGTCTGCTCGGGATGCCAATGGGTATTGATCAGGGTCTGGACGCGGCGGGTCTTGAGGTTATCGGCCACTGACTTCAGCAGCACCGCGGAATTCACCGCCAGGCCGCCATCCACCAGCAGCGCCCCATCCGGGCCGGCCAGCGCCACGACGTTGCAGCCGCTGCCGGCAAACACCGCAAGGCCACTCACGTCCTTGACGGTGATGTCGCGGGCGCTGACGCTCTTGAGGTCCGGATCCGCGGCGCCAGAGAGCCGGGGAACGGCGCCCAGCAATGAGACAGCAGAAAGAGCCTGCGCTCCGCTGCGCAGGAACAGACGACGGGAAATGGGCATTAGGGTCCTACCGGGTCTACCGGCCAGATGACGGCGTCGTAAACGACCGTGGCAATCGGAGGGCTCTGCGGCGGCCAATCCGGCGTCTTGGCCAGCTCCACATTGCCGCCCGAGGTGTGCAGGATCTCGGCCAGATCCCGGCGCGGCCGCGTCGGCATCTGCAGGAAGGGAACATAGCCGCGCCCCATCGCATAGTCGAGCGCGGTCAGGCCGTCCTCATCCTTGGCGTTCACATCGATGCCGAGTTTGATCAGCGCGGCCATGACGTCCTTGTTCCCGGTTCGCACCGCGAAATGCAGCGCCGAGCCGCCGCGCGTGCGCTGCAGGAAATGCCGCTTCGCCATCAGGTTCACGTCGGCGCCGGACTGCGCCAGCAGGTTGATCAGCTCGACGGTCGGGTTGGCGGCAGGGATCATTTTATCGGCCGGACCGGCCGCAGCCGCAGCCGGTGCAGCGCCGCCTGGCGCCGCCGGGCCCGGTGCAGCGGCGGTCGCACCACCGGCACCGCCGCCGCGGCCGCGCCGGGTGGCCGGCGGAATCTCCGTGCCCGGTCCCGCGGCGGGTTCAGGGGGAACGTCGGCTCGTGCCGGACCGGGATTGCCGGTACCGCCCGCGCGCGATCCCACGGCAATGATGATCGGGCCCTGGCCGTCGGATGTCGCAAGCTTGGGATTGGCGCCGTGGGCCAGCAGCAGCTTCACGATTTCAATGTCGCCGCTGGCGCAGGCCACCAGGAACGGGGTCGTGCCGCGACCCGTGCCGCCGAAGCCGCGCAAACCTGCCGCCCGGTAATACGTTTGCTGGTTGGGATTGGCGCCGCGGTCCAGCAGCAGCTTCACCACGTCGCGGCCGGTGGCCTTATCCGGATGGTCGCGGTCCAGAGGATTGCCGTTGCTGCGACTGTTCATGTTGCCGATCGCGACATGCAGCGGCGCCTGGCCGAAGATGTCCCATTCATTGACGTCGGCGCCCGCGTCGATCAGACGCTTGGCGATGTCCCAGTTGCTGTTCAGCATCGCGATCACCATCGGCGCGAAGCCGGATGGGTCGGGCAGATTCACATCGACCTTGTGCTTCAGCAGCACCTCGACGCAGGCGCCGCAGTTCTCGCGCGCCGCGTACATCAGCGGGGTGAAGCCACCACGATCCAGCTGCTTGGCGCGGCTCTCGGCCGTGGCCACGCGCAGGTAGTCGCGAACCGCCGAGCGGGCATTGACGTCGGCGCCCTTGTCGGCGAGCAGCGCGACCATCTCCGGATGGCGGCGCGCGGCGGCCCACATCAGCGGAGTTTGTCCGCCAAAACTCTCGCGGGCATCCACTTCAGCGCCCGCTCTCAGCAACAGTTTTGCCGCCTCGACATTGCCGGCGCGCGCCACCAGGTGCAGCGCCGTTTCGCCATCCGGATTCGCTGAATTCGGATCGGCTCCGGCCTTGAGCAACACCCGGATCAGTTCGGTGTTGGAGGCATCCGCGGCCAGCTGCATGGCGCTGGCACCGTAGGCATTGACGGCCTTGGCGTCGGCGCCTGCTGCCAGCAGCTTCTTGGTCTGGGCGATGTCGCCATGGAACACCGCCCATTCCAGCGGTGTACTGCCGTCCGGCCGCACACTGGCATCGGCGGCAAAGCCCGCCGTTGCACACAGGATGCCGGCCACCGCAAACGCTACAACTTGCATGCCCGTCTGACGCATATCAAATGTCGGCCAGCGGCCCGGTGGAGTCGCTGAACTTTTCAAGCTTCACCCCGGCGCGCTGCACCATGGTGAGCAGGATGTTGGCGTGCGGGGTGGAACTTGGCATGGCGAGGTGCTGGCCGCCCTTGATGCCGCCGCCCTTGCCCAGCAGCAGCTGCGGGATCGGGTTCTGGTTGTGCAGGTCGCTGTTGGCCATGTTGCTGCCAAACAGGATGATCGAGTTGTCCAGGATGTTGCCGCTGCCTTCCTTGATGCTGGCCAGACGCTTCGCGAAGCGATTGACGCGCTCGGCGTGGTAGGCCTGGATGCGAACCAGACGCTCGAACTTTTCCGGATCTTCGCCGTGGTGCGAGAGCGGGTGGAAGGCCTCATCGACATTGACCACCGGATAGGTGCGCATGCTGGCCTCCTTGACCATGCGCATGGTCGCGACCCGGGTCTGGCCGGTCTGGAATGCCAGCGCGATCATCTCGAACTGGATGTCCAGCAATTCACCGAAATCGTCCGGCGCGCCCAGCGGCGCATTGGGCAGGTTGCCGAGCGAATCGGCCTTGGCTGACAGCTTCTGCACGCGCACTTCGACTTCGCGCACCGCCTGCAGGTAGTCGTTCACCAGCGCACGGTCGGAACCATCCAGTTTGCGGCTGAGGCTCTTGCTGGATTCCTGCACATAGTCGAGGAGGCTGCCCGTGGATTGCAGCAGACCCTTGCGCTCGGCATTGGAATCGCCGGGACCGAACATGGTCGTGAAGACGTGGCGCGGGTTGCCTTCCAGCGGCAGTCCCTGGCCGGGACTGCTGTAATTCACGGAGCCGCCGGGCTCACCACACAGTTCCAGCGAGGGCAGCGGAGTGTCTGCTCCCAGCTGGCGCGCGGCCACCTGGTCAATGGACACGCCGGCATTCGGCCCCTCGCCGCGGGTGGTCGGGGCGAGGCAGGTAAGCCAGGTTGCCTCGACAATGCCGTGCGGGTCGGTGCTCTCGGCGGGCTTGTTGCGCAGGTTGCTGACCACGGTGACGTAGTCGCGCATGCCCTCCAGGGGCTTCAGGATCCGCGAGAACTTGAAATCCTTGCCCGCATCCTCCGGGGTCCAGAACTTCTGGATCGCGCCATGGGGGAAGTACACATAGCCCAGACGGGTCTTGACCGCGGCGGCGGTGTCGGCCGCGGCGGTGGCCGCCGGAATCATCGCATCGAGCAGTGGCAGGGAGATCACCGCACCGGCGCCCTTCAGGACCGTGCGCCGGGACAGATGCTTCTTGGTCAGGAACATGGCTATGTCTCCACTTCAAATAGGCTCAATGCGCGGAACTCAGATTGGACGCCTGCGTCGTCAGCGACGTCGGCAACGGCGTCACCGGTGCACGCTTGCGGAAGGCGTCGCTGTTCACGACACCCAGTACGATGGCTTCGAATCGGTCATTGTCAGCCGCGGCCGCGCGCGCAATGCTGCGCACGGCGGGCATATCGGAGTAGACCATCGGCCGGCCGATCGCATAGGTCATCAGCTTCTCGGTGATCGTCTGCACCAGCTGCTGACCGCGTGCGGCCAGCGCCTTGTGCAGGTCCGCCGGACCGCTCATGCGCGTCCCATCCGGCATGGTGGCCGCCGTGTCGATCAGCGTGTGCGTCTGCGGATCGATGGCGCGGAACTCGCCCACGGTGTCGAAATTCTCCAAGGCGAAGCCCAGCGGGTCCATCACGGAGTGGCAGCCCGAACACGGTGGGTTGCGGCGATGCATCTCGGTACGCTCGCGTACGGTGGTGGGCTTGCTGGCGACGAACGCGGTCAGGGTCGGCACGTTCGGCGGCGGCGCCGTCTGCGGCGTGCCCAGAATGCGCTCCATGATCCACGCCCCACGCAGCACCGGGGCGGTGCGGTCAGGGTTGGCCGTGGTCATGAGCACCGCGCCTTTGCCCAGCAGACCGAAGCGGTTGGGGTCCGTCAGCGTCACGCGGCGGAACTCCCCGCCCTTCACATCCTGCATGCCATACAGCAGGGCAAGCTGCTCGTTGAGATAGGTATGGTCGGCGGTGAGCAGGTCCACCACGCTGCGATCCGAGCGGAAGATGCTGTCCACGAACAGCTGCAGTTCCTTGCGGAACAGCGGCCGGGGGTCGTACTGGGCGCTGGCGTAGCTGAACTGCGCACGCGCCGGGGAGATGGTGTCCATCTTCGCGATGTTGAGCCACTGGAACGCGAAGTCGTTGGTGAGTGAGACCGCACGCGGATCGGCGAGCATGCGATGCACCTGGGCCTTCAGCACCTCAGGCTTTGACAGTTCATTCCGCGCCGCCAGATCCAGCAGTTCCTGGTCCGGCAGGCTGCTCCAGATGAAGAACGACATGCGCGAGGCGACCTCGTAGTCATCCAGCGTGCGCACCCGGTCACCCGCGGCTTCCGCGCGATACAGGAAGTTCGGACTGGCGAGGATCGCGGACACGGCATCGCGAATGCCCACCTCAAAGGTCGCTGCCTGGCGTCCCTTCTGGTAGAAGGCCAGCAGCGGCTGCATATCCTCGTCCGTCACCGGGCGCCGGAACGCGTGCTGCGCCAGGTTGGCGATGATTTTCTGCGCGCAGGGGGCCTCCTCGGCAGCGCTGGCCGGCGTACAGATGAAGATCTTCGCCCGGCTCGGCGTCTCGCTCATGCCGGTGATCTTGAGAGGTCCCTTGATCTGCATGGCATGCACGGCATTCACGCGCTGCTGGCCGCCATCGAGGGTATTCGGCCGCACGCGCTCGTCGCTTTCAGCATAGCTGCGCCGCAGGAACGTCACCGCCAGCTTGTGCTGGCCCGCGGTGGCATGAAAACGGATATCGCGCAGGCGACTGTTGACGTGATACACGCCCGCATCCAGGTTCTGGTCGATGTCCTTGTAGTCGCTCTCGCCCCCGACGTTGACGCGGTGAATCTCCTTGCCGTCGAGCAGCACGATCACGGTGCTCACGAACTCCAGCTTCGGCACTTCGCGCGCCATCGCCATATCGCCGATGGTGAGTGAATATTCACCGTCAGCGGCAAACCAGTGCTCCGCGACCATGCCGCCGCGGGTGCCGAAGGGCATGCCGTCCTGGTACTTCTCCTGATCACCGGTGCCCATTCCGGGGCGCGGATTCAGGGAAATGATCATGTTGGCGATGTTGCCG
>Ga0210387_10003422_pt1 | contig 12174 bp, 10 predicted proteins | sample IncBWC7OmetaG_FD_160108 | JGI IMG/M metagenome (GOLD analysis project Ga0210387, IMG submission 160108) | Forest soil microbial communities from Barre Woods Harvard Forest LTER site, Petersham, Massachusetts, United States - Inc-BW-C-7-O ... | reverse complement strand
GCGATTGACCCCGCAGCCAAAACCATCTACGTAGTAAGCAAGTCGTGGAATTCTGCAACCAGTGTCTTTTACCAGCGCCTGCACGCTCTCAGTCCTACCGATGGCAGCGAAACCGGTGCGGTCGCCAACATTGCAGCCTCTGTGGTGGGCAACGGCGACGGATCCTCAGGCGGCATACTCAACTTCAATCCGCGCATGGAGCATCAGCGATCCGCTTTGGCCCTGGCCAACGGAACCGTGTATGTGTCGTGGGCCGCGCACGAAGATGAGTCGCCGTATCACGGATGGGTTCTCGGCTATAACGCGGCCAACCTGTCGCAGCAATCGGCGGTGTACAACTCGACCGCCAACGGCGGACTCGGCGGCATTTGGATGGGCGGTGGCGGACCGGCCGTCGACGCCGATGGCAATCTCTACGTTTCAACCGGCAATGGTCTGTTCGACGGCAATTTGAACACCGTCCCGAACACTGACTTCGGCGACAGCGTCCTAAAACTGGATACGTCCTCGGGCCTAACGTTGTCGGACTGGTTCACACCCTACGATCAGTACACGCTCGCGCAGAACGACTCAGATCTCGGGTCGGGTGGGGTTGTACTTCTCCCGGATCAGGCCACCGCGCCGACTCATTTGTTGATTGCGGGCGGCAAGGAAGGTGTTCTCTATCTGATCAATCGTGACGGCATGGGTGCATTTCAAACCGGCACCAACAGTCAGATCGTCCAGAGCTTCTCCGGCCTGTCGGGCCTGTTCGGAACTCCGGCCTTCTGGCAAAACGTTCTCTACACTGGCGGGCCGGGAGGCGCGCTGCGAGCGTTTCCTTTCACTTCCGGTCAGTTCAACACCACTCCGTCTTCGCAGTCGACTTCAGTTTTCAGTTTCCCTGGAGTATCTCCCTCGGTTTCGTCGCAAGGCGGCAGCAACGGTATTGTGTGGGCGCTGGACGAAAGCCAGTACGGGTCACCCGCACCCGGTCCGGGTCCCGCGATCCTGCACGCGTATAACGCGGGCAACCTTGCACAGGAATACTGGAACAGCTCGCAAGCTGGAACGCGCGACAAAGCCGGTTCCGCCGTCAAGTTCGTGCCGCCGACTGTCGCCAACGGCAAGGTCTACGTAAGCACGCGGACAGAAGTCGACGTTTACGGGTTCCTGCCTTAAACAGTCTCTGGCTAGAACACCTTACGAAAGAACCAGAACAACGATCCCGATAGCGTCATCGCGACCGGCAGCGTAAGCACCCAAGCCATAGCCAGGTTGCGCACTGTGCTCAACTGAATGCCTGAGTGATTCGCGGCCATGGTGCCGGCCACGCCTGACGACAGCACATGCGTTGTGCTGACCGGCAGCCCGAATCCATCCGCTGCTCCGATCGTGGCCATCGCGGTGATTTCGGCGGCCGCTCCCTGCGCGTAGGTCAGGTGCTCCTTACCAATCTTTTCTCCTACTGTCACCACGATCCGCTTCCAGCCCACCATCGTTCCTAATCCCAGCGCCATGGCAACTGCGACCTTCACCCAGGTGGGGATGAATCGCGTCGAGTGATCAACGTGCTTCTTATAGTTCGCCAGGATCGCGGCATCGGCAGCCGCGAATTTCGGCACGCCGCTCTTCTGCGTCAACCGCAACGCTTCACTGACCAGATAAAGATCGTTGCGGAAGTTGCGCACGCGGTCATTCGGAACATTCTTCAGTTCCTTGTAGAGGCTGGTCTCGTTGCCGATGTCGTTGACCAGAGTGCGCAGCGCAAGCATCGTGTTGGCGTTGAACTGCTTGGTGCGGATGTAATCCGTCACGTCATCGCGCGGGTCTCCGATCACGGCGTTGGGCTCAACGTAGTGGTCGAGCGCGGACGCGGCCTGCTGCGAACTGGCGATAAAATCCTGCGACTCCTTGAACGTAACCGCGTGATTCAGGGCATATGCCGTGGGCACGGTCCCGATCAGGATCAGCATGATCAGCCCCATTCCCTTTTGGCCGTCGTTGGAGCCGTGAAAAAAGCTCACGCCAGTGCAAGTAAGAATCAGCAGGCAGCGAATATAAAACGGCGGCGGCGCTTCACCTTCCGGGGCCTTGTAGAGCTTCGGGTCCTTGATCAGGGCCTTTGCCAGCAGCAGCAGAAGCGCAGCCACGACAAATCCTGCTAACGGCGACAGCAAAAGCGATTTACCGATGTTTGCCGCTTGTCCCCAATCGACGCCGGACGTGCCGCTTCTACCCGCCATCAATTGATTCGCGATTCCCACCCCGATCACAGATCCGATCAGCGTATGCGAACTTGAGGCCGGCAGCCCGAAGTACCAGGTCCCCAGGTTCCAGATGATCGCCGCTACCAGGAGCGCGAACACCATGGCAAACCCGGCCTTGCTGCCGACTTGCAAGATCAGTTCGACCGGCAAGAGCGAGACGATGCCGAAGGCCACCAGGCCCGACGATGCCATGACTCCGAGAAAATTCCAGAATCCCGACCAGACCACTGCCACGTGCGGCTCCAGCGAATGGGTATAAATCACAGTCGCTACTGCGTTCGCCGTATCGTGAAACCCGTTGACGAACTCGAATCCCAGCGCCACGAACAGCGCAATGCCCAACAGAACATAAGGCAGCAGCGACGCCCCGGGCGAGAATTGGAGATCGCGCACCAGTTGCGATCCGGCATAGACCACTCCGACGACCAGGACGGCGCCAAAAATCAGAAACCCAATTTTGCCGGGCGAACGCGAAAGTTTGGAATCAAGTACAGTCGCAGTAGCCATAAAGTGATTTTTCCAGGAAGCCGCGCTTGTCGAAGCCGCCGCCTCTTACCGTGAATTCGGCGACTATATTGAAGAAGTGTTACGGGGATGTTAAAAAGCAGAGGAAATTCGAACCCTTGCGCTCGGCCTGCACGGACGTCAGATTTCGAAACGCCCAACTATTTTTTCAGCGCGACCGCCAGCCCGTCCCGAATAGGAAGAAGAGTAGTGTAGAAGTCCTTTGAGTCGTACAGTTTGCGATTGAATTCGAGAATCGCCTTAGTGCTCGCATCCGTCGGATTCTTCTCTGCGACGCGTCCACTCCACAGAACGTTGTCGGTGATGAACAATCCGCCCTTCCGCAGGCGCGGTTCGACCAGCCGCAATACCCGCGGGTAGTCTTCCTTGTCGACATCGTTAAAGATGATGTCGTACTCATGCTTCTGCTCCGAGAGGAACTCCAGCGCATCGCCGGTATGAATGGCAATGCGATCCGAAACTCCAGCCCGGGCAAAGTATCCCCGAGCCCGCTCGGCGTTCTTGCGGTCGCCGTCGGTGTACACAACGCGGCCTTGCTCTCCTACCGCCTGCGCCCACCAGATCGTCGAATATCCGATGGCCGACCCCAGTTCGAAAACCGTGCGAGCACTGATCATGCGCGCGAGTTGCTGCAGCACCGACGCGACCGCCGGACCCACGATCGGCACTCTGTGTTCAGTCGCGTAGTCCTCCATCTCCGTCAGTACCGCGTCGCGTTTCGGCAGCATCGAGTAGAGATAGTCATCCACCGGACCGGCGGTGGTGAAGTTGTAGTGACGCCAACTAGGGGCGCTCTGCTTTTTATTGGTCACGCTCTTCCCTTTCAGAGGTCGATCGTTCTATCCGCCGATGGTGACGCCCGGCTTCATTTCAACCACTTCCACTCCCGGAATCAACTTCTGCAGAGCGCCCGGAGTCCCGGTCAGCGCCGGAAATGTTCCGAAATGCATCGGGATCACGGTCTTCGGCTTCAGCAGATTCACCGCGTAGGCAGCCTCACGCGGCCCCATGGTGAACAGGTCGCCCATGGGCAGCATGACAATCTCCGGCGCATAAAGATCGCGGATGATCGCCATATCGCCGAACACATTCGTATCGCCGGCGTGATAAATCTTCACGCCGTTCTCGAACTCGACCACATAGCCGCAAGCCTCGCCGCCGTAGACAATCTCGTCACCGTCCTGGATACCGCACGAGTGATCCGCGTGTACCATTGTCACCTCGATGTCGCCAACCGTCTGCGTGCCGCCTTTGTTCATCGGCGAAATTTGCTTTGCACCCTTCTTTGCCAGCCAGAGGCATAGCTCGTAGATGCCAACCACGACCGGATTGTGTTGCCCGACGACTTCCACCGCGTCGCCGATGTGGTCGCCGTGGCCGTGCGTACACAGCAGCACATCCGCCCTCTTGAGCTTCTTGTCGGCTTCCGGGCACATCGGATTCCCCATGATCCACGGATCGATGAAGATGGTTTTTCCGCCCGGAGTTTCGATCCGAAAACTCGAGTGGCCCAACCACGTAAGTTTGACGCCCTTAAGATTCATTCCGCTCCCAAATGCCAGCAGTCAACATTCTGCCTTTTCGCAACCCTGAAACTCTTAGCACCAGCCTTTCCTGACTGAATGCAGAGTGCTGAATGCAGAGTGCTGAGTGCTAACTGCTGCACTATCGTGCCCCCTAGTTTAATATGAAACGCCATGGCTGAACTCAAAGTGCTGATTTCGCGGCAACAGATTGCTAGCCGCGTCGCTGAACTGGGCGTGCAAATCACCAGGGACTTCGCTGGAAAGTCCGTAATCTTCGTCGGCGTCCTCAAAGGCGCAGCGATTTTTCTCTCGGACCTGGCGCGACATACCGACCTAGACGCCACGTTTGACTTCATCGCCGTCTCCAGTTATGGCAACCGCCCCAGCCCCAGCCAGGAACTGAAGAGCGGATGGGACTCGACCGGCGAAGTGAAACTCACCAAAGATGTGGATCAGACCATCAAAGACAAAAACATAATTGTCGTCGAGGACATCCTCGACACCGGCCTCACCATGACCTACCTGAAGAAAATGCTGCTGGCGCGCCAACCCTCGTCTCTGAAAGTCGCGGCGCTGCTCGACAAGCCGTCGCGCCGCAAGCTTCCTCTGGAAGGCGATTATGTCGGCTTCAAGATCCCCGATGAATTTGTGGTCGGCTACGGCCTCGACTACGCCGAAAAATACCGCAACCTTGCCGACATTTGCGTGGTCCCCAGAGAGTAGGCCGTGCGCAAGATCGACCGATCGCTCCCTCGCTTCAGTTCGTGCGCGCGACGGACTAGCCTGAGAGAAGTCTAGGGGTTGGGGTTTTCCGCGGCTGCTATCATTACAAGCGATGGATTCTGTTCTCTCCAAACCGGACCGCTTGCCCGTTGAGTCGCTTCTGCTCGATGTCGCCGACGTGCTGGCCACCTCCCTCGACCTGGACACGACCGTGCGCCGGGTCGCCGAAGTTGTCCGCAAGGTCATCGATTACGAAATCTTCGCCATCCTTTTGCTCTACGAAAAAACTCAGGACCTGCGTTTCCGCTTCCAGATCGGCTATCCTCCGGAATTCGCCGAGCGTACCCGCATCAAGGTCGGCGAGGGCGTCACCGGACTCGCCGCCCAGTCGCGGCAGGCCGTCCTGATCGACGACGTCACCAAGGATCCGCGGTACATCGAAGCGATCCCCAATGTCCGCTCGGAACTCGCCGTGCCGCTCATCACTAAGAACCGCGTCATCGGCGTCATCGACATTGAAGCTCGCGAGCCCGGCTACTTCACCGAGGAGCACAAACGAGTACTCACTCTGGTCGCATCGCGCATGGCGGCTGGCATCGAGAACGCGCAACTCTACGCCCGGACGACGAAGCAGGCGCGGATTCTTCTGCTTCTGAACGAGATCGCCCGTGAACTGACCTCGATTCTCAATCTCGACGAACTTCTGGGCCGCATCGCCGAACTGGTGCGCCGCCTTATTGACTACCAGATGTTCAGCATCCTGCTGCTCGACGCATCTGGCGAGAAACTGCAGCACCGATTTTCGCTGCGCTTCAACGAGAACACTCATCTGAAGCACGAGATTCCCCTGGGTCGCGGCCTGGTGGGCGCGGCCGCCGAGAGCAAACAGGCTGTGCTGGTGCCCGACGTCAGCAAAGATCCACGCTACGTCGAAGCCAATCCTGAAACCCGCTCTGAGCTGGCCGTGCCGCTTATCTACAAGGGCAATGTCATCGGCGTGCTTGATCTTGAGCACACGCGCCGCGGATTCTTCACCGAAGAACACCAGCGAACCATGAGCACGCTGGCGGCGCAAATCGCCATCGCGATCGAGAACGCGCGACTGTACGAGGAAATCGAGCGGCAGGAACGCCGGCTGGAGCGTGACCTCGCCCTGGCCCGCGAACTACAAGGGCGCCTGCTACCCCAGTCGCCGCCAAAGCTCGCCCATCTCGATGTGGCGGCCAAGTTCGTTCCGGCCCGCGCCATCGGCGGCGACCTCTACGACTTCATTCCTTATTCCATGTCGCGCCTCGGCATCGTCATCGGCGACGTCAGCGGCAAGGGCGCGCCTGCGGCGATTTACGCCGCGCTGGTCAGTGGCATCATTCGATCGCACGCACCAATCGAGCCTGGCTCCGCCGAGATGCTGTCTGCCGTAAATCTGTCGCTTGCCGAGCGTCGAATCGAAGCCCAGTTTGTCTCCATCATTTACGCCGTCTGGGACGACGAACAACGCACCTTGACGGTCGCGAACTCCGGACTGCCTCGCCCTATTTACGTCCACGGTGGCGTCAACGAGGTCGTCGAGGCCACCGGCCTGCCGCTCGGCCTGTTCGACGAAGCCGATTACGACGAGTTCAAATTCCGCATGAAGCCCGGCGATATGTTTGTTTTCTTCAGCGACGGCATTCTCGACGCTCGCAACCGCAAGGGTGAAATGTTTGGCCGTAAGCGAGTCGAGAAAATCGTTTCCGAATGCGCCGGAAAATCAGCCGATTGCGTGGTGGAATCGCTCTTCAAAGCCGCCGCCGAACACTCTGCGGGCGTCGAAGCCTTCGATGACCAGACGGTTGTCGCCATCCGCGTGCGCAGCGGCACGCACTCTTCCCCCAAGAAAAAATGACTTCTAGCAGTCACAACCCCGCCGGACGTCCTCCGGGATTTTTCTATCGTGAAGCCAAGCGCGGCGGCGCGTCCGTGTTGCATTGCGAGAACCTCGCACTGACAAGACTGGCTGCCCAATATGGCACGCCCCTCTATGTCTATTCCGCCGCCATGATTCGCGAGCGCTACGCCGCCTTCGACGCAGCATTTCGCGACGTGCCTCACACGATCTGCTACTCGGTTAAAGCCAATTCCAACTTGAGCATCCTGCGCCTGCTGGCGAAAAAAGGATGCGGCTTCGATGTCGTCTCCGGCGGCGAACTCGAGCGAGTCTTAACCGCTGACCGCAAGGCCGCGAAGAAAGTCGTCTTCTCCGGGGTGGGCAAGACGCGCGATGAACTGACCTCAGCTGTGAAAGCGGGCATCTTCCTCTTCAACATCGAGAGCGAATCGGAATTAACTGCGCTCGCAGACTGTGCCGCCCGATTGCGCAAGACCGCGCCAGTTGCATTGCGGGTAAATCCGGATGTCGCTGCCGAGACTCACCCTTACATTTCGACCGGCTTGCATAAACATAAATTCGGAGTGCCTATCGGCAACGCGCGCCTCCTCTACACGAAGTCGGCTGCCGAGCCGTACCTCAAAGTGCGCGGCGTCAGCGTTCACATCGGTTCACAAATCACCGATGTTGCGCCGTTCGGCGAGGCCATGACCCGCGTGGCCGACCTGGTGCGCGAACTCCGCGCCGACGGCCATCGCATCGATTGCATCGACGCTGGCGGCGGCCTGGGGATTGCTTACGAAAAGCCGAACGCTCTCGACTTTCCCGGATACGTCGCGTCTTACGCGCGAGCCCTGGCTGGGCCTCTACGAGACCTCGACGTGCGCTTGCTGCTCGAACCCGGCCGCTCGATCGTGGGCCCGGCCGGAGTTCTGCTCACCTCGGTCGTATATCGCAAAGAAAATGACGGCAAGCGATTTCTCGTGGTCGACGCCGCCATGAACGACCTGATCCGTCCCGCGCTCTACGGCGCTTACCATGAGATTATTCCCGTCGTGCAGAAAGTCGATCCGGCAGCAGGCAAAGAAGTCACCGACATCGTCGGCCCGGTCTGCGAGACTGGAGATTTCTTCGCTCGCGATCGGGAGTTAGCTGCTGTTAGCGAGGGTGATCTGCTGGCGATTCTGGACACTGGCGCATACGGCATGGTGCTGGCATCGAACTACAATAGCCGCCCGCGCCCGGCAGAGATATTGGTCACGGGCAAGTCGGCCAGGATTATTCGGCGACGAGAGAAGTTATCGGACTTGTTGCGGGCAGAACTGTGAACTCTACCGCTCTCCCCATTTCAACTTGCTCCTCAGCACCTGAAAGAAATCCGATCCCGTACGGAACAGATTCACCTGATGCTCGGATCTCCGGCAGCGCACCCGGTCGCCGTCGCTCAGGTCGAGACCCGGTTGCCCGTCCAGACTCAGGTAAGCAACTTCTTCTTCACTCCTCAGCAGGATTTCAATTTCCACCGAATCCGGCACTACCAGCGGACGATGCGTCAGCGAGTGCGGCGCCACCGGAGTAATCACAAACGCTTTGACCGTCGGCATCAACACCGGACCACCCGCCGACAGCGAATAGGCAGTCGATCCCGTAGGCGTGGCCACAATCAGGCCGTCCGCCCGGTAACTCGAGACGAACACTTTGTCGATATAGACGTCGTAGGTATTCAAACGGGCCAGCGCCGTCTTGTTCACCACTGCGTCGTTGAACACCATGTAACTTCCCCGCACCGTCTCGCCGCGCAGTAGCTGGCACTCCATCAGGGAGCGATGTTCGATCGGCGCACGCCCCTCCGCAATTGCATCGAGCATGGGGTAGAGCGATTCGATCGGCACCTCGGTAAGAAATCCGAGCGATCCCAGGTTGACGGCTAGCACTGGAACATCGATCACCGCCGTCACTCGCGCCGCCGAGAGCAATGTCCCATCACCGCCAAGCACCACCACCAGATCGAGTTTCTGCGCCGCCATCTGCGCCCGCGGCACTACCTCTGGTCCCTGGTTGTATCGGGCCGTTTCCAGATCGATGATGACCGTGTACCCGTGTTCGCCCAGCCAGGTCAGAAGCCCGGGAAGAATCTGCGCGACCTCGGCACGACTCGGCCGCGAAATGATAGCTGCGATTTTCTTGGAAGATGATTGCGGACTGGCCATGGAGATGAAGAACGGATGAAAGAAAGATTGTACAGAATTCGAGACTTTTGACCACAGCGACGCTAGCTCTTCTTCGCACCCTCCGCGGGGTTCTCTGCGTACTCAGCGGTTAAAAGCCTCTTCCGCCAAGTTGCAACCACCCTAAAACGACCCATAAAGCAGGAATTCCCGATTGCCTTCGGCGCCCAGAATCGGCGACTCGATCACATATGTCTCTGTGGTGCCAAGCTTCAACAGGGCGTCTCGCACCCGATCCACCGCCGCCGTCTGCGCACCCTCATCGCGCACAATTCCACCCTTACCCACGTTCTCCCGCCCGGCTTCGAATTGCGGCTTGACCAGCACCACCATCTTCCGCCCCTTGCGATCCTCCCGTTCAACCGGAAAAGCTGCGCCCACCACCGCCGGAAGAACCAGGGTGGCGGAGATGAAGGATACATCCATCACGATCAGGTCCACGGTTTCTCCCACGGCGTCCCGCGATAGATAACGCGCGTTGGTCTTTTCCAGCAACCGTACCCGCGGATCCTGACGAAGCTTGAAGTCCATCTGGCCGTAGCCGGTATCCACGGCGATCACGCGCGCCGCACCGCGCTGCAGCAGGCAATCGGTGAATCCTCCTGTAGATGCGCCGACGTCGAGACACACTTTACCCTCAACCGCGATCTGCCAATGCTCCAGGGCGCGCTCGAGCTTGAGTCCACCACGGCCGACAAACTTGAGATCGTCGCCCAGCAACCGGATCGCACTCTCCGCTGTCACCTGCGCTCCCGCCTTTTCCACTTTCTGGTCGTCCACCAGAACTTTGCCGGCAAGAACCAGCGCCTGCGCCCGCTCGCGCGACGCCGCCAGCCCACGATCCACCAGCAGTTTGTCGAGTCGAACTTTCATTGTGTCGCCGCGTCACAAGTCCTACCACGAAAGTGCCAGCACTCGCAGCAGTGCAAACTGTTGAAGCATCTCTCGGTGAATCACTTACGGAGATACCGCTACCCTTTTCCACAAGATTATCCACGAATGTGTTGAAAACTTCGGCGCACTAATTGCGCCAGCCGCCACTGAGCTTCGCGCAGAACAAAAGCCGCCCAGATTCGGGCGGCTGTGCAGATTCCGTTGCTGAAAAAACTATCCCGCAACCTCTTCCAGCGTTTTCTGGTCGATGTCGAAGTTGGAGTGCACGTTCTGCACGTCGTCCTGATCTTCGAGCGCTTCCATCAGGCGGATCATGGTGTTCGCGGCTGAACCTTCCAGCTTGACGTAGGTCTGGGGAATCATCGCGACGCTTGCAGAAACAGGCTCGATCCCGGCTTTCTTCACGGCTTCCAGCACGGTCTCGTAAGCCGAGGTGTCGGTCAGGATTTCCCAGTTCTCGCCGTCGTCATGCAAGTCTTCACCGCCGTGTTCAAGAACGATGTTCATCAAGTCGTCCTCTTTGGCCGCAGTCTTGGCGATAAGAATGTCGCCCTTCTTGTGAAACAAATATGCGACCGAGCCCGCCGTGGCCATGTTGCCGCCGTTCTTGCCGAAGCAGTGGCGAATCTCGCTCACCGTACGGTTGCGATTGTCGGTATTGATGTCGAGCAGTACCGCGGCACCACCCGGGCCGTAGCCTTCCAGCGTAAATTCTTCGTAGACAGCGCCGGGCAATTCGCCGGTGCCGCGCTGGATAGCGCGCTTGATGTTGTCCTGGGGCATGTTCTCGCTCTTGGCGGCGAGGATGGCGCCGCGCAGTCGCGGATTGGTGTCAGGATCGCCGCCGCCGTTCTTCGCGGCAATGCTGATTTCCTTGATCAGGCGGGTAAAAATCTTGCCGCGCTTGGCATCCAGCGCGCCCTTCTTGTGTTTGATTGTTGCCCATTTTGAGTGGCCGGACATGGTTAGACCTCGTATCGAAAATCCGTCTTTAAAGAGCTATGGATGGCGCAGGATTCGCCCTTAGAGGAGATCACAGCTTTGCCTCGATATGATTGCAGGCGAACCAAGATTATACCATGATGTTCGCGGCCAACAGTACCGGATCATGTCCCCGGATCATAACGCGGATCGACTCCCGAGGGCGCGCGAAGCCTCCATTCTCTTAGCCGTTTTCCTTGCCCAGAAGCCCCTTCTTCGCTGCGGCGAGTTCCTTCTTCTTTGCCGCATCCACTGTGGGATAAGCCAGCTTGAGCGACTCCAACGCATCCACGACGACGGCTGAAACCACAATCCGGGTAAACCATTTGTTGTCTGCCGGCACAACGTACCACGGAGCGTGCTCGCTCGCCGTGTTGCGGATCATGTCTTCATACGCTTTCTGATAATCATCCCAGCAGGCGCGTTCGCGAACGTCCGCCGCAGAAAACTTCCAGTTCTTCTCCGGCTCGTCCAGGCGCGCGAGAAACCGCCGCTTCTGTTCCTTCTTCGAAACATTCAGAAAGAACTTGCGGATGACCGTTCCGCTGCGTGCCATATGCCGCTCGAAGCTGCGAATGTCCTCGAATCGCTCCTCCCATATGTTCTTCCCAACCAGCGACTGGGGCAGCTTCTGGCTCTCGAGTATCTTCGGATGTACCCGGACCACCAGCACCTCTTCGTAGTACGACCGGTTGAAGATTCCGATGTGGCCGCGCTCGGGCAGGCACAGCGTGGTCCTCCATAGAAAGTCATGCTGCAGTTCGCGATCGGAGGGCGTCTTGAAGGAAAACACCTGGCATCCCTGCGGATTAATTCCCGTCATCACGTGCTTGATGATGCCGTCCTTCCCGGCCGCGTCCATGGCCTGAAAGATCAGCAGCAGCGACCAGCTGTCCTGCGCATAGAGCTTGTCCTGCAGTTCCGCCGTGCAGGCAATGCCCTTCTGTAATGCCTCCGCTGCCTGTTCCTTCGACTTCCAATGCCCCGTGTCGGCGGGATCAAAGTCTTTCAGGCGAAAGTGCTTGCCGCTCTCCACGCTATATCGCTTGGCGAGTTTCTCCGTCTTCATGCGAATCTCTCCGTTCGGATGCCGTACATGCTGAGTCTACAATGCTGCGGGGCTTGTGCGCCGAGCGGTTTCGGGAAGAACGATTGATGGTCTAATGTGAACATTAGAGTGC
>Ga0210387_10003421_pt1 | contig 12174 bp, 7 predicted proteins | sample IncBWC7OmetaG_FD_160108 | JGI IMG/M metagenome (GOLD analysis project Ga0210387, IMG submission 160108) | Forest soil microbial communities from Barre Woods Harvard Forest LTER site, Petersham, Massachusetts, United States - Inc-BW-C-7-O ... | reverse complement strand
CTGCGGTGATATCGTGCTGGATCATGGTGATCGCGATCAGCGGATTGCCGAAAATCTATCGGACCGTTCGGCAATTGACTCAGAATTTCCACAACCAGCCGCCGTGATCGGTCTCGTGGAAGAGAGCATAAACCCGCTTTTGCCAACGAACCGCTCCTGCGCGACGCGTCGAAACTCAGCCTCGTCGTAGGCCTTTTGAGCGATTTCGACGAGTTCGGGAATGCTCGTCTTACCAACGTTGTCGTGAAACCCGTGCATCTCTTGTCGTGGTGAGCGGGAGACGACCGCTTCCCGAAGAAAAACGGCGCGCGGCCCAACGAAACAGCTCCGGCCGGTCTCACCGGGTCAAACCTTCTTTGCCACAACACAAAAGCACGAGCCTTGTGCCGGCGCCGTTGTGATCTCCAGGCGGTGCCCGAGAATTCCGGTCGCTTGCCGTACGATGTAGAGACCCACGCCGTGGCTGTCGCCAGAGCGGTTACCCATACAAGCGAAGAGATCGAAGATTCGAGGCACTTGCTCGCTCGAAATCCCTATGCCGGTGTCGTGAATTTCAATACGGACGGCGTCTCCGGCGCAACGGCAGCCGACAAGAATGCGACCTCCCGGATCCGTATACTTGATCGCGTTACGCACAAGATTGCGCAGAATCGCACTGAAAAGCAGGCCGTCGCTCAGAATGGAAAGGCGCGACGGAACCACCCTAAGCTTGATTCCCTTTTTCAAGGCTTCGAGTTCGTTCTCGTAAGCCACTTGCTGAAGGACATGCGCGAGCTGCAGCGGCGCTGGCTTCACGCCCTCCGGCTCATGGAGACGAAGCGCCGCGAGGAGTTGATCAAGTTGAGCGGTCAATCTGACGATGGCGCGTTCGCCCGATTGCAGCCAACGAAGCTCCGATTGTGTCCGAAGACCGAGACCCATCAGCTCGTGCGCGCTCTTGATCACTTGCAAGGGCTGGCGCAGATCATGGCCAGCGATTGCCAGCAGCGTGGCCCCATAGTCCGAAAACGGCAGGGTTTCCATCGTCCGCTCCGAACTCCAGGTAAAGAACTGCGTTGCTGTTCTCGGAGCCCGTAAGGAGCCGGGGCTTACCGTGTCTTCGATGCAATCGTCATTGCCAAGCATAGCTCGTCCCTCTTGCTGCATTCCTTTCGAACAGGAGTTCTTCCTGGGCGGACAAAGCGGCGCACGCGGATCAGGTGGGCCGTCACCACTTTCTTTGGATATCTGATCGCTCTGACAAAGAGAAATATCCAGATGGCTTGGCTTCCGATATGTCCGGACCGCGGTTCTGGACCGCGCTCGTTCCGTGGCCGGCAGGGCCGATCCTATTTTTACTGCCGATGAACTCAGCGACGTCGATTGTTCTGACTCCGGCATCGTTGGGATCTCTCGCGCAGCACGCACAACAATTCGCCCAACAAGGGCTCGTGCGGTGAAGCGGCCCGGGCAGGCATGCTTCAGGCGACCGGAAGCAATTGCCCGCGAGTCACAATGGGTTGTTCAGCTATAGAAGACGTTTCGCAGCGTCGTTTCTGATCCATGTCGCCGCTCGTCACTCTTCCAGCAAGGTCAAACGAAGGAAGGTTCGTCTTTTGGGCCCGCCGGGACCGCGCGACGTTCACGTCAATCTCGACGCAGATGCCAATAGAAGATTTCCCGCTAGAAACTCGATAAAGGCCCTCAACTTTGGAGATTCGTAGCGACTTGATGGCCAGATCGCCCGGACTACCTCGAAGTGGTCAATATACTCCTTGAGGACATGCACGAGCGATCCATCGGAGATTTGAGCCTGCGCGCAAAAATTCGGCACGCAAGCGATCCCGACGCCGGACACCGCGAGGTGAACAAGCGCGTCGAGCGTACTGGCCGTGGCGGTCGTTGGTAACACGAGGTCGTTGATCGGAGCAGACGGCGCGAAGGGCCACAGATGAAGCTTACCGGTTGTCGGGTGCTTGCGATGTAAGCACGCGTGCTGAAGTAAGTCCTCCGGTTTACGCGGTACGCCAGCACGCGCAAAGTAGTCCGGCGAGCCGACGATTTCGAACTGATAGGTACCCAGTCGACGCGATTTCAGTCGAGAATCGATAACTTCGCCGCTGCGCAAAACCACGTCGTAACCGCCATCCACGACGTCGACCAAGGAGTCGGTAAACTCGATATCGAGATCGATGTCCGGATAAGCGCGGACAAAATCGCCCAGCCTCGGAACCATCAACGTTCCATTGAGCGGCATGCTCACACGGAGCCTGCCCTTCGGCGCACCTTTTGTTTGCGCCAATACGTTCTCTGCCGATTGCAGTTCCGAAAAAATCCGGCGGCAACTTTCGAGAAAGGTCTTGCCTTCGTGAGTTAAAGCGACGCATCGCGTGTTGCGATGTAATAATTCCACGCCAAGCCGTTGTTCAAGTCGCGCGACGCTCTTGCCGACCGCCGAGGAGGAGAGCCCCAGCTGCCGGCCAGCCTCAGTGAAGCTGCAGGTTTCGGCAGCGCGCATGAAGATGTTAAGCGACGACAGGCTGTCAAAACCCATCACCCTGGCCGCAAAAGGTGCCCGTTGCGGCCGCGGGTCCGATGTACGCGCTTGGCGTACGCTAAATCCGGCGCGCTCTTGATTCTGAGCAAGGACTGGCGCGCAAACCTTCGTTCGAACATCGTCGTCGCTGCGTTGCCGTATCGCCGCCATCGGTGGTGCCGCGTTTCCCGCATTCGTCCTCTGCGCCAAATTAGTCATGCCATGTTCCAATCGCGATTAGCGGCAGCCGCGTGGCGCCACTCAATTTTCGTCAACCTCGGGAGCCCGATCTAAATCCGGGCTTCAAACGCTGCGTATCGTCGCCTTCGAACTTGGATCTGACAGGCAGCGCCGCAGCTCTTCCCCTTCCTGCGCGAGAATGCACGAACTCCGCGCAGGGGTGGTGTAAAGCGTTGTGAAAAAACATAAGGGGGCGGCTGGCGACCGGCCGGCAAACATTCGCCGGGGCGCGCGAATACCCAGCTTCTTTTTGTCGATATTTCAGTAGCTTGACGCACCGGACACCGAAACGCGCTGGCGACTCTGGGCGGAGCCATGAAAGACCGAAGGTATAGCCAGAGCATAATTGTCGGAAGGTGTTTGCTCACGCCATCGTATCCAACAAGGCCCAGGCATCGAGCAAATCCCGCGTTGCAAGGCCTTCCGTAAACTGCTTGCATGAGCTTTCAAGCAGCGCCCGCGCGTCTTGGATCCTATCGGAATCCCGCCATAGGCGAGCCAGGCTGGCCGAGCATCGCAATTGCCAAGCTTTGGCGCCCTGCGACCGGCTCATAGTCAACGAGCGAAGAAAAAGCCCCTCCGCGAGCCGGTGAGCGTTCGGTTGTCCTTCAGAGATAATCAACTCCCCTTTGGCACGCAGCAATTCCGCAGCGCACCAGCTCGAATTTCCGTCTTCGGCTCTTGCGTACCTCCGCGGTGAAAGCAATCGCCAGTCAGCAGTTGAAATGAAATCCAATAAGTGGGGACTCACAAATGGACCATAAAAAACCCTGTCGACATCGATCGGCGTCGGCGCCTCGATAAGATCCAACAGCCTTTCAAGCGGCTCGGCGCGCCGTTCCCATTCGAACGCGCTTCCAGATCTTAGCGTTTTCAGGTTTTTAAGCAGTCGTGTGTGAGTACGGGCCGCGATGAGGTTTCCGGTCCAAATGGCTACCGGCACAGCAGCAAAGTTGAGGAAATATCCAAGTGAGAGCAGCTCTCCTAGTTCCGCCCCATACTCGACCGTCTCCCGAACGACCGCCTCTGCAGACTCGGCGCGACCGGTAAGCCAGAGGACGCGTGCGTAGATGGAATTAGTCGCTACGCGGTGATCTAGCGCAAAGGGCTGTTCAAGATGGCAGTCGGGTGACGCGAGCGGTGCGCGTGCTCGTTCAATATTTTGCAGTGCCTGGGATTGATTGCCCCGCATATGATGGGTTAGGCCGGCCATCCTGTTGTAGAGTGGCGCGACGCCAAGATCGGGACTCGCGGCTGCGATCTGTCCGGCGCGATCGGTCCATATCACCATCGTGGAACAGTCGTTCGCGCGCGCCGCAACCGCCCAGAGGCCAAAAATGGCCTGAAATTGCGCAGGAAGGTCGCGCAACTGCGCAGCCATTGTGAGGGCTCCATGAAAGGCATCGCTCCCTTGCGAAGCATCACCGAGGGTGCCAAGGATCGAGCTACCCAGAGCAAGATTTAAGCGCACAATTGTCCCACCATCGGTCAAGAGAGGCACGCGAGCTGCTTCAATCGCGCGCTCCAGGTTGCGCCGCAGTTCGGTGAAAAGCATCGTCTTGAACCACATGGGCGCGGAGCTGAGAGTGAGCTTAATTCCCAGCTCTACGTCCCCTGTGGGCCCAAACGCCCAATCGAGAGCCGCCCGAATGTCGGAAATATCATCGGCACGCCGTCGCAACCAATCAGCCGACGGTTCGAGGATCCAGGATTTTTCGAGGTAAATTGATTTCTGATGACAGTAGTCCGCGTAGGCCTGTTTGACGCCCGTTAGTTGCCCGCTTTCCTCAAGTATCCCAAACGCATATACCCGAAGCGTTTCAAGCAGCCGGTACCGCATCACCCCGCTACTGGCATCAGCCGCGACCATCGACTTTTCGACAAGGCCGCCGAGAATATCGATCATATTGCGATTCGAATGGCCACCGTCGTCGCTGATGGCTTCAGCGCCCTCAATAGTGAAAGTCCCGCGAAACAGGCTCAACCGACACCAAACAAACTTCTCGTTGTTGCTGAGCAACTCGAAGCTTCGTTTGATCATCGTGGAAAGGGTTTGATGGCCGGGAGCTGCATCGGCCGCTTCTTCCGCCAATATCTTGAAGGGATCATTCAGTCGTTGCGCGAGCTCTCGCACTCCGAAACGCTGAACACGTGCCGCCGCAAGTTCAATGGCAAGTGGAAGACCGTCGAGCTTATTGCAAATCTCCGCGATGGCAGGAGCCTCCAGGTCAGTCGGCACCCAGGACCTATGAGATGCTCTTGCGCGATCAATGAAGAGCTGGGCGGCGGGAAACCCGCAAACTTCCTCCGCGGTCAGTGTTGTTGATAATGGGGGGACACGCAGGGGTTCAAGACGCCATACCCGCTCGCCACGCGCGCGCAGCGGCTCACGGCTGGCAGCCAGGATATTGGCGTCATATGCGTGCTCGATGATCAATTCAGCAATTTTGCTAACGCTCTCGGTTAAATGTTCGCAGTTGTCCAAGACAATCAAGAATTTCCTGTGTCTCAGGTGTTCAATGATGTCCTTTATCGGATCGACCTGCCGTGTCGGCAGCCCCAGGAGTGAAGCCAGGTGCGGCGCAACCAAGGAAGGGGCAGTGATTGAAGCAAGGTCCAGCGGCACTGCGTTTTCGTAGAAGAATCTCAGGCCGTTTGCGACGGCGAGAGCGACGCACGTTTTGCCGACGCCACCAGCACCGCTGATTGTAATAAATCGCTTCTGCGGCAGCTCCCTGGCAATACGATCGATAATGGCATCGCGCCCAATAAGCCTTACGCCAAGCGCAGGTATGGAGGCTTGACTTTTGCCGCCCGTGGACGCGACAAGCACCTCGCCAGGCCGACGGGGCGCGCCTTCCACAATCTTGGCCACGAAGGAATAGCCTTGCCCTGGGACGCTCCTGATAATGCGCTCCGGCGAATTTCGGTCACTGAGCGCTTTCCTTAGTGCCGCGATGTTTACTCGAAGATTGCTCTCCTCCAGAATTCGGTTCGGCCAAGCGGCCGCCAGCAGCTCCGTAAAGGTTACGACCTCGCCCACACGGTCGACCAGGACAGCCAAGATGTCGAAGGCGCGCGCTCCGATACGTACCTGCACCCCGCTCTTTGTAAGCTGCCGCGCCGATCGAAAGATCTGGTACTCGCCAAAAGAAATGACGTCGTCGGCCGCGGCGACGTACGGACTCTTTTGGCTGCCACCTTCTTCATCGAGCATCGTTCACCATCGGCAATCTTTCCCAAAACGGGAATTCAAATCTGATCGTAGCAACCGAAGCAGCGCAGGCAGAGACCGGCGCGGGGATGCGTTGGGCTGGTTGTCAACTGCCAGCAGTGCGGCGGCCGAAGTCTCCGGCTAGAGGCGGTGGAGACGCCGCCACCTCCCGGGGCTTATGCCCATTCTTTTGGCGAAAATCCGAGAGAAGTGGCTTTGATCGACAAAGCCGCAGGCAACCGCGATTTTCGCGAGATCAAGATCTGTTCCGTTCATCAAAACCTTTGCGCGCTCGATACGCCTCATCAACAGCCAGGTATGAGGCGGCAAGCCGGTGGCTCGCCTAAACGCTCTTGCAAAGTAGCCAGTGGATAGGCCGCATTCGGCGGCAATGGCGGCGATCGACGGGTCACCATCCAAATTCGCTTCGATAAAATCGCGCGCGCGGCGGACTTGCCAATGTTCAAGGCTGCCGCGCTTCAGAAGCGGGCCGACATGCACTTCACCATAGGTATGAAGGACGTGAGCGTGAAACGCGAGAGCAACGTACTCGATGAATAAGCTCGTCGCCTCATGCGGACGCTCCATCGCGGCGGCGAGTGTCTGAGACAAGCCATGCATGACTGGGTCCGGGTGCCCCAGGCCAGGCGCGCGTAGTCCGGCCGCCTTTCGAAGGCCATGTTCATTGGCGAGCGCGTCCAGTACGGACTGCGAGATATTGATGCGAATGGTACTGAAGGGCGTCCATAGTGCAACCGTCGGATTTGTGCAAAGATCGAAGAGATAGATGTTGCCGGGTAGCGAAGGCGATACGACGACCTTCTCCCTTCCATTGAACCATGCCTGCCAGGGAAATGAGACAAGCGGTACCTGGAAAGAGTAGGATTGCTCTCGGGGCACCTCGCCTGTACGCCGATGCTGAGAATCGAAGCTGCGCAGATGGGTGAATACGATAGGCAACTTTGACGCGCCAACCTTCGCGACGAACGTCGGCACCCGCGGCAAACCAAACCGCTCGGCGACGACGGCTTCGATCGGACGCTGATCCATTTCACACTCGATACTGTGCGACGGTCGGATCGTACCATAACGGCAACAGAATCCAACTCAACGGCTGGCGCTCAGACCGTTGGTGGATTGTACAAAAAAGACAGATAAATTCAAATTTGTTGCTCGTCGAACGCACGGCTCGCCAGCCCGAACGTCTAGAAGTTTTTGTTGACGAGCAAGGGCCCGTCGAGGCGTTGCAACGGTGTCGGTGCCGCATCGCTTTGTCGTGCGCTTCTGTTATCAGATGGGCTCGCAATCGTGCATTTCGCAAAGAGTTGACGAGAAGAACCGAGACGGTTGCTCGCATAGCTGTTGTGAAGGTTGGCAAGGTGCTAACTGTCTGGCCATCTGTCTAACTCGCCACTTCCACCCCAAGTCGTTTTTCAACGATGGCGCGATGCACGGATTGATTTTCAGTTTTGGTCCGTTTCGACTGATCCCCTCCCAGGCCTTGTTGCTCGAGGGAGATCGCCCGCTGCATCTGGGCAGCCGCGCCTTGGCTATTCTTCAGGTTCTAGCTGAGCGAGCCGGCCAGGTGGTCGAGAAAGAAGAGCTTGCGCGACTGGTATGGCCAAAGACGTTTGTTGATGAAACGAATATTCGCGTTCACATCTCAAATCTCCGTCGCGCCTTGGGCGATGGACAGAGGGGATCGCGTTACATCGTCAATATTCCCGGCCGTGGCTATCGCTTTGCCGTGGCGGTCGATCGATCGCTCGACACGCAGCCCTCCGACGAAAACATCGTCTCAACGTCCGAGCTCCCGCATTTTATCACCCGGCTCATCGGACGTGACGATGCCGCAGCCAAATTAAACCACGAGCTAGCACGGGATCGTATGGTAACCGTTGTCGGATCGGGCGGAATCGGCAAGACCAGCCTTGTCCTTGCGGCGACACCGTCATGGCTGGCGGATTCAGGCTACGAACTCCGCTTCGTAGACCTCGCACTCGTGAGCGATCCAGCCACTGTCTCCACGACAGTCGCCTCGACCATTTTCGGGACGAAAGTCCGCGAAGACGTTATCGCAGCGCTTCTCCATGAACTGCGCATCCGCAGGCTCCTGATCATTCTGGATAACTGCGAGCACGTTATCGCAGCGGCAGGCAGTTTTTGCGAGACGGTGTTGGCAGGTACTCACAATGTGCGGCTTCTTGCAACCAGCCGCGAAGCATTGCGTATCCCGGGTGAACATATTCACCGCTTGGCAGCACTACCGACGCCGCCTGTCAGTGAGACGATTACCGCCGCCGAAGCCCTTCAATATCCTGCGGTTCAGCTCTTTGTTGAGCGCGCCATCGCCAACGTCGACACTTTTGAGATTCGCGATGCTGACGCAACCGCCATCGGGAACATCTGCCGGCGGCTCGACGGCGTTCCGCTATCGATTGAGTTTGCCGCAGCCCGCACCGATCTATTCGACGTTCACTCGATCGCCCAGCGACTGGACGATCGCTTCTCCTTGCTCACCAAGGGCAGCCGCAATGCGCTGCCGCGCCAGGAGAGCTTATTGGCCGTCCTCGAGTGGAGTTGCGGGCTGATGTCGGGCGAGAGGAAGATCGTACTTTCCCGGCTGAGTGTATTTGCGGGTCATTTCAGCGTGGATGACGCAATTGATGTCGTGAGCGGCGAGGGAATTTCGAGGCAAACGGTATTGGAAAGCCTTTCTGATCTCGTTGACAAGTCCATACTTCTCGCGGATGCGAGCGGCCCAGCCATTTTTTATCGTCTGTTGGAAACCACTCAGGCTTACTCCTACGAAAGGCTGCAAGCATCCGGTGCAATTGACGCCGTTCATCGCCGCCACGCTCGGCGATTTTTAAATGTATGCCAAGCGTACATCGCGCGCCCCACTGATCAGCGCGAGCTTCGTCGGATTCTCGTCGATGTACGCGTCGCGCTGGAATGGTCTTTTGGGCGTCGCGCGGACATCGCGTTGGGGGTTGCTCTTGCAGCTGCCGCGACGCCCTTCATCCTTGAACTCACTTTGCTCCGTGACTACCGACGATATATCGACCTCGCGTTGAAGAGCTTGGCTGATAATTCCATTGCTTCTACTTGGGATTTCGCTCCTCGGGCCGAGATATCGCTTCGCATAGCGCAAGTGTTCGCTCATCTTTTTCTGGACAAAAGCTACGCCGAGCTCCCGTATCACCTCGAGCGCGGGAGACGAATAGCGATTGAAATCGGCGACATCCCACACCAGCTCAAAGTGCTGTGGATGGAGTACGGGATTGCGGTCAATCAGGGAAGATACAATCACGCTTTGGAGTGGGCTGAAATCTATTCCGAGGTTGCAGCCAAGTCTGACGAACTGATGGCAGATCCCATTAGCCACCGCCTCCTAAGTGGCGCTCTTTGCGACCTTGGGCAGTACACACGAGCGCAAGAACACGCTGAAAAAGCGCTGCGAATCGACCGAGAGGCAGCGGTGGGGATCCGATTCAATGCTTACGAGATGGATCATTGGGTGGCCTCGAAGTCCAAACTTGTCAAGGCATTGTGGCTCCGCGGTCGGCCCGACGATGCGAAGGCCGAGGCACATCAGTGTCTTTCGGAAGCGCTGAATGTTGGCCAGGAGCAGACAACCTGCTTTGCGCTCGGTTTTCACATCATCCCGGTCGTTATCTGGCGGGGCGATCTCGACGAAGCTGCAAGCTTCGTGAGCCTTCTGCTCAAACTCTCGCACAATGTCTTTCAGCATTACCACGACTGGGGACAGCTTTATCGGCAATTTTTGGACACGGTTGGCCCTGTCGCCGATCGAGATCGAAGGCTTTTCGAAGTCGGTCTGAACGCCAAGGTTCCGGCGCAAGCCGACATGTTGGCAACTTTTGACGTCAGTCTCGTTCGGCCCGATGTGCTCGCCCGCGCCGAGGCGAACCAGAGCATTTGGGTAGCGCCGGAAGTCCTTCGCGCCACGGCGCATCGTCTCGTTATTGGCGCGAACAATGTGGCTTCAACCGCGGCGGAGACGACGCTTCTGCGGTCGCTCGACTTGGCACAATCGGGAGGCGCCAAGGGTTGGGAGCTCCGCATCGCTACCTCGCTGGCGTTGCTTTACGAGCGGCTTGATCGCCGCCTCGAGGCGCGTGATGTCTTAGAAAACACATTGAACGAATTCACCCAGGGACACGATACGAGAGACGTCCGGACCGCGTTGCAACTGCTTTCTAGTCTTAGGTAAAGCGGCTGGCAAAAGCCCGAAGCAATACGTGCTGAACCTTGACTACCCAAGTGGGACGACGTTCGCCAATGACTGGCTTCGCCAAGGCGGGCCAGGCCTGGCACCGTTGAGCCGGGTCAAATACCGCCACCGCTTGTTTACAAACTGATGTTGGCGGTCCCCCGTTGGGGAATCCGGTTGGAGAGCTGCTCCGAGAACCGCGATGCAGCTTCTATTGAGGATCATCGGTTTGTACGCGTTTAACTCTGACATCACGGGCAGTTTCAAGACAGATCAACAGCTCTACGTAGCTACTGTCACCTGCAATCATCGTCTCTCCAACGCATCGCCGCCTTTCGTCCCCGTCGAAACTCTCCCATTCTGTCAGAATCTGCTGGCGAGCTGATGTTTCGTCGGCGATACAATGATTGAGGTCGTAGCCCGATCCCTCTTGATTTTCCAATCGGCACTCTCGCCCGATGTCGAGGTCAGGCACTTTGTCGACGACTTGGATCATGGCAAGCGCCGACAGAACGAAAATTGGCAAGCGCGTCAACATGGACCACTCCATTACCAAGCTGCCGACCGTTGGTCCGCGGAACACGCCGGATTGTCCGCTCCAGGCCGAGAGAACACTTCCTAAAGGTCATAAGCGGGCTCCGGCGATGCCTCGCATCATCGTGGCTGCCAGGTTTTCCGGATTATTGCAGCGCGTCGACGTTATCCTGAAGCTATTGACCGTTGAGGGCAAGGTAACGCCGTGTCCGAACACTTGGGACGGGGTGCTCCTGCTGCAGAGCTGAGCAGGTGGAGCTCTCTGAACGAGTCGAGCAGCGAATTGTGCCCAGTCACCGCGTTGGTCCTAAATTCGACTACGCCTCGCAGCCGTCCTGTACACCGGGTGTGCCCCGACTCTCAATTCTTCCAAGGCACCGGTTTCCGCGCGCTCCAGGACGATTTTGCAGCGATATCCGAGAGCCCTGGCTATCCTGATATAGTTTGTCAAACTCGTGCTGCTCGCCCCTCTTAGATGACGAGATACTTGGGCAGGAGTGGTCCCCAGCAAATATCCGATGGCTTCGAAGCTCGAGTCCTCGCCCCGCAAAGCGGCGATCGCATCCACGATCGCTGTTTCATCGGCAGCTACATCCAATGCAAATTGATCGCCGACTTCCGGATCAGCCCCAGGAAAATTCCGACTGCAGGTTCGCATCACAATCACCGCTTATTTTCTGACAAGTTCACGTCCGCCTCGTTTCCATCTCAGCTTCATACTGCTCGCGTTTTGACGGTACTGGGCATGGTGAGTGACCGTCAAAACCGCAAACAGTCTAACAAAACGAACTTCAACAGAAAAACATCTCGACTTCCGAAGAGTCCGGACCCGGTTGCACAAATAGCGTTGTGGCGGAGATCATCGAAGCACATGCAAGAACCATGGTTGACAATGATAACAGCAAGCGGCGCCGGCTCGTCGAGTTGCCGCTATGGCAAATTCGGAAAGACTAAGGCTTATGAGCTGATCGGCCACGAGAGGATCAGGGCCTACAAGATGGGAGGCGAGACCATGATCGACCTCGACAGCGTGGATGAATATCACGCCTCGCTGCCGAGGGTCGAAAGGAGAGCAAGCTAGGCCGCCGATCTGCGCAGCGAGACGGCAGGCGCACCGTCGCGCAGGTTGTCGAGGCGGTCAGACCAATGCTGCATTAAGCGCACGCGTCCGGTCCAATAGGCCGCACGGCTATAGATGCCGCGGATCTTGTTCTTGTCGCCTTTGCCAAGGCTGGCGCCGCACCACCTCGCCGCGCCGCCGGCACTTTTTTCTCCGTGTCGTGGGCGAATTGGGCTTCCACTGCATCGCCCTCGAACGCGCCCTCCTCGTTGAGCAGGGTCGACGCGGTCGCGCGGAAGCCGTGCGCGCAGTGGTCGCCGCCGGGGCCAGCATGCAGCCCATGATCCGCAGCGCCTTGTTCAGTGTGTTGTCGG
>Ga0210387_10003420_pt1 | contig 12175 bp, 12 predicted proteins | sample IncBWC7OmetaG_FD_160108 | JGI IMG/M metagenome (GOLD analysis project Ga0210387, IMG submission 160108) | Forest soil microbial communities from Barre Woods Harvard Forest LTER site, Petersham, Massachusetts, United States - Inc-BW-C-7-O ... | reverse complement strand
CCCGTCGCGAGTGCCCACGTACAGCCTCCCCGCGCCCACGCCGGGAAGCGCGAACTTCGTCGAGGTTCCCACCGATCCGCTCCAGCGCAGCACCGGTCTGCCGTTCATCGGCACAGGATCGTAGGCGCGTAGCTGCGCCCCGGTACCTTCGCCGTTGGGCGCCCACACGACCCACACGAGCGCCGACCCCGATTCGGTTCCGTTAGACGTGATCACCGGCGCGCTCGACCCGAACCCGAATGCGTCTTCTGAGGTAGCCCGCAGTGAGAGCGTCGGCGTGCCCGCGCCCGAGAGGCCGTACTGGTACATGAGCAGGTTCCCCGAGGAGCCCCCGGCGCTATTGCCGCCCGAGGCCGTCGGGATGTACACCCAGCCGCCTTCGCCGGGCCACACCCCCGGGCGCGACCATACACCGCCATAGGGGCCGATGCGTTGGACCACCTTGTCTGAGCCGGACGGTCCCTGGCCGATACCGCCGAGGTCGTCGCGGTTGAGCAGGTACACGTAGCCGTCCTTGCCCACCGCCACGGCCAGGCGCGGAATCGTCGGCGTGCCGAAGAATTCTTCCGGTAGGCCCGTGACGCCACCGGAGGCGAAATCGGCGTCCCATTCGTCGAGCGAGGCGGCGTCGAACGGGGCGAAGAAGTCCGTCGGCTTCAGCGACCCGTTCGGTTGCACCTGTAGCCGCACGATCGACTCGCCGAGGTTCGCCGGCGGTTCGTCGCCGGGCGCCGGCGTCGCCGGCGCTTCGCCGTTGCCGGTGCTGAGCAGGATGTTGCCCGACCCGTCCGAGGTGAGCCCGGCGCCCGACTGCCAGATCCCCGCGCCGTCTCCGGTCTGATCGGCCACCCAGCGGGCCTTCACCACGCCGCTCGTGGATACCCCGAACACCCAGCCCTGCCAGGGAGGGGTGTCACACGAGGATCCGAACGCGGCGTAGATGACGCCGTTCATCAACAGCAGTCCCGGGCGCTGCAGCTCGGTGGTCGGATGAAAGCTCTGCCCGGGGGCGTTCTGCGCCGTGCCGCTCAATTGCACCGGAAAGCCAGGCTCCTCGGCGCCCGAGGTCATGCTCACGGCGTCCATGTACCAGCGAGCTTCGCCCGAAGCGCCCGAAGCGTAGGTCTTATGAGTCAGATACGCAATATGGGTCATCGGATCGATCACCGGGGTTGCGGTCACGCCGATCGTCGGCGTAAGGTCTCCGCAGCCGATGTCGCTCGCGTTCCACGGCGTGCCCAGATCGAGGGGTTTGGACCAGCTGAGCGCCCCGGTCGCCGGATCGAGACCGTAGACCTTGTTGTCCTCCGTCGCCACCAGCAGCGTCCCGTCGTCCAACAGCGGCTGCGCATACACCTGCCCTTCGACCGGCGTCGACCACAGCTGCCCGAAGGTTCCGCCGCTCACCAGTTCCGGCGTGATCGACGATTCGTTCGGATACCACCCGGTGCGCAGATCGTCGCCCGCGTTCGTGATCCCTTCCCCCAGCGCCGGTCCCGCCGTGGCGAGCACCGCGAACGTCCCGACGAGCACAGCCGCGCGCATCCAGCGCATCGCTTCCCCTCTTCGCTGCCGGTCAGAGCCGGGTTCCGTTACAAGCGCAGGATAGCCGGCTGCTTGCGGTCAATCGCCCGCTCATGCGCAAGGCCGCCGCACTCGCTGGCGAACATTGCGACTAATCTGGGTCTCGATCCATGAAGATCAACCGCTCGATCCCCGCATCCACGGTGGTCCCCGTGCTCATCTACCCCGACGTGCGCGAGGCCGTCGCGTGGCTCGGCGGCGCGTTCGGGTTCCTCGAGCGGGTTCGGATCGGCGAGAGCCACCGCTCTCAGCTCAGCATCGGCGACGGCGCCGTGATTATCGGCGACGTGCGCAACGAGCGCCGACCGCCGCGCCCCGGCGAGGTGACGCACTCCGTGATGGTCCGCGTCGAGGACGCGCATGCGCACTGCGAGCACGCTCGTGCGTACGGCGCGCGCATCGTCTCCGAGCCCACCGACTATCCCTACGGCGAGCGCCAGTACACCGCCGAGGATCCCGCGGGACATCAGTGGACGTTCTCTCAGACGCTTGTCGATGTCGCGCCCGAGGAGTGGGGCGGGATCTCGCAGGGCCACCGCTGATCTAACTGCCGCCCGGCACGGTCGGACTCATGCCTCTCCCCCTCCGGGTCAATATCGAACCACCAGATCACTGACCACATACAGGCACTGCACCACAAGCAGCCCCCCCGATCGACTCGATGCTGTTGCTGCGTTAGATGTAAGACCCGAGGAGGTTGTTCATGTGGGTGATGGGTGTCTGGCGCCCGATGGCTTGGTGTGGTCTTTGATGGTTGTAAACCCATAGCCAGCCGTCAAGGGCTGCTGTGCGTTCAGTGCTGTTGCGGTAGATCGCTCCGTAGGCCCAGCCGGCGAGCATGGTCCGGATGAACCGCTCCGCCTTCCCATTATTTGTTTGTGGTCTGCGAGGCCTGGTGCGGAGGTGTCGGATCCCGAGGGCTTTGCAGGCGAGCGCGTGAACAGCTGAGCGGTAAGGGGAGCCGTTGTCAGTCAGCTCCTGGACCTGCATGCCATGGTGCTCGTAGAAAGCAACTGCGCGGCGCAAGAACCCGATCGCTGTGGTTGCCTTCTCGTCTGCGAGCACCTCGGCGTAGGCCAGGCGCGTCGCATCGTCGATCGCGATGTGCACGCACTCCCAGCCGACCTGCTTTCGGCGTCGCCCGGCAGCGTCAGTCTTGCTGGGGTTGGGTTTGCGTTTTGCCGGTGACGCGCTTGCCAGCACCACCCTGAATCCTTTGCCGAGCTTCTTCACGTCGATATGGATCAGTTCACCCGCAACAGTCCGTTCGTATCGCTCCGCGGGCTCCATCCCGAGACGGCCGAGACGGCCCATCCCGATCCTCGTCAGGATCCCCGAGACCGTCGAGACCGGCAGCTCGAGAACCCCTGAGATCTCAGGGCCCGTGAACCGCAGACGCCGCAAGGCCGCAATCACCTCGACCGTCTGCTCGCTACTGCGGTTCGCGACCAGCAACGGCGCCGAGGAGCGATCCAACAGCCCAGCCGCTCCTTCAGTCCGGTACCGACCAACCCACTTCCCGGCGGTTCGGGCGCTGACCTCCGCAGCTAGGGCAGCCTCCCTCACAGACCAACCCTGATCGACGACACGACGGACCATCCGCTCGCGCTGCCTAAATGACAGCGCAGCATTACGGTGCAGTTTCATCCGGTTTCTCCTTGGTACTGGGGCTTTGACACCACCAGCCTCCAAGGAGGACCAGATGAACAACGTGCTCAGGTTCTACAGCTAGACCGTCATGAGATGTAACGTGACAAAGAGGCGTCAAGAGAGACAACATCGGGTGCGGCAGCGGCGCCACCGGTCACCATCTGTCGATTGCGCCCAAAGCGTGACCGCTCACTACGTGTAGCGTGAAAGTCTCCCCCTGTACGCAGCCAGAGGCCGCCGAGCACCTCGACCGCGTACTGCCACGGCGACATTGCCGGCAACTGACAGCCAGAGCCGTGAAAGCACTCCTCGCAGTAGGGGCCAGGGTCCGGACCCACTTCAAAGTCGCTCGGCACCCAGCGTTCCACAACCTCCACGCTCGAGCCGTGGATGGGAGTTGTCGCCTCCAACCGCCCATCAGCCAAGCGAGTCGCGCATGTAGCTTCATGCCAGGCACGTCGCGCAAGTTCCTTTGGATTCTCACGACAAGGGGACGTCCTCTCAAGGCTGACCCCATCCTCCACAGCCAGCGCCTTGATCGTCTTCAGGAAGGAATCGCTCGCCGCTCGTGGCCAGAAGCCGTCGGGGTCGCGGACGACCGACCAGTCAGCCTTCGAAGGGGCCTTGCCATCGTGATGTTTGGCCCACTCGCGGAACGCCTGCACGATCCGGTCTCTCGTGTACGGCTTCCAACGATTCTGCTTGCTTCCCCCAGTTCTTGGCGGCCGCGGCGGGATGACCTCGGCCAGTCTCCTCTCGGCGAGCTTTCCAAGCCATCGCTCACGCTGACCGTATGTCATGCCCGCTGCCTCGGCGGGATCAACGGAGATCGTGATCGCGAACCGCCCATCAACCACCTCACCAATCAGGGCGCAAGCTCCTAGTCCCACGCCAAGAGACGAGATCACATCTGCCGGACATAGGCCTGCTAGGACGCCGCGAGCGACGGGCACAGCGCACGAGGTTCCACCAACCGGCAAGGCGTAGTCGCCTTGACTGGACGGTATTTGAACCCTAAAGCGACGGAGGCGATCGAGCGACTACACGCTGCCTGTCGCGAGCAGCCACCCAGTGTGTAGAATAAGCGTCAATGCCAGCACGGGTCACGCCAACCCTGCTTGCGCTCCTAGACCAGATGATGGAGGACCCGGCTCGTGAGTGGTACGGCCTGGAGCTGATGGCCGCTACCGGCTTGCAGAGCGGCACCCTGTACCCGCTGCTTCACCGACTCGTCGATGACGGCTGGCTTGAGCGCACGCGAGATGCACCTTCCGAGGAGGGTGGCACCAGCCGGCGCCTCTATCGACTCACCGGCCAAGGCGCGCTGTCCGCGCCTCGCCTGCTCGCGGAGCGCAAGCCGAATAAGGCCGCTGCACCGGGCCTGCTAGCACCCAAGCCAAGGGCGATGCCGACTTGAGCGACTTCATTGTCACGCTCCTGGCCGCGGTGCTGCTCGGTGTCGCTACGTCGTTGATCAGCACGCTGCTCGGCGGGGAAATCGAGGGCTGGTTCGCCTCGCTGCTCCGCCGCCGCGTGACGGCGGCGGCGCGCAAGCTGCCACACGACCTCGACGGCGACTACGAGGAAGAGTGGTCCAATGAGTTGTCCGCGATTAAACGACCGCTGCTCGCGGTGCGGTACGTCATGGGGGTGAACCGCGCAGCCAGGGTGATCGCCAGCGAACAGGCGACCACGACCGGCTCGGAGGTCGATCTATCTGAGGTGAAGCGCCTCAAGGAGGCAGCGATCGAGGCGCAAGAGTTCGAAAAGGCCGCCTTCTTCCGCGATGTCGAGCACAGACTTCAGCGGGGCGAAAGCCCCACGGACGACATGCTCGCACACCTGGGCGAACTCCAGCGGCCACTGACATTTCCAATAAGATTCCAGTCACGAGCAAAGGGGAAGTGGGCCACCCTTCAAATCAAGAAGCGCGAAGTCGGCCGTGCCGTCAAGCGGCGAGTCAAACCCCGGGCCTATCGAGAAGCGCAGCTGAAACATGAAGCGCAGAGGGGGCGCTGATGCGCAGACTGCTTGAGTCGTACAACGACCCGCGCCAAGCGCACCCCCAGGATGATGGGCAACGGTACGGGAGCTGACCCGGGAACTGCGCTGGCAGGCGCGCTGTCATCGTAGCCACCGACCGCCGACGCAGAAGCAGCAGTACGTCGACCGTGTCCAAATTCGAGTACCGATATTCTCCTCTTCGTGATCGGGGCGAACGGTTAGAGTTGACTTTCCTAAGTGGTTTTGGGGGCGTCTGCGGTCCTATCTGCGGTCCCCGTACCACGTCCATACCGGGCTCCGCGCCTATCGAGACCCGGCGTATGCCATCGCTCACGCGATATGTCCGGCCAATCCACCCCGGGGGTCGCGAGAGCGACGGGGTCGGACGCTCTCTGGACACCAGCTCCGCACCATCCCAAGCTAGGCGCGACCAGATTCCACCTCCCGTACCATGGCGATCACGCGGGCGGCGACTTCCCCGCCGTCCTCGTGCTCCCAAGCCCTCACCACTGTCCAGCCGTCGATCACCAAGGCATCGGTGACCCTCCGATCGCGAGCCTGGTTCAGCTCCAGCTTGGCCTGCCAATAGTGACCGTTGGCGGAGGGCGCCGTGTAGTGCTGTTCGCATCCGTGCCAGAAACAACCATCCACAAAGAGGCAGACCCGACGGACTGGGAACACAACGTCGGGTCGCACCTGGCCGCCCCGCGAGAGCTTGATGGGCGCATCGACGCGATAGCGCAGGCCCGCGGCGTGAATGGCTCGCCGCACGACAAGCTCCGGCTTCGTGTCCTTGCGCCGGTTGGCTTTCATGGTCGCCTCAGCTGCGGGCGTCGAGGCTCGAGGCGCCGGCGGCATCTTCGCCATACCGACATGATCGCGCGTCGGGCGCGATTATGTCCTGCCACCCGCATAGCATCGGTGCGATGGAGCCTCTACAGCTAATGGAGCTGGACCAGTCGAGCTGCGACTACCCCGAGAGAATCTCCGAGATCCTTCGCCCGAGCGATGAGCGCTCACCGCTCGTCCTCGACCTGTTCGCCGGGTGCGGCGGCTTGGCGCTTGGCTTTGAGGCGCAGGGCTTCGAGACGATCGGCTTCGAGATGGAGGAGAGCGCCTGCGCAACTTACAGCCGGAACCTCAGCGGCGAGTGCGAGCAGACGGTCTTGGAGGTCGGCTCGGAGCTCCCATCGGCGCCCATCATCGTTGGCGGACCGCCCTGCCAGCCATTCAGCGTCGGCGGCCGACAGTTCGGTCTCGCAGATGCACGAGACGGATTCCCCATATTTATCTCCGCTGTCGAGCGCATCAGGCCCCATCTGTGGCTCTTCGAGAACGTGCGAGGCATGTTCTACAAGAACCGGCCCTACTTGATGGAGGTTTTGAAGACACTCGGCGACCTTGGCTACGAGATCGACTTCAGGTTGCTCAACGCCAAGCACTACGAGGTGCCTCAGAATCGAGAACGCCTGATCGCCATCGGTCACGATGGCTCGTTCGAGTGGCCCGAGCCCGGGGCCGGCCCGCTCGTGACGGCTGGCGAGGCTCTGCGCGATCTCGCGGACCAGATCCCAGAGGGGTCGAAGTTCCTCACCCCCAGCATGGACGCGTATGTGGCCCGGTACGAGAAGGCCTCGAAGTGCATACGCCCGCGCGATCTGCACCTAGATCGGCCAGCCAGGACAATCACCTGCCGAAACCTCGCCGGAGCGACCGGGGACATGCAGAGGATCAGGCTGGCAGACGGCCGACGGCGCCGACTGACCGTTCGGGAGGGCGCCCGTCTACAGAGCTTCCCTGACTGGTTTGACTTCGAGGGCGGCGAGACGGCCCAGTTCAACCAGATCGGCAACGCCGTCGCGCCGATGTTCGCCTATCACCTGGCGGGAAGTGTGCGACGGTATCTAGATCAGCCTTTCGCCAACCCATCGGACACGACGCAGCTGACCACAATCTGAGCGCATGGCCGACGATCACAAGTTTGACCATCTTCCCGTCGAGCTGGCACTGCAACCCGAGATGCGCCGGGGATCAGCTCAGTTCAGGGAGAAGCCCGCCGAAGAGCAACGACTGATCAACGAAACACTTGACCTGCTCACCGCCTTCGGGGTCCCGCTCGACGACACCGCCGTTCGCCTGCGCGAAAGGATCGCGCTTGCTGTGCTCGCTGCCTCTGACGTCAAGCGGTCTTCAGACTGGCGCGCCGCGAAGTCGCGTGCCGACGAGTGGGGACTGACGACACGCGAGATCATCGACTACTGCAATGAGAACTTCGGCGGCGAGGACATCTCGCCCGGCAGCTACGACGACGTGCGCCGCAAGCATCTGATCAGGGCCTTCGAGGCCGGAGTGATCGTCCCAACTACCCCGGACAGCTCCCGCAATGATCCAACCCGGCGGTGGGTGCTCTCAGATGAGTTTGCGCCTGCCGTCCGCGCCTACGACACCCCTGGCTTCGCTGCGGCACTCGACCGCGTGATGGCAGGCCGGACGACGCTGGCCACACGGTGGGCTCGGGAACGCGAGCTCGCGAGAGTCCCGATCGAAGTGGCTCCCGGTATCGAGCTGAGTTTCGGTCCGGGACCCCATAACCAGCTGTTCAAGGCAGTGATCGAGCAGTTCCTGCCTCGGTTCGGGAGGGGCGCCCAGGTGCTCTACGTGGGGGATGCGGAGAAGCGCGACCTATACAAGGACGAACAAGGACTTCGCGACGTCGGCTTCTTCGAGCTTGATCATGCTGAGCTGCCTGATGTTGTCGCCTATTCGCGGTCGGCCGGATGGCTGTTCGTGATCGAGGCGGTGCACAGCTCCGGTCCCATGTCGCACATACGTGTTGCGCGCCTTAGGGAGCTTCTGAAAAACAGCCCGGCGGGGATCGTGCTCGTTACTGCGTTCGCGGACCGCGCCACCTTCCGAAAATACGTGCCCGAGATCGCTTGGGAGACCGAGGTCTGGATCTCCAGTGACCCAGACCACCTGATCCACTTCAACGGGGATCGCTTCCTGGGGCCGCACACTCAGCAGTAAGTTTGATGTCGCAACGGACAATGTCCATGTGGTGGTGGAGCGCGCGAAGCGCTCCCGGCTGGCTGATCTGCACAGCTCAAACTGTTCTTGGGGCACTCGATGTCCTGCCTGCACGCAGTAGCTCGACTTCAGCAACGTGCACTACGAGGTCCCGGCGCGCCAGTCGCGTGATCCTGATGGCGAGGCGCTTGGGCGACGACGCGCGACGGTCCGTGGCACGACGCTTGTCTGCGGTCCGATTCGAGGGCAGCTGCGGTCCCTCTGCGGTCCCAGGTCCCACGAACAGCCCCGAAATGCTGCGAATACGGCCCGCGCAACTGTCAGCGTTTTCGCGCCTTTTCGCCCGCATTCGCGGATATTCGCGGTTCTGTATGGCAATCGGGGCGGCCGGATTCGAACCGGCGACCTCTCGGCCCCAAACCGAGCGCGATACCAGGCTTCGCCACGCCCCGATGACATAGGAGAGTAGACCGTCCAGGCCATCGTCGCCTGGGCCCGCAGCCACAGCGCGCCACGAACCACGAGCACCCCACTGCTAGCCTCATCTACCGCCCATGGCCGAGATCCAGCCGCTGCGCGCATTGCACTACGACACCGCTGTCGTAGGCTCGCTCGCGGACGTGACCGCGCCACCGTATGACGTGATCGACGCAGAGCAGCGCGCCGCGCTGCTGGCCCGCTCGCCGCACAACATCGTCGCGATCGATCTGCCGGTCGGCGAGCCCGACCCCTATGCCGCGGCGGCGAACCTGTTGGAGGCATGGCAGTTGCAGGGGGCGCTCGCGCGCGACCCACAGCCGGCGATCTGGGCGCATACCCAGGATTACACCGGCCCTGACGGAATCCGACTGACCCGGCGCGGGTTCTACTGCCGGGTACGGATCGAGGAGTACGGTCCCGGACGGGTGCGCCCACACGAGCGCACGCACCCCGGCCCGAAGCTGGACAGGCTGCGCTTGACGCAGGCAACGCGGACGAACATCTCCCCCATCTTCTCGCTCTACTCCGACCCGACCCAGGCCGCCTGGGCCGCACTTGAGCCGGCCACCGCCCAACCGCCTTGGGGCGAGGTCACTGACGCTGAGGACACCACGCACCGCCTGTGGCGGGTCACCGACCCGCAGGCAATCGCAGCTGTGCAGGCCGCCACCAAAGACGCCGAGCTGTTGATAGCCGATGGCCACCATCGCTACGAGACGATGCAGGCCTATGCGCAAGAGCTCGGCGGTGAGGGCGAGCACCGCTACATCCTCATGTGCCTGGTCGCGCTGGAGGACCCGGGGCTGACGGTGTTCCCTACCCACCGTCTGATCGGCCGCCTGGATGAGGATCGCCGTCAAACGCTCAGACTGGCTCTCGAGCGTGACTTCGACGTCGCCGAGGTACCTGTCGCGGAGATCGCGCCGCATCCCGGTGAGGGTCCGCTGCAGTTGGGCTACATCGATGCCTACCACGATCGCGCGCTGCGCCTGAAGTTGAAGGATCAGGCGATCGCCGACGCGGCACTGCCGGGGCGCTCGGAGGCGTATCGCCACCTGGACACGGGCGTGCTGGAGGCGCTGCTGTTGAAGGGCGCCCTCGGGCTGAGCAACGAGGACATCTCGCATCTGAACGGGCTGTTCTATGCACGCTCGACGGAGGAGGCGCTGCGAGTGGTCCGCTCTGGGGATTACGACGCGGCGTTCTTCATGCGCCCGACCCCGGTCGCCCAGGTCAGAGACGTGTCGGCGGCCGGCGAGAACATGCCGCCGAAGTCGACCTTCTTCTTTCCGAAGCTGCTCACCGGTCTGATCCTGAACCCCCTCGCCTAGCCCGTCCACGCGAACTAGCCGCCGACCACGCCGCCCAAGCCGGGCCGGAGCGACATTCGAGCCAGCCCGCGCCGGACCGGTCATCCGACGTGATCAGACCGGAGCGGGAGTACCATGTGGGTTAGAGGCTTATGTGCAACGAGGGGTCGATCGGAGGGGCTCGGATGATCGATACGAAAGGTGGGCCGGCAGCATGAAAGCGACGGCACGACGCGACGGCAGTACATTGAAACACACGGTGCAGGTACGGGAGCACCAGCTCACGGTCGACGAGCCGCTGGAGAGCGGCGGAGAAGACTCGGGACCCGATCCACAGGAGCTGCTGGCGGTCAGCCTCGCCTCCTGCACCGCGATCACGATGGAGATGTACGCGACCCGCAAGGGTTGGGATCTCGGTCATGTCGAGGTCGACGTCGAGTACCACCCGGCGGAGCGCGGATGCCCCACGAAGTTCGAGTTGGTCCTCCGCCTGCCCGACGATCTGCCCGAGGAGCAGGCCGAGCGTCTGCTGGTGATCGCCGCGAAGTGTCCCGTGCACCGCGCGCTCGACGGCGAGGTCATGTTCTGTGAGCGGGTCGAGCGAATGAGAGTGTTGGAGGCGGCATCCAGCAGCCTCCCTTGATGCGGCGGTCGCCCTCCGGGCGCCCGTGATCCGCCGCCTGAGGTATGACTCCGCCCATAGGGTCGACCACCGACAACTCCGCAAGCACGGGACCGATCGCCGCGGCCGTGCTCGTCCCGCTGTTCCCGGCATCCGACAGCGGGTCTCTGTACGCCGTGTTCACGCGGCGGCGCACCGACCTGCGCCGGCACGCCGGCGAGATCTCCTTCCCCGGCGGCCGGCAGGACCCGGAGGACGCGGATCTGGCGGAGACGGCGCTGCGCGAGGCCGAGGAGGAGATCGGTCTGCCGCGGGCGCGGGTCAGTCTGCTGGGTGAGCTGTCGCCGGTGTCGACGTTCGTGACCAACTATGTGATCCACCCCTTCGTCGGACTGATCCCGAACGGCCTGCGCTGGGAGGCTTCCCCCACTGAGGTCGATGCGGTGCTGGAGCTCCCGCTGGATGCGCTACGTGCCGCTCGAACTCGCACGCGTATCGAACGCCGCGGGATCTCGTTCCAGACCGACGCCTACGTCCTGGACGAGCACCTCATCTGGGGCGCCACCGCACGTATCCTCGAGAACCTGCTTGAGCGGGCGGAGGAGCTGGTGCTCCCCCACCCCTCCAACCGCTGATTCACGACCGCGCCCCGGCGGCCCGCTGAGCAAGACAGGCAAGGACGCAGGGAGCGTGGTGTGCTCTGCACATGAGCGACTGAGGACGCCGCCTGGCGCCGCTCAGCGGGCCGCCGGTCAGCTCGGCTGGGGCACGATCCGGATGTAGGGGCGGGGCTCCTCCCAGCCATCCGGGTAGGTCTCTTTCGCCTCGTCGTTCGAGACCGAGCCGGCGATGATCACCTTCTCGCCCTCTTTCCAGTTGACCGGCGTCGCCACCTTGTGCTTGGCGGTCAGCTGCAGCGAGTCGATCACACGCAGCACCTCGTCGAAGTTGCGCCCGGTGGTCATCGGGTAGATCAGGATCAGCTTGACCTTCTTGTCGGGACCGATCACGAACACGTTGCGGACCGTCTGGTTGTCGGCCGGCGTACGTGCGCCCGCATCGCCGGAGGTGTCGGCGGGCAGCATGCCGTAGAGCTTGGAGACGTTGAAGTCGGCGTCGCTGATGATCGGGTAGTTGGGCGCAGAGCCCTGCGTCTCCTCGATGTCCTTCGCCCACTGCTCGTGCTTGTCCAGCGCGTCCACCGACAGTCCGACGATCTTCACGCCGCGGCGGTCGAACTCGGGCTTGGCGTTGGCCATGTAGCCGAGCTCGGTCGTGCAGACCGGGGTGAAGTCCTTTGGATGGGAGAACAGCACGGCCCAGGAGTCCCCGATCCAGTCGTGGAATTTGATGTGACCCTCGGTCGTGTCGGCCTCGAAGTCGGGGGCTGTGTCGCCAAGTCGCAGCGTCATTGATGTGTTCCTTTCTCGGCATTCCGCCGCCGCGGGCATCGTGAGGATAGTCGCGCCTTGTGAATCTTGATCAGCTTTTAGGAATT
>Ga0210387_10003419_pt1 | contig 12175 bp, 12 predicted proteins | sample IncBWC7OmetaG_FD_160108 | JGI IMG/M metagenome (GOLD analysis project Ga0210387, IMG submission 160108) | Forest soil microbial communities from Barre Woods Harvard Forest LTER site, Petersham, Massachusetts, United States - Inc-BW-C-7-O ... | reverse complement strand
GCTGCTGTTCATCGGCGGCCCCGCGCTGCGCGGGTTCTCCGAGGCACTGATGATCGGAATTCTCGCCGGCACCTATTCGTCGATCTACATCTCAAGCGCCATTGCGCTGGATTTCGGCCTGACTTCGGAACATATCTTCCCGACGGCAAAGAAGACCGCCATCGACGCCATGCCCTAGCGCGGGAGTAGGCCGGTGACGGCGCTGCTGTCTGATCCACAAGCCTGGCTGGCGTTCGCAACGCTGGCAGTCCTTGAGATCGTCCTCGGCGTCGACAACATCATCTTCCTCACCATCCTGGTGTCGAAGCTGCCGCAGGCGCGGCAGCGCTCGGCGCGCATCACGGGGTTGGCGCTGGCGATGTGCACCCGGATCGGGCTGCTGTATTCCATTGTCTGGCTGACGCGCCTGACGCGGCCGTTGCTCGCCGTGTGGTCGCAGCAGCTGTCCGGCCGCGACCTGATCCTGCTGGCGGGCGGCCTGTTCCTGCTGGCCAAGGGCGTCATTGAAATCCATCACGCCCTGGAAGGCGCGGCCCGCGCCAACCAGTCGCGCCTGTCGGCCGGCTTCTTGCTGACCGTGATCCAGATTGCGCTCATCGACATCGTGTTTTCACTGGATTCGGTGTTTGTGGCGGTGGGTCTGGCCAAGGAGCTGGCCATCATGGTGGCGGCCATCGTCGCCGCAATACTGGTGATGATGTGGGTGGCGGGGGCCATCGGTGACTTCGTCGATCGACATCCGACCGTCAAGATGCTGGCGCTGGCCTTCCTGATCCTCATCGGCGCCACCCTGGTCGCCGAAGCCCTGCACTACGAGATGCCGAAGCAGTACCTGTACTTCGCCATGGCGTTCGCGGCGGCCGTGGAACTGATCAATCTGCGCGTGCGCGCGCTGCAGAAACGCAACTGAGAGAAGCCAATTGGCTTGAGGGTTGTTTTGATCGCGAACCAAATCGGGTCGCGAACCGAAAGGTTGCACCGGATGAGAGCGCCGTGGGCCTCGATTGCGACAGCGCACCGGCCCTGCTATGGTCGGGCGCTGCCAATACCGGGGAAATCGACAGATGGTTAGCAAGGGAATTGGGCGCATTTTCTTGCGCAAGTCAGTCGATCAAATCCAAGCCGAGCACCAGCACGGCGAACTGAAGCGCTCGCTCGGTGCGCTGAACCTGATGTTGCTCGGGATTGGCTGCGTCATTGGCGCGGGCATTTTTGTCCTGACGGGTCGCGCGGCGGCCCAGTTCGCCGGCCCGGCGATCATGGTCTCATTCGTGATCACCGGACTGCTTTGTGCGTTTGTCGCTCTTTGCTATGCAGAGCTGGCCTCAGCCCTTCCCGTCTCGGGTTCTGCCTATTCCTATACCTACGCATCCATGGGTGAAGGCGCAGCGTGGATCATGGGTCTGCTGCTGCTGCTGGAATACGGCCTCGCTGCCTCCACCGTCGCAGTGAGCTGGTCGGGGTATTTCGTTAGCCTGCTGCGCGACATGGGGATGGCCATCCCCACGGCACTGACCGCTGCGCCCGGCGTCCCCATCATGGACGGCGCTGGCCATGTCATCGCTACCGGCCTGATGAATCTTCCGGCCATCGTGATAGTTGCCTTGGTGACGCTGATCCTGGTGCGCGGCGTGTCGGAATCGGCGGCGGTCAATAACGTCATTGTCATCATCAAAGTCTCGATCGTGCTCGCGTTCATTGTCATCGGGTCGCGCTATGTGCACCCCGCGAATTGGGCTCCGCTGGTCCCCGCACAAATCCCGGCGCCGGCGCCCGGCACGGCCATGGGCTTTTGGCCGCAACTCGGCCGGGCTTTAATGGCTGTCATCACGGGAGACAATTCCACCAAATATGGGATGGTGGGGGTAATTCATGGTGCAGCCGTGATTTTCTTCGCTTATCTGGGCTTCGAGGCGGTCTCGACAGCCGGCGCGGAATCGCGCAACCCAGGCAGGGACATGCCTATCGGAATCCTGGGCGCCCTGGCGATCTGTACGGTCTTGTACATCGCCACCTGCGCCGTTCTCGTTGGAATCGTTCCCTACAATCTATTGGACGTTCCGGCGCCGCTCGCCTTGGCGGCTGACTATATTGGTCTTCGGTGGTTCGCCCTGGTTGTAAAGGTGGGCGCTATTGCGGGACTGACCAGCGTCATGCTGGTGCTGCTCTACGGCCAGACCCGCATCTTCTACACCATGTCCAAGGATGGTCTGCTGCCGAAATCGCTGGCCTACGTTCACAAGAGATTCCGCACCCCATGGATCAATACCATCATCGTGGGAGTCGCTGCGATGGGAGCCGCCGGCTTTATTTCGCTGGATACATTGGGCGACCTTGCCAACGTGGGTTCGCTCGCCGCCTTCGCGCTGGTGTGTATCACGGTGATCTATTTGCGCATCTCCGAACCCGGCCTGGTGCGCCCCTTCAAGACGCCTTTGTACCCTTTCACTCCGGTGATCGGAGCGGCAATGTGCATGGTGTTGTTGTTGAGCTTGATGGCGACACCCACGACACGAAGATTTTTTCTGATTTATCTTGCGGTGGGGATCGTGATCTATTTCCTCTACGGCATTCGCAAGTCCGAGCTTGGCCGCGGAATTGTCGTCCGCGGCAGCGGGGCGAAGCCCATGGAGCTGCCGCACGTCGGTGATTGATGAGGGCTATGCCGCAGCGCCCGGGATGATCACCCTTCGCGCAGGCTCTCGGGCAGATATGGAGCCAGCAGTTCGACCATCGCTTCGTAGACCTTGGGCGTGCCGCACAGCACGTTGCCGCCCTGAGTGTAGTCACCGCCGCTGAGGGTGCCGATGCGCCCACCGGCTTCCTGGATCAGCAAGGTGCCCGCGGCCGTGTCCCAGGCCTTCAGGCCGATCTCCCAGAAGGCATCCAGACGGCCCGCGGCCACATAGGCCAGGTCGAGGGAGGCGGCACCGGGACGGCGGACACCGGCGGTGTTCTGAATCACCGCTTTCATCATGTTCAGATATTCATCGAGGTACCGGGTGTTTTCCCGATAGGGAAAGCCGGTGCCGATCAATGCGCCTTCCAGTGTCTTGTGCGGACTTACGTGCAGGCGGCGGTTGTCGACGTGTGCACCGCCGCCACGCGAGGCGGAGAAAATCTCCTGGCGCATGGGGTCATAGACCACGGCGTGTTCCAGGCGCCCGCGGATCTGGCAGGCAATCGAGACTGCGAAGATCGGCATGGCGTGCAGGAAATTCGTGGTGCCATCCAGCGGATCGATGATCCACACCGTGTCGCTGTTGCCGCTGACGCCGCTCTCTTCGGCCAAAAAAGCGTGGTCCGGGTAGAACTTACGGATGCTGGCGATGATCTCCCGCTCGGCGGCCTGGTCCACCTCGGTCACAAAGTCATTGCGCCCCTTGGCGGTGATCTTCAGGGTGTCGACCCGCTCCAGTGCGCGGACGATGATCTCCCCGGCACGGCGGGCGGCACGAACGGCAATATTGAGAAGTGGTTGCACGGCAAATAAGCTGGCGCGGAAACCTGCGCAAAGGGGGGAAGGGGTGCAAGATTAGCAGACCACATGGGAACCGATTCAACAACCGACATCCGCATCGTCCTGGTCGAGCCGTCCCACCCGGGCAACATCGGCGCAGCGGCGCGCGCCATGATGAACATGGACCTGCGACAGCTGGTGCTGGTGCGCCCGCGGGAATTCCCCCATCCCGAAGCGACCGCCCGTGCCGCAGGCGCGGAGTGCGTGCTGGCGAGTGCCCGCGTGGTCGGCACGCTGGAGGAGGCGATCGCCGACTGCGGCTTCGTGGCGGCCACCACCTCCCGGAACCGCGACCAGAATTACCGCGTACTGGATGTGCAACAGGCGGCCGTGCGCGCGGTTGCCGAAAGCCGGCGCGCGCCGGTGGCGCTGCTGTTCGGAGCCGAGCGCACCGGCCTGATGAACGAGCACCTGGAAGCCAGTCATGTGCTGCTGCGGATTCCGGCCAGCAGCGACTATGCTTCGTTGAATCTCGCCATGGCGGTGCAGCTGGTGAGCTATGAGATTTTCCGCGCCCGCAGCGCCCACGGCCCGGCCGGAGCAACCCGCGAGACCGCCGATGCGCCGCTGGCGAGCCCGCCGCAGATGCAGCAGCTGTACGCGCACCTGGAGCAGGTGCTGCAGGAGATCGACTTCAAGGACCGGACCAAGGCCGGCACACATCTCATGAGCCGTATCCGGCGCTTCCTGCAGCGCGCGGAGCTGGATCTGAACGAGGTGAACATTCTGCGCGGCATCCTCACCGCCATACAGAATCGCCGGCGCATGGCAGGCGCAGCCCACGTGCCGAAGGCGGACTCCTGAGTACGCCGGCGCGCCAGCACTACCTGGACAATGCGGCGACCACGCCGGTGGATCCAGCGGTCAGCGCGCAAATGCGCGCCTGTCTCGGGGTGGATGGCTGGTTTGCGAATCCTTCATCCAGCGCGCATGAGGCCGGGCGCGCCGCGGCCCAGCGCGTCGAACTGGCGCGGGCCCAGGTCGGCCGACTCATCGGTGCGCACCCCGAACAGATCGTGTTCACCTCGGGAGCCACCGAAGCCGACAATCTGGCCGTGCTGGGCACGGCACGGGCATTGGCATCTCAGCGCCGGCACGTCATCAGCGCGCGCACCGAACACAAGGCGGTGCTGGATGCCGTGCGGCAGCTGACCCGCGAGGGATTCAGCGTCACCTGGCTGCAGCCGGATGCCGATGGTCGAGTCGCTGCCCCGGCGGTAGCCGCGGCCCTGCGCCCCGATACGGCGCTCGTGTCACTGATGCACGTCAACAATGAGACCGGTGTCATCCAGGACATCCAGGCCATCGGTGAGGTGTGTCGGGAGCGCGCGGTGGTGTTCCATGTCGATGCCGCGCAGAGCGTCGGGCGCGAGCCGCTGGACGTGTCGCACCTGCCGGTGGACCTGCTGTCACTGTCGGCCCACAAGATCTACGGTCCGAAGGGAATCGGCGCCCTGTTCGTGCGGGCGGGCAGCAAGGCGCCGCTGACGCCGCTGATGTTTGGCGGCGGCCAGCAATCGGGCCTGCGACCCGGCACGCTCCCCACCCACCAGATCGCCGGGTTCGGCCTGGCGTGTGAACTGGCGGGGGCCGCCTTGCAGGCCGACCGCGCGCGGATCAGCCAATGGCGCGATCAGCTGTGGTCGCGCCTTGAATCCTTGGGTGGCGTGACCATCAATGGTGAGCGGGCGCCGCGGGTGCCCCATATCCTGAATGTCAGCTTCGATGGAGTGGACGGTGAAAGTCTGGTGAGCGCCCTGCCCGGGCTGGCGGTATCCACCGGCGCGGCCTGCAACTCAGCCCTGGGGGAGCCCTCGTATGTGCTGCGGGCCTTGGGCCGCACCGTGCGCCAGGCGGAGAGCGCCCTGCGCTTCAGCTTTGGTCGCTTCAACACCGACGCGGATATCGAGGCGGCCGCCGTGCTGGTGCGCGCGGCAGTTGAGCGGCTGCGGGCCGTATCGCCCGCCGCCCGCACGCCGGTGATGCCGGCCACGTTGGCGGTGCAGGGCGAGGCGCTAAGCCCCGCGGTGCGGGAGCTGTTCGCCCGGCTGGCGGCGGCCGGGTCGCTGGCTGCGGCACCGGGTACGGTGGTGCTGCGCGGCGAGGCCGGACAGCCGAGCGGGGAGGTGTGGGTGCGCCTGCATTTGCGGGTGCACGCTGACACTGTGATCGAGGCACGTTTCCAGGCCCTGGGCTGCCCGCATACTCTGGCGACGGCCAGTTGGCTTGCAATGCAGCTGGCAGGGCGCAAGCGGTCCGAGGCGCAACCCGGCTCCCCCCACACCTGGGCGCAAACCCTGGACGTGCCGGTGGAAAAACTGGGTCGATTGCTGCTGATCGAGGACGCGTTGCATGCTGCACTTCAGCAATGGCCTTGAAATGGCCTTAAGATGGGACACGCGATGGCTATCTCACTGACTGAATCGGCCGCCGACCGGGTACGCACCTTCCTGGCTTCCCGAGGCCGTGGCTTGGGCCTGCGGCTCGGGGTGCGCAAGACCGGCTGCTCAGGCTTCGCTTATGTCGTTAATTATGCTGACGATTCCCGCCCGGATGATGTGGTATTCGAGGATCAGGGCGTGAAGGTTTTCGTGGATCGCGAAAGCCTGACCCTGGTCAACGGGACGATTGTCGACTTCGTGAAACAGGGCCTCAACGAGGCTTTCAAGTTCAGCAATCCCAACGTCAAGGGCGAGTGCGGGTGCGGTGAAAGCTTCAGCGTCTGAAAAGCCTTAAGTTACCGCGACTTCCGCGCCTGCCGCGAGTGGCCAATCGCAACCGTCCGCGGTAGACTGCGCGCCCCGGAAGCTGGGCCGCTATCACCGGCGTCCCTGACTCCCGGGCATCAAATTCCAACGATTTCAATGATTTGGCTCAGCAGGAGTCCTCCCGAATGGCGCTCGAACGCACCTTGTCCATCGTCAAGCCCGACGGCGTGTCCCGTAACCTGATCGGCGAGGTCTATCGCCGCTTCGAAACCGCCGGACTGCGCGTCATTGCGGCGCGCATGATGCATCTGTCCTTGCTCGAAGCCGAGGGCTTCTATGCAGTCCATCGCGCGCGTCCGTTCTTCAAGGACCTGGTCAGCTACATGACTTCCGGTCCCGTCATCGTGCAGGTTCTGGAGGGGGAGAACGCCATCGCCAAGAACCGCGAACTGATGGGCGCCACTGACCCGAAGAAGGCCGCACCGGGCACGATCCGCGCGGATCTGGCGCTGAGCATCGAACAGAACGTGGTACACGGGTCCGACGGCGCCGAAACGGCCACGCAGGAGATCGGGTACTTCTTCGCCGGCACCCAGGTGTTCCCGCGCGCCTGATATGTCAGCCCCGACCGAAACCGCACGCACGAATCTGCTGGGACTGACGCGTCCACAGCTCGAGGAGTACATCGCAGGTTTAGGCAGCAAGCCGTTCCGCGCCCGCCAGCTGATGAACTGGATCTACAAGCGCGGCGAGGGCCGGATCGGGGAAATGACGGATCTGGCCAAGGATTTCCGTGTGCAGCTGGCGCAGTGCGCGGAAGTGCGCGTGCCGCACATCACCGATCTGCAGGTATCGGCGGATGGCACTCGCAAGTGGAAGCTGGAAGCGGACTCGTCCCAGGCTTTCGAGATGGTCTACATCCCCGAACCGGGTCGCGGCACCTTGTGCATCTCCTCGCAGGTCGGCTGCGCCCTGGACTGCTCGTTCTGTTCCACCGCACAGCAGGGATTCAACCGCAACCTGACGACGGCCGAAATCGTCGGCCAGGTGTGGCTGGCGGCGCGTGAGCTGGAAGCCGCGGTGGGTGCAGGTCCGGAAGAAAATGATGCAGATGGCGAGGAGTTCCTGGCCGATGCACCGCTGGACACCCAGGTGGTCACCCCCTTGAGCGGTCGCATCATCAGCAATGTCGTGCTGATGGGCATGGGTGAGCCCCTCGCCAATTTCCGCAATGTGGTGCCGGCATTGTCGATCATGCTGGATGACTTCGGATTCGATCTGTCACGCCGCCGGGTCACGCTGTCGACCTCCGGTCTGGTGCCGCAGATGTACAAGCTGGCCGAGGAAACCAATGTCGCCCTGGCGGTCTCGCTGCATGCACCCAACGATGCGTTGCGCAACGAGCTGGTGCCGATCAATCGCAAGCATCCGATCAGCGAGCTGCTGGCGGCGTGCTGGCACTATCTTGATGAGCAGAACGGCCGCAGCGTCACGTTCGAGTATGTGATGCTGGATGGTGTCAATGATTCCCCGAGCCAGGCACGCGAGCTGGTGCGGCTGCTGCGCGGTCACCCGGCCAAGCTCAATCTGATTCCCTTCAATCCCTTCCCCGGCACTCGCTACCGGCGCTCACCCCTGGCGGTGATCCAGCGCTTTCGCGATGAACTCATTCGCGGCGGCGTGCTCGCCACGATCCGGCGCACCCGGGGCGATGATATCGATGCGGCCTGCGGCCAATTGGCCGGACGGGTCATCGACCGGACGACGGTACGTTTGGGCAACAAGACCTTCGGGCTTACGGTGCAGTCATGAAAATCGTGCGTGGCGTTGCGATCCCGGTGAGCGTTGGATTCCTGCTCATATTCATGAGCGGCTGTGTGACCACCAAGTCACCCCACCTGACCAATGAGCATGCCGAGGCTGATGCGGCCGCGGACAATGTGCAGCTGGCCATGGCCTACGTGCAGGAGGGCAATCTGGCGCGCGCCAAGGAAAAGCTTGATCGGGCCCTGCAGGAGGATCCGCGCAATCCCAACCTGCATAGCGTCTATGGGCTGTTTTACGAGCGCATCAATGACCAGAAGAAGGCCGAGAGCGAATTCCACGAGGCGCTGCGGCTTGCGCCTGGGGATCCGGGCCAACTGAATTTCTATGGCGGCTACCTGTGCCGCCAGCACCGGGTGGACGAAGGTGTCACCAAGCTGCTGCAGGTGGCCACCAATCCGCTGAACCGCACACCGGAGTTGGCCTACGACAACGTCGGGGTATGCCTGCTCACCGTGCATCGTGACGAAGAAGCCGAGTCCGCATTCAAGCGTGCGCTGAACGCGCGGCCGGATTATGCGGAAGGGACCTATCAGTTGGCTGCGCTGGAAATGGCGCACGGCCGCGCGCTCGAGGCCCTGACGCGCATCAATAAATTTCTTGAGCAGTACAATCCGACACCCGAACTGCTGTTGACCGGGATCCAGGCGGCCCGCACCCTCGGTGATGCGCGCAGCGCCGCGCAGCTCACCAAGGTGCTGCGCGCCGATTTCGCGGAGTCCGAGCAGGCGCACTCCCTTGGCGCCGATACCAAGCACAAGCCTGATTGATGCCGATGAGCGAGCGTGGCAACGACAGCGGTGCGGGTAAGATCGGCATCGGCGCGCGACTGCAGGCCGGGCGCGAGCGGGCCGACCTGTCACTGGTGCAGGCCGCCGAGCTGCTGCACGTGGATCCGAATGTGATCCACGCGCTGGAGACCGAGAACTTCAGCGAACTGGGCGCGGTGGTGTATGCGCGCGGGCATATGCGCCACTACGCCGAACTGGTCAAGGAGTCTGCCCCGGAACTGCTCGGGCTGTACGCAGCGAGTGTGCATGCCGGACCGCCACCGGACCTGACCCGGATGCCGCATGCGCAGCAGACGAATCCATGGCGTGGCGCGGTGGTCATGACCGGGGTTGCGGTGGTGATCGGCATTGGTCTGGTTGGCAGCATCCACTGGCTCTACCTCGATCTGCATGCGGGCAGCCCGGTCCCCAAGGTGACGCCCGTGACGGCGCCCGCGATCGCGATTCCAGCGGCGCCGATTTCGGCACCGGGGCCCGCGGCCGCGGCCAATAGTTTTTGAGCAGGGGTTTTCCGTGACCGAGCAGATTCAGCCAATCCGTGGCATGAACGATGTGCTGCCGGCGCAGTGCGTGCTGTGGCAGCACCTCGAGGACACGGTGCGTGAGCTGCTCACGGCCTACGGGTACGAGGAAATCCGGGTACCGGTGGTGGAGCACACGCAACTGTTCAAGCGCGCCATCGGCGAATTCACCGATGTGGTCGAAAAGGAGATGTATTCCTTCACCGACCAGGGTGGCGAGAGCCTGACGCTGCGCCCGGAAGCCACGGCAGGGGTGGTGCGCGCCATGATTTCGAACGGCCTGCTGCGCGGCGCGCGCCACAAGCTGTGGTGCATGGGCCCGATGTTCCGGCACGAGAAACCGCAGAAGGGCCGCTATCGACAGTTCTACCAGGTCGACGTGGAAGCGGTGGGCTTTGCCGGGCCCGATGTCGATGCCGAACTCATCGCACTGACCGCACGCCTGTGGCGCAGGTTGGGTCTGACGCGGGTGAAACTGCAGATCAATTCGCTGGGCACGGTGGAGTCGCGGCGGCTGTATCGTGAGCAACTCGTTGAATACTTCACGGCGCACCACGAGCAGCTGGATGAGGACAGTCGCCGGCGTCTGCAGGGCAATCCGCTGCGCATCCTGGACACCAAGAATCCGGATCTGCAGCAGCTGGTCGCCGCCGCGCCGCTGCTGACGGACTACCTGGATGCGGACTCGCAGGCACACTTTGCGGCGCTGCAGGCATCCCTGACCGCGATGGGCGTGGCATTCACCGTCAACCCGCGCCTGGTACGCGGGCTCGACTATTACAGCCGCACGGTGTTCGAATGGATCACCGACGCACTGGGCGCCCAGGACGCGGTGTGCTCCGGTGGCCGCTATGATGGGCTCATTGCCCAACTCGGCGGGGATGCGACCCCCGCCATCGGCTTCGCGATGGGGGTTGAGCGAGTGGTCGAACTGCTGGGGCAGCTGCCGTCCCAGCCCCAGCCCGCGGCCGCCGATGTGTATGTCGTGCTCAATGGCGAACAGGCCGCAACGGCGGGCCTGCGCATAGTCGAAAGTCTGCGCGATGCACTGCCGCAGCGACGCTTCGAATTGAACCTCGGCGGGGGTAACTTCAAGGCCCAGTTCCGTCGGGCCGATCGCAGCCGGGCGGCCCTGGCGTTGATCATCGGCGCAGATGAGCTGGCACGGGGTGTGGTGGGATTGAAACCTTTGCGCCTCGAGGCGGGTCAGAGTGAATGCCCAATAGCTGAGTTGCCGGTCCGGATCGAGGCAACTTTGCGGGCTTCGGACATGCAGGAGTAGGGTGGGTGGACGAGTACCTTTCGGAACAAGAACAACTGGAGCGCCTGACCGGGTGGCTGCGCGCCAATGTCCCCTGGATTGTCATCGGTCTGGCCGTCGGTGGCCTGATTGTCGGCGGCTGGCGCTGGTGGCAGGCCCGGAACGATCGCAATGGCGTCGAGGCCGCGACCAGCTATTCGCAGGTCCTGGATGCATTTGACCATGGTGACCGCACGCGGGGGCTGGACCTGGTCGAGCAGCTGCGGCGCAGCCATCCGGACAGCCCGTACGTGGATCAGGCGGATCTGGCCGCGGCCCGGCTGTTGCTCGAGACCGGCCAGCCCGATCGGGCCCTCTCCTACCTGCAGGCGGTGATAAATCATTCCCGTGACGCGCAGCTGGTGCTGCTGGCGCGGCTGCGTCTGGCGCGGGTGCAGGTGGCACAGAACCACCCGGATGCGGCGCTGACCACCCTCGGCACGGCCAATCAGGGCGCATTTGAGGGCCGCTTCGCCGAAGTGCGCGGCGATGCCTATTTCGCCAAGGGCGACAAGGCGCAGGCGTTGCGCGAGTATCGCGCTGCGCGTGCGGCCATCGGCCCCGCTCAGGCTGCCAACGATCTGTTGGACCTGAAAATCAACGATCTTGCCGGCGCTGCGCCCAGCACGCCGGTGGCTGCCATTCCCAAGGGGAACTGATCCATCATGCGTCGCATTCTGCCGATCCTGCTGCTGGCCCTCGTGGCCGCCTGTACCAAGAACAAGGACCCGGACCGTCCGGTCAAGCTGGTGGCCTTCACGGAAGGCGTGAAGATCGAGAAGGTCTGGAGTGAGAAGGTCGGGGGAACCAAGGTGCCCCTGCGCCTGGGCCTGGCGCTCGATATCGAGGGCGACACCGTCTATGCCGCGGGCGAGCAGGGTGAGATCGCGGCCTTCAACCTGCACAATGGCCACCGCGAGTGGCAGACCCGTACCAAGCTGCCGCTGGGTGGCGCGGTGGGCTTTGGTGACGGCAAGGTCGTCGTCGGCTCAACCGATGGCGACGTGGTGATGCTGGATGCCCACAGCGGCAAGCAGCAGTGGTCCACCAATGTGGCGGCCGAGATCCTGGCCGCCCCGGCGGTTTCGCCCCGGATGGTGCTGGTCCGGGGCGTGGACGGCAAGTTGCACGGCCTGTCGATGGCCGATGGGCATGAACTGTGGGTGCAGCAGCAGACGGTGCCGAAGCTGTCGCTGCGCGGGATGGCTTCACCCACCATCGCGGGCGAAGTTGCCGTGACCGGTTTCGACAACGGTCGCGTAGTCGCCTCATCCTTGACCGATGGCGCCAGCGTGTGGGAGACCCAGCTGCAGCTGCCGACGGGCAAGACCGATATCGACCGCCTGGTCGATATCGATACCCGCGCACAGGTCAGGGGCAATGACGTCTACGTGGTGGGTTTCCAGGGCAAGGTCGCCATGATGGCGCTGGATTCGGGGCAGATCTGGTGGTCGCACGACACCTCGAGCTACCGCGGCGTCGCCGTCGATGACGAGAACGTCTATGTGTCC
>Ga0210387_10003415_pt1 | contig 12190 bp, 4 predicted proteins | sample IncBWC7OmetaG_FD_160108 | JGI IMG/M metagenome (GOLD analysis project Ga0210387, IMG submission 160108) | Forest soil microbial communities from Barre Woods Harvard Forest LTER site, Petersham, Massachusetts, United States - Inc-BW-C-7-O ... | reverse complement strand
ATGACGGCCGGAGCGTAGGCGTAGGTAAAACCGTTTTGGATGCTGAGGCGGTCAAATGGATCGGTATTGTCGGAGGGCCAGACCTCATCGGTATAGCCCAGGATTCCGAGATCTACTCGGCCGCCACCGCCGGAACAAGATTCAATCTCAACGTTCGGATGATGCTCGCGCAGCTCTTTGAGAATGGAATAGAGGTTCTCGACGTATTTGACGTAAATCTTCTTTTGCTCTTGTGGCGCGACGGATGGCCAGCCCGGCTCTGACCAGTAGCGGTTGTAATCCCATTTGAGGAAGGCGATATCATTCTCTGTGAGCAGCTTGTCGAGAAATTCATATACATAAGCGCGGACGTCGGGGCGCGCAAGGTTAAGAACGAGCTGATGTCGCCCTTCGGTTCGCGGACGTGCGGGAAAGTTTAGGACCCAGTCCGGATGTTTGCGATAAAGCTCGCTGTCAGGGTTCACCATCTCCGGTTCAACCCACAAGCCAAAATCCATTCCCAGCGAATGCACTTTGTCGATGAGTGGCTTGAGTCCATAGGGGAATTTTTCAGAATTCACAAACCAGTCTCCGAGACCGGCGCGGTCGCTATTTCTTTCTCCGAACCATCCATCATCGACAACAAAGCGCTCCACTCCGATGCTTGCGGCCTTTTCCGCGAGCGCCTCCTGCCCCGCTTCATCCACATGGAACTGCGTCGCCTCCCAGGAGTTGTACAGAACGGGCCGGAGGTGTGGGTGCGGAGAGTGTGGCAGAATCGTTGCGATCTCAAAACGATGTAGCAACCGCGAAGCGCCGCCGATTCCGTCGTTAGAGAAGCCTCCATAGAAAGCCGGCGTCTGCAGTTTCTCGCCGGGTGCAAGCTGATAGCCGAAATCGAACGGATTGAAGCCGCCGGTAACGCGCACCTGGTGCGTTTGATTTTCCTCGATGTCAATGCTCCAGGAGCCGCTCCAGCCGAGCGCGCCGAACCAGACATCGCCGTGATCTTCATCCTGCTCATTGCCTCGCTCGATGACAAACCAGGGATTGTCCTGGTCTCCGGTGGATCCGTGGCGGCTTTCTAGAATTACCTTTCCCGGATGGATAGCCTGTTGCTGAAGATTCCATTCGCCTGACCAACGACCAGTGAGGTAACGAAGCTGATAGTCCATCCCCTGAGGAAGATTCCATGTGGCCGACGACGCCTGCTCGATGATGAAGGGCGCCTGTGTCATGTTTTCGATGATTGCTGAGCGGCAGAGAATGCCAGTCACTGGATCGATCCGGTACTGTAGCGTCACATAGACGTTGAGAAGGATGTCCTTGAGGACGATGGACAGCAAATTCTCCTGAATGGTGTGCGAGACATAACGTAGAACCAGATCGCGATTGCCATCGGGAAAAGTTATCTTGAGGTCTGGTACAGAATAGAGCGCTCCGCCCCACGCTACGAATTCCTGCGGTGTTGCATTGATCGACGGATCAAAGGCAGCATGGCCAGGAAGCGAACGAGGTGATGGGAACGGATCATCTGCATCGAGACGCCGGCCCCAATAGAGCGATTGGAGCTGACCCTTTTCGTTGACGCCGAAGATGTAGGATACTCCGGCCCCATCGATGCGGAAGACATGGGTCTGCACGTTATATCGAATGGGGGGAGCGGTATCTTCCGCACCGGCCCAGCCGTGAATGGCGCAGAAGACCAGAAAGCAGGCGATGAGCCGGAACATCCAGTAAGACCGGCGGATGCTTTCTCTCGATGTTATATAGTTCATCCGCCGTTTTCCAACCACTACAGATGTCCCCCTGGTTCGTCACGAACGCGCTTGCTGTTGTATCCATCCAGAGCGAGTATTAATGGCACAGCGTTAGTCTCGACGTGAAGCGAATACTGGAATTGCCCCTATCAGAAATACCTTTGCAGGTTTGAGGTGCATACGGAATTACGTCGCAACCGGGTCATTGCGGGCAATGTGTTGATGCCGGATTGTGCGCATCAATTTGATTCGGGATTCCCGCAAGGCAAACCCATGTGGGATTGAACTTCTGTCCTTCTACAGTTACGATTCGGAATCCTGAAAGCGATTGCCCCAGAGGCATGCCTACGGCGCCCGTCACGATCTCCGTAAGCGGCCCATCCGTGCCCATGGCGTTCCGGTGATAGTGGCCAGCAAATACGTACCTGACCCCTGCTTTCTCGAGCAAATCGAGGTATTTCCGGCGCGCAGGCTGGGGGATATTGTAGTAGCCCTCGACTTCATCGGAAGCATCAGTGAAATAAGGTATGTGCTGAAATACTACGATCTGCTGATTTGCACTTGATTTCGCGCTCTCCAGCGTCTTCTCAAGCCATTCTTCCTGTCGCCTCGCCGCGTCTGGATCACCCTCAGGTGACCGGATGAGGTTGGAATCAAGCACGATGCCGAAGATCTCGCCTGCTGAGAACGTGTAATAATCCCGGCCGATTGCAGTGTGATACACGTCAAGCGTTGCCGGCGTCGGAATATTTCCCACGTCGTGATTTCCGGCGATGTTGTAGACCGGAATCGACGGATTCAGCTCTTGTAAAACACGTTTATATTCCGCGATTTCGGCGGGGTCTCCGGTTCGGTTAACCAGGTCGCCGCAAATCACCACAAAACGGGGATGCAGCCGATTGAGATTCGCTATTACGAATTCGAAATTGGTCGTTTCCTGTGCAAAGTTTTGGTCCTTGGCGTACATGCCAAATTGCGGGTCTGCGAGGACCGCGAAAAACCACGGCTGCTGGGACTCGGCCGTGGCCGGCAGCAAGATCGCGAATAAAGAAAGGATTAAGAATGGCTGGTTCATCTAGGACTCCAGGCAGTCGACTAACATTAATTTCGAAGATCGTGTCATCCACTCCGTCGAAACATTGAGGAAACCGTAATCTCGGCCACAGTTCCCTCAATGCCTTCGGAGTCGTAATTAGAAGTTGAAGGTCGCCTCGATCTGTCCCTGGCGGTTTGTGGCAGTGAACTTGGAGGTAACCTGGCCGAAGTTAGAGGAGCCGAGTGTGGTGGTCGGGAAAGGAGCCTGGACGCGGTTGAACGCGTTGAAGTAGTCCATGCGCACAGCAAACGAGCTTCCCTCTGTGATACGGAACAGCTTCTTGACGCTCAGGTTCTCTACCGGGTACCAGGGACCGCGCACCGCGTTATAGACGCGCTTAGCGTTGCCCAGCACATACTGGCTGCCGGTGTTGCTCCAGGCGGTGGTGCTGAACAAAAAAGGCGCGGGTATTTTGCCCTCAAAGTACTTCGTGATCTGGCCGTAGTTACCTGACCAGAGCGGAACCGAAGGATTGAAGTTTGGGCGGTTGGTGCCGTTCATGAGGCTCTCGCCAGTCTGCGTGATCGCCAGCGGCTGGGAGTTGTTGTAGGTGAGGATCCCCGCTACCTGCCAGCCGCCCGCCAGCTTGCCGGTCCAGCCTGTATTGAGCCAGTGTTGGCCCGGACCGAATGGAAGCATATAGAGAACGGCGGCCTTGGATTCGAACGAGCCCGTCGAGTCCAACCCCCAGTCAGCCTGCTGGTTGTACTTGTTCACGGTCGTGACCAGGTTGTCGTACAGCCTGGGCAGCTCGATACTGGCCAGGAAGTTGATATTGTTCGACAAGTGTTTATCAGCCTGCACCTGGAAGGCGTTGAAGAACGTAGTCCCCGCCTGGTCCCACGTCCGTGACACGCTGGAGTACTGCGGGAAGGGCTTCAGGGACTGGTACACCGTCGCGCTGCCGCCGAACTGCGTCGCGAAGTTAGCATATGGAGCCGTGAAACCGGCTGCTATGGCCGCAGCCGAGTTGATATTGTCCGTCAGCACCGCACCGTACTGCAGAACCGAAGGATTGGGCTGTTCGATGGGGTTGCGAGTATAGCCCGACAGATGCGTAACCCGGTTCCCGGTATAGTCGACGGTCAGCATCGTCCGCCAGGGGAGCTGCCTCTGAACGCTCAAGCTCCACATCTGCAGGTGCGGCGCCTCCCCGTTGCGGGCGTAATCCAGATAGTAGATCGTCTGGGCAACTCCTAGCCCTTGGCTGAAGGGCGTGGGAGTTACGTTGGGAATCGGATTAACCGCGCCGCCTGTGGGGTTGGTCCATTGGCCGTAGGCGGAGGTATAGCCTCCAGTTGAGCTGACCGTGTAGCTGCCGCCCAGCAATCCGGCCATGTTGTTGGGGCCGCCGCTCAAGCCTTCCCCCTGGCCGTAAGCGCCGCCGTAGCCCAGGTACGTAATGGTATATCCGCCCTGGATCACTGTATTCCTGTCGATGCTGTAGGCGAAGCCTACACGCGGACCAAAGTACAAATTGTGGATGGCTATCTGGTTATAGCCAGCACAGCCCGTGCAGTTGCCATACTGAGTGGCTGCGCCTGGAAGACCGCCGGCCGAGGGATTCGGAGTAGATTGAGCCAGGAACACGTTATTGTTCTGGGTCAACACGTAGGGCGTCATCAGGTCGTAGCGCAGGCCGGCGTTCAGCGTCAGCTTCCTCGTGAGCTTGAAATCGTCCTGGATGTACGCGGAGAAGGAATTCGTATGCAAAGCTGTCTGGGTTGACGCCGTGCGGGTGGCGGAGTCAGGCAAGCCCAGCAGGAAGCTGGCAAACGAGCTGCCGTATTGGGAAAAGTTGGAGTTGGCCGTATTCGGGATCGAGGTTTCAGCCTGGCTAAAACTGAAGTGACCGCTGCTGTAGTTGTTGAGCGTGTACTCCCAATAATGGTGAAACTCGCCGCCGAAGTTAACTGTGTGGCGGCCCTTGTTCCACATCCAATTGTCGAACACGTTCCAACCAGTATTGTCGACGTAGTAACGGACGAGACTGCTGTTGCTGTTGCCCCAGTTGGTGGGCGCGTTCTGGCCGTTGAAGCTGATGTACGGCAAGGTGTTGCTGTTCACAATGCCGGCGAAGTTCACACTGTTATTGGAGTTCTGATTGTTCTGGAACTTGTTCTGCGCTGCAAAGCCGGCCGTCATCACCAGGTTGGGACGTACGATCTTGGAGTAATTCACGAGCCAGACGTTGGCGTTGTCGGTGAGTCCCTCCTGGCCGGTGAGTGGGTTCGTGGCAGGAACGATGGGAGCGTCTTCTTCTTGGGTGACGTAGTAGTGGTTGCGCCACCAGGTGAAGGCAATGTTCTGGGTCTGTGAAAGCTGGTGATTGATCGTCACACCCCAAGCCTGATTCTGGTTGGGCACGGACGAGATGACCGGATTCATGTTGCCCTCATTACCGGAGTTTGTTCCTGTCGTGTTCGCCGCGGGGATGTACTGCAGCAACGAAGCCGACAGCGGATCGATGCGGTTCGCGCAGATGACGTTCAGCTTGCCGTTGCACTGGAACTGCTGACCGGTCTGCGGATCGTAGATCGGGATCAAGACACCGTTCGAGTTGACGTAGTTGCTGAAGTCGCCCGTCTTCTCGGGAGCTGTCGGAACCGTGCCAACCGTCGTGACGCCCTGGTTCTTGTTGAAGATGTCGAAGCTGGCCAGGAAAAACGTCTTGTTGTGGCCGTTGTAAATCTTCGGCAGAACCACGGGGCCTCCGATAGTACCGCCCCAGTCCGTCTCCTGATCCACCGGAGCAATCGGCGTACCGGCACTGTTGAAGTTTGTCGGGAAAAAGCCCGCCGAGTCGAAGACGCTATTGCGGTCGATGAAAAAGGCATCGCCGTGCAGCTTGTTGGTGCCCGAACGCATGTTGTAATCGACCGCGCCCTGCACCATGCCGTACCGAGCCGAAAAAGCGTTGCGGATGACGCGGAACTGGTCCACCATTTCGTACGGCGGGTTCGAGTTAATATCAGAGGCGGTATCAATCTGCAGGCCGTTGTAATAGTTGCCGGCCGAGTTGATCTGCGAGGGAGCTCCGCCCTCCACCGTCACGCTGCCGTAGGAGCCGGAGCGCACACCCGGCGCCAAAGTGGCAAAGCTGGTGATCTGGCGCATATAACCATTGATCAAAAGAGGCAGGTCCGTCACTTCCTGCGTTGGCAGCATCGAGTCAAGCTGGGCATCGGTGGTGTCCATCCTGACGGAATTAAGCGAGGACACCTCCACAGTCTGGTTGATTGCGCCCACCGTCAGCTTGATATCGTTGGTCGCTTCGGCACCGACTTCAACAACAACGTGCGTCTGTTCAAACCTTTTAAATCCTGTCGCTTCCACTGTAATGTCGTAGGTTCCGGCTGCCAGGGGCGCCGTGTATAGGCCCACCGAGGATGGGGCGGCCTGCGTCTTGATCCCGGTGGCTTCATTACTGAACGTAATGCGAGCGCTCGGGATGGCGGCGCCCGATGGGTCCGTCACCGTGCCGGTGAGACCAGTGTTTGCCTGCGCGTAAAGGAATTGAAAAGCCGGGACCGCCAACATGAAAAGCAGGGCTCCTATCCAGGCGGCGAGCCGGTTGCATTGACAGCGCTTATATCTTCGATACATCAGTTGAGTCTCCTGCGCGCTTGATGGGAAACGGGAGAATATGCCAACCATCGCCACTATTGCTAAATGACCATACCGCTTCATGTCTAGCATTGTTTAGTCCTCCTGATATTCCTAATATGTCTTTGTTGCTGCTTCATCACGACCACCTGGGTGCAACCGTTGCCATATCCAGTTACTCGCTATGGGGCGCAACGGCGCTTTGCACAACGGCCGACGGCAAGTCCCTCTCTGTCAAGTTCCATCCCCTCAAGGTGAAATGAAAGTCACCCACTCCGGCGGGGTCTAACGGCGCGTGAACGACAATAATGCGTTCTTCTCCTGGCAAAAGCGATATGTAGTTATCGCTGTAATAGGCGGGTAAGACGCGTGTGTTGTCAGCATGGAAGAGCGTCAGTTTCATAGCCACCGAAGGACTCGCACCTGTATTCTTCAGGCGAACATTCCATGTGTTCTCTTCACCGCTCAAGCTGGGAACCGATGAACCTGCCAGGGCCCGTGCATCGATGGAGGCTGGCGCAAGGTCGTTCAAGCCTCGGTAACTCTCGTCATCACGCGCGATCCAGTAGAAGTTATCGCCTACAAGCGCGCCCTTTTCATCACGCATCTCCAGCCGGACGAAGACGAGAGGATTCTTCTGAGTTAGGGATGGAATGGGCAGGTGCAGCACGGATGTAACGGCATTCGCGTCCGCGGTCACTGTGGCACTCTCGGCATCTAAAGTTAAATTGGCAGGTGAAACGATCCTGACCGTGATGCGGAGATCCTTCTCTTGCTTCAACGTTGTGTTCACAGCCGCAACCGTGTAATCAGAAAGGTCCATCTGTACATGAAGCGGAGCGTTAGCCTTCTTGATGCCGTAGAAGGACGCCTGCGTGTCATAGTCCGAGCTATACATCTGCCACATTGTGCTTGGCCATGCAGGCTGAGTCATCCAAATCATGCGTCCGCTATTCGGTGACCATAGGTGGGCATACATGCCTTCAAAAATGGCCTGGTGGTCGACGTAATTGAACAGCTGAATGCGACGTTCAAATTCAGTCAGAGAGGTTGACGGTCCAAGCTGTAGATCAAGTTCACGCATCAGCTCATGGGTATCGCCCCCGTTGCTCCGGTGCCAGTCGTGGTAGGCCCATGCGTCGCTCAAAGGCCACCGGTCCGCCGGTGCGACCGTGTGTTCGAATGCTTCTCGCGTAGGGAAAGAAGAGATCCCGAGCTCGACGGAAAAACCGCGATTGCCCTTCGTGAAGTAGAGCGAAGGATCGCGCCATTTGTAAGGTCCGCTGGGACGTAGGTCGACCTGGTTGGAACTGGGAGAGTAGAAGCGTGTACCGTCTTCCTCGCGCAACATATCGATCAACATGTCGTTGAGTGCAGGTGGAGGAACGCCTTCGTTGCGTCCGCACCAGACCACGATGGCCGGATGATTACGATAGCGGCGAACGACGTCGCGAGCATTGTCGACAAATAAGGAAGGATCGTCTGGTTCTGCGTCGGTATTTTCGGTAGTTGCCCAGAAGTCGTTCCAGACCATCATTCCGTACTCGTCGGCAAGCTGATAAAAGGTCTCTTCCGTGCTCTGGCCCACCCAGTTGCGGATCATGTTAAGGTTCGCTTCGCGATGCAGGCGAAAGTACGGCTCAAGGTGTTCCCGGCTGACACGCTTCCTGGAATCGTCCATCCCCCAGTTGCCGCCGCGCACCGCAATGCGGACGCCGTTTACTTTGATGATAAGGTCCGTCAATCCCTTCTCATTGGTCACAGTGCGAATGGCTGAAGTGCCTTCTGCTTGAGGATCGATCGTAGAGGCCCATCCATCTGCGGTCTGCCGCATGTCTGCGTGATGGACATCCACTGCGTCATAGCCTTTGCCCAGGGTCTCTTCCGGGACAGCTTCTACTCGCTGCAGACGCCCTGCATGGTCGAAGAGAGTGAGTTCATACGTTACTTCCCTAACACCAAAGGTGCTCTCGCGTTCGTCGGAGATGGTGCCGCTGTCAGCCAGCAATTGAAGCTTCAGATGGTAAAGGTCGGGGGAGCCGTAGCCGTTCGGCCACCAAAGACGCGGGTGAGCGAGGTGCAATGGGGAAAACTCTCGTGGCAGCAGATTGAGTACGGTATCGCCCGGTGGCACCGTAGCGGGCATTTTTATGTGGACACCCTCAAATGCGACGGTAACGGTGACATGCATGGCTGCAGACGAGGAATTGTGTACTGGCAGATGCAGCTCTACATCGGCGGATGAGATGTCTGGCAATGGCAGCCGCGTAACGACTTGTGGATCGCCGAAAGTGACAGATCCGCTCTCCGTTAGACTTACCCCTTGCCACAAACCAGTGTCGCGGTCACGGATGGCCGGTATCCAATCCCAGCCTTCCGTATCTACAAAAGTTGGTCCATCGATCGTCAAGAGCCCGCCATCCGGACCCGGGCCGCCTTTGATCGACTGCTCTTGCGGTATGCCGGGATGTGGAGGAGGCGCCACCCGAACGGCAAGCGCGTTCATCGCGTTCAACCGCAGGAGATGCGTCACATCGAAGTCTCCGCGGCGAAAAGCTCCGCGGATCTGTCCCAATCGCTGACCGTTCAACCACACCTCAGCGGCGTAGTTTATCCCGGCAAAATGGAGGGTCCGTCGCCGCCCGATGCCGTCAGTCTTCGGCGTGGGAAACTCTACGCGATACCAATAGTCATGCTTGTTGAGCGACTCCGGAATGGCCAGGTTGTTCAAACCGAAATCCGAGTCGGGGTAGATGCCCCGATCGATCATCGTCGTCAGCACAGTGCCCGGAACTGTGGCCGCTAGCCATGCGGAATCGTTGAAACCGGGCATCGAAACCTGCGCCCCGGCCTTCGGGGGAATGGTCGCAGCTCCTACGTTAGACAGCAGGCGCCAGTTGGCCGCAATCTCCCAGGAATCATTGCCATTCTCATGAAGCGTAGGGCCCGCCGGCGGCAACGGCTTTGCCCGCGGCTCTTCCGGAACTGCGCCATGCGGCATCTCTTCAGGATCCTGTGGCGCATGCAGGCCTATACCTTGTTTCGTCTGGATGCTCCACGGTTTGGCATTTTCTTCCCGCGTTTGCGCATCGAAGTTTGGAGGGTTCGCGAACATCCGGGCAACATCCGCGGCAGCCATCGAGCCCGAACTCACAGAAAACCCCCCGATCTCCCCACTGAAGCGGTCCATCGTGCTCGAAAGCGGATCCGGGGCCAACTGGAGTTCGGGGCTGACGTCGCCTCGTACCGAAGATCCCGACGAGGCGAGCACACCATCCACATACAAACTGGCATTTTTCCCATCGTCCGTCACAGCTATCATGTGCCATGCGCCGGAGCGCAAAGAGGACGGCGCAAGCAGCGAAGACTCCGCCGAGAAACGCACACCGGGCCGCCCGCGAAGAACTTCAAAGTAGCGGGAATGGGAGGAACCCGGATCTCCTGCGCCGGCAATCAAGGAACCTGAGTCTGAATTGTCCGTACGGAACCATACCCACTCGCTCCAGCTGTGCGCATCGGCGATGGACTGCGGCAGGGACTTCTTCAGTGATGGGCCACCCTCCACCAGATGAGCAAGATACGGACCTGCCTGCTCTACAACCTGCCCTGCGATGCATGACGGCAACAGCCACGCTAACGAGGTGGCGAGTATCGCTCGTCGGCACGCTTGGGAGCGCAATATCCTCAAGGAAGACGCTTTAGCCCGCGTCACGGGCCGAAGCGTCATGTCTGGGTGTTCCAATACTGGCTCCTTCAAAAGACGACCCCAGCCTAGGACACACCTCTCATCGAAAACTACGTTTGACAGGATTGGATGCCAGGTTTGGGAAGTTTGCGACAGCGCCTAACGTGCCTCAAAATCGGCTAACCTGCCAATGAATTATGAATTTCGGAATATCCAGCGCGGGGCAACCCCCGATTGTCACTTTCTGTTCTCACAAAGCCTGGGTTCGGTCTGATATAAAGGTCGCCACAGGATCAGCCATGGCTACTCTGCACCACTTACACGATGAACCAGGTACCGCCGAAATTCCCTTGCCACCCCTCCTCGCGGAAGAGATACGCCAGCACTTGGACATGATTCTTGCTGGGGACGAGTTCTGCTCTAGCCGCAGGTCCTCGGAGCTGTTGCGACACATCGTTGAACGAGCGCTAACGGGCGACCTGGAAAGCCTCAAAGAACGGCTGCTAGGAGTGGAAATCTTCCATCGCAGAAGCGATTACGACACAAGCACCGATGCCATCGTGCGCGTGACCGCTAGCGATGTACGCCGCCGACTAGCCAATTTCTATTCAGAGCATTCCGGCCAGTCCATGCGTATCTCTTTGCCGCTCGGGTCGTACGTTCCGGACTTTATACCGCTTGCTGTACGCGAGGCATCAGTCGGAACAGCAAAGCACGAAGACCACGATGGTGGAATCAATGTCACCAATCCTGTTCATATTGCAAGGGCGGCTACAGTCCCTCCTGTTGAAACGGGAAAGTCGCGCCCCTTCCAGATGACTGTGCCCATGGCACTTGCACTCTGCATCGGTATGGTGTTCGCACTGGGTGCCGGCTGGTGGCTTCGAGGCGTCTCTCACTGGCGCGGATTTTCGCAGGATGACCGCAATTATGCGTTTTACAACGATCTTCTCGGGCCAATTGGCGAAAAGTCCAAGGATGAGACGGAGATTGTTCTGACCAATCCGCACGTCTTGCTCTACCTAGGCATTAATAATGCGGGTCCTCCTTTGGGGGATAACCCGAAAGACGTGCCCGTTCCTCCAGCCATGGCAACTGTCCTGAACCAGACCGCGAACGACAATCAAGCGGACTTTCCGTTTCACCACTTTTTTGTGGACATGAGCAACTACACGGGTTTTGGGGAGGCCACTGCGGCCTTCGGTTTTTCGCGTTTGTTACAGGCAACCGGGCGAAGTGCAAACCTTACTGGCGCAAGATTCTTAAACTGGGACGCTGCCCGTCAGAAGCAACTAGTGATTTTGGGGGCACCCCACGAGAGCGCGTTCGTCCAGAGCACGCTCTCCGCCGCCAACTTCACTATCGGCTACAACTCTATCCACAATGCCAATCCCCTTCCAGGGGAACAGGTGGACTATTTCAAATCGCACCAAGGAGGCGTCATAAAAGACTATGGTCTGATCTGGATGACCAAATCTCCATCTGGCACCCGCGTCCTGGTTCTCGCCGGTCTAAGTAGCGCTGGCACAGCCGGAGTCGGCGAGTTCTTCAGCGATCCTGAACGGATGCAACAGGTTTATAAACAACTGCGCGCTAAATCCAAAACGGGTACGTTTCCTGAATCTTGGCAGGTTCTTTTGCGCATTGAAGCGCGCGAAGATGTTCCGATTAAGGTAAACCCTGTTGCCATGCGCATTACTGAAGGAAACTGAGAGCATCACAGGCCCACAGCTGCGGGGCGTCATCGACCTCAGCCCCTGATCCGCGAAGCTTTCGAGACGGGTAAAAACTTCCACATCCCGTCGACCTTCATCTTACGAACCACGTTTATGGTTGCCATACCCCAAAGCGTGCACCTTTCCGTGGTGTCAAAAGCTCTGGCGTGTTGTCAATATTTAGGGTGAAAGCAGGGTACCGGAGGGATAAGCAGGGGTACGGCAGGGTATAGCTGCAACCTAGCATAACATCGTAAAATCATTGCCTTACGATCTAAATAGCTTGTTTTCTGGGGGATACCAAAAGAGTATGGCGGAGAGTGAGGATTCGAACCAAGTCGTACTTGCG
>Ga0210387_10003414_pt1 | contig 12191 bp, 7 predicted proteins | sample IncBWC7OmetaG_FD_160108 | JGI IMG/M metagenome (GOLD analysis project Ga0210387, IMG submission 160108) | Forest soil microbial communities from Barre Woods Harvard Forest LTER site, Petersham, Massachusetts, United States - Inc-BW-C-7-O ... | reverse complement strand
GCCGTACGCCCCGTTGCTGCCGGTCATTGCGAGATCGGTGATCGGCGACAACACCACGGCAGCAACGGGGCGTACGGCGCTCGCCGGCGCGGTGACCACCCGCGACAACAGGCTCAAGGCGAGATTGCCACCGGCCGAGTCCCCAGTGACCGCGATGTTGTGGATGCCGCGCTGCGCGAGACCGCCATAAGCGGCTTCGGCATCCTCGCTGGCGGCCGGATACGGATACTCCGGCGCGAGCCGGTAGTCCGGAACAAACGAGCTCACACCCGCGCTGCGGGCGATGTGTCCGACCAGGTGCCGGTACGCCGCGGCCGAGCCCAGGTTGAACCAGCCGCCATGCAGATGAAGGATCGCGGCGCCGGGTAGCGCATTGGTCGGCTCGCACCACCAGCCCGGAATCCCGCCAATCCGATCCTCGCGAAACCCCACCCCCTGGGGAGCAATGATGCCGCTCATGATCGCATCGAACGGTGCGCGCGCGGCGGTCCCGCGCAGTTTTCCCTTGTTGGGCGCAACCATGGCCCGAAGTGCGGCCATGGCCGAGCGGTCCGGCGCGGTGAGCGGGTGCAACGTGAACCAGGATTCGCGCGCCACTGCGCCTGCGGGGGTGGATTGCATCGGTCGGATTCCTGAAGGTCAGTCGGTTTTCAGCGAGCCGCGCCGCGTGCGGCGCCATGCATATGGCGTCTCCCCGACGATGCGATGGAAAGAGCGCGTGAAGTGCGACTGATCGCACATGCCGCAGTTGACCGCAATGGAGCTGAGGGGCTCGGAGGTCGTCAGCATCAGTCCCTGTGCCAGCTCGATGCGCCGGCGCAGCACGTAGTCGCGTGGAGATGAACCAATCGTACACTTGAACGCGCGGCAAAAGTGGCTTGCGCTCAGGCCCAGGAGCCGCGCCAGCTCGCGAACGGGAATTTTTCTGCATAGATTCGCTTCCACGTGTGCGAAGACTCGGCGCGTCTGCCATGCCGGGAGTCCGCCGCGTGCGACTTGTGTCGGTCTGCCATGCAGGAGCGCAACTGCGTGTGCAATGTGCGCTCGAGTCGCCTCGCGGTCACCGTCACGCGCCTTGCCCGCAGCGGCGGTGAGCTGCGCGGCCACGACCGTCAACTCCCCCATCATCCCCGGGCCGTTTGCCGCGGGGTAGTCAAAGCTCCCCGGTTCGTCATTCTCAACGTTCTTCATGTGCCTCCATCCAGATGCGGATGTACTGTGGGCAATTGCGAAGCTCGATACCCTTGTGTGCGCACCCCCGCAGGAACTCGACCGCGTCACGATCCACGAGAACAAGATCCTTCAGTTCCAGGGTGACCGCCCGCGCTGAGCATTCCAGCGCGAGCAAAGCGGATAATTCGTGCAGGCTGTCGGCCTCGAGTCGACCGCTGACTGCGAAGACGACGTAGCCATTTGCCGTGCGTTGTATCTTCAGCATGGATTTCTCGCTCGGGATCAACAATGCAATTGCTGGTCCAGACGTAAGCTGCTGAATTCAAAGGGACTGACGCCCTGCCACCTTGGCGAGATTTCGCCAATGGCGAAATACTGGACAATGCGCTATCGATCGCCCTTGCCAGGTTTGGGGCGAAAGCGGCTCTTGTTGATCCGCAGTGCGCGGATGCGCGATTCAAGAGTTGAGCGAGGAATCCGCAGCCGCGCAGCCGCTCCCGCTGGCCCGAACACCTGTCCGCCGCTGGCGCGCAACGCCTCCTCGATGGTCGCCTTCTCGTAAGCGCTGAGTTTGCTGGACAGCGCGCCGGTGCCTTCGACCTTGCGTCCGGTAGACAGCCAACTCTCGTCCACCGTGAATTCGTCGGTGTCGCACACAATCACGGAACGCTCGATCACATTCTGTAGCTCGCGCACGTTTCCCGGCCAGGGATAGGACTGAAGGCGATCGAGAGTCTTCTTGTTCACCCGCCGGAAAGTCTTGTGGGCGCGCCGGGCGTAACGATGAATGAAGTATTCCACCAGCACCGGAATGTCCTGTTTGCGCTCCCGCAGCGAGGGCATTTCAAGCGGAAAGACGTTCAACCGATAAAAGAGATCCTGGCGGAAAGTCCCGTTGGCCACGGCATCGACCAGATCGCGATTCGTGGCAGCGATGACACGAACGTCCACGTGGATGGTGGGTCCGCCTCCCACGTGCTCGAGTTCCCGTTCCTGCAGGACCCTCAGCAACGCGGCCTGGGTGTCGGGTGACAGCTCGGCCACCTCATCGAGAAATATCGTGCCGCGATTGGCCAGTTCGAAGCGGCCGAGGCGTCGCTGCAAGGCTCCCGTGAAGGCACCCTTTTCATGCCCGAACAGTTCGGAGGCAATCAGCTCGCGGGGAATGGCCGCGCAGTTCACCGCGACGAATGCCTTGGAGGCACGGCCGGACCGCCGGTGGATGGCGCGGGCGACCAGCTCCTTGCCGGTGCCCGTCTCGCCCGTAATCAGGACCGTCGAATCGCTGCTCGCGACCTTGGACAACCGTGCGAGCACGGCAGTCAGCGCCGGTGAGGTGCCGACGATTTCCTCGAACATCGAGGTCTTGTCGATCTCCTCGCGTAGCGCAACATTCTCTTCCTGCAGCCGCTCTTCGGTTCTCTTGCGATCCTCGATGTCGGTACACGCAACATACCAACGCGTCGCGCGTCCCTGGCTGTCGCACAGCGGATTGTAACGTGCCAGGAACCAGCGGTAAGTTCCATCACTGGCGCGGAGGCGCAACTCCAGCTCATAAGCCGAGTGAGTCGACAATGCGCGTTCAGCCGCTACGCGCACGCGCGTGACATCGTCAGGGTGCAATTCGGATCCCGCGCTTTGGCGCCGCCACGCCTCGAGCGTCGCGCCGACGTAAGCGAGCGCTACGCTGTTCGCGTAAAGACGCTCTTGCCTGGGCCCGAACATGGCCACAATCTGCGGCGTCAGGTCCAGTATCTGCTGGAACTCCTTCTGTTGTTCCGCAAGCTTTTCTTCGGCCTTTTTGCGGTCCTCTATGTCGGAGAGAACCATGTACCAACGGATGATGCGGCCCTGCGCATCCCGCGCGGGCCGCCCACGGGCGCGATACCAGTGGTACATCCCGTCAAAGCGACGAATCCGCTTCTCAATGTCGTACGGCCGCCCTGTTTGCTGACAATCCCGCCACTCGGCAAGCACGGCGGGGAGGTCATCGGGGTGAATCGAGTCGGCGGAACGCCAGTCCTGCAAATCCTCCGCAGTCCTGCCGAAGTAGTCCAGGACCTGTTGGTTGACGAACTCGAGCTCCCCTGTTGCGGACATCGTGCTGACCTGGGCGGCAATACCGTCAACGAGCAGCCGGAACTCCTCCTCACTGCGGCGCAGCGCCTGGGTCAGTTCCTCCTGCTCGGTCACGTCAATCGCGGTCCCCACCAGTCCAGGTCCGTTGGTCGCCCGCGTACCAACGCAACGTACGTGACGAATCCCCCCATCCGGCCGCACGATCCGCTTGGTAAAGTCGAATCGGCCGTGATTCGCCAACATCTTCTGCATTTCCTGCGCGACGAAGTCCCGATCCTCGGGATGCACGAGCGCCAGATAATCCGCAGTGGAAGGCGCGTTGCCGTCCGGCTTCAGACCGTGAATCTCGAACAGTTCGGAACTCCAGTACGCGAAGCCGCCAGCGTCGAAGGCCCAGCTACCCATGTGCGCAAGCCGCTGTCCCTCGGCGAGATAGAACTCGGCCTGCTGGCGATCTTCGATATCGAGGTTGATCCCGATCCAATAAAGCAACGTTCCATCATCCGCACGCAGCGGTTCGGCGCGACTGACAAATGAGCGGTAGCGGCCCTGAGCGTCGCGTACCCGGAAGGTCAGCTGACCGGCGCAGCCCGTTTTGAGACAGTTTGACCATACCCGGCGCGTCTCATCGTGATCGTCCGGGTGTAACAGCGGGATATGCGCATCCCAGGCGGCGCCCGTGTCGATCCCGAACCGCAGGGGATGATCGGCCGGAAGACCGAGGAAATCCGCGCTGCGCTCATTCACGAAGGTCAAAGCGCCGCGTGGCGCCGCGTACCAGGTGTACGCAGGAATCACATTGAGCGTGGCCTGCAACCGAGCCTCAAGCGAGTCATTCATAACCAGCGTGGCGGCCGACGGTTGCGGGCGTACCAACCGCTGTGCGTCCGGGAGCGCCGCGTTGGAGCGGTGCAACAGATCCGCAACCGGCGCAGCTGGTTTCTGACGCATAGAAAGGCATTCTAGGCACATCCGGACGCGGATTTCACCCCGCCCCATGCCGGCGACGCCGGCCGGCGATCCGCGGTTCACGCATCGTGCGCACAACTCGTGTCAAGAGCGCGCAAGCAATTCGCCCCGAGGGATGACTAGCATTTGAGCCATCAGACGACCCTCATCCCGCAAAAGGAGTGCGACTTATGGGTGCAATTGAAGCCCCGGTGGGGACGAGAAGCGTCATGGGAATTCTTTTCGGATGTCTGCTCACCTTCGGTGCGTCGCTGGTTCTCGCCTCCGCCGCGGGTAACGCCAGTGACTCAAACGGTGGCGACTGGGTGTATGTCGACCACGACCTCGCGGGAACCCGCTACTCCCCTCTGCAGCAGATCAATACGAAAAATGTGTCGCAGCTCGTCAAGGCCTGCGCCTATTCATTCCCCGACAAGGAGCCGTCGCAGACCGCTCCGATCGTGTCCGCGGGCAGAATGTACCTGACGACTGCCCACTATACGGTTGCTGTCGATGGCGCGGATTGCCACGTGATCTGGTCGAGCACGTGGGCGCCACGCGAGCACGAGCCGACGAACACGCATCGCGGTGCGGCGCTCGCCGCCGGCAGGATCATCCGCGGTACCGATGATGGCTTTCTGCTGGCGCTCGATGCCAAGGACGGCCATACGCTTTGGAGCAGGCAGATCGCCGATCCGAAGGAAGGCTATTTTCTCAGCATGGCGCCTCTGGTTCACGGCAATCTTGTCTACATCGGGCCGGCGGGCGCGGAGACGGCCGCGCAGGGTTGGGTGGGTGCGTTCCGAATCAGCGATGGCAAGCAAGTATGGCGCTTCAACATCGTGCCCAACGATGGCGAGCCGGGTGCCGACACCTGGGGGCCGGATCCGGCCGCCCGCAGACACGGTGGCGGCAATCTGTGGACGCCGATGTCCTTTGACGTGCAGAGGAATCTGCTCTACGTACCCGGCGGAAATGCCGCGCCGGACCTCTACGACGACGACCGCCCCGGCGACAATCTATATACGAATTCGCTGATTGCCCTGAATGCCACCACCGGCCATCTGGTCTGGTATCGCCAATTCGTACCCCACGACGTGCACGACTACGATGTCTCGCACGTTGCCCCGGTGTTCAAGACAACGATCAATGGATCGGCACGCAACGTGATCGCCAGCACCGGCAAGGACGGATTGCTGCGGCTTTTGGACCGGGACTCCAGGGAGATCATCTATAGCGTCCCGTTCACCAACCGCGTGCATGCCGATGCCCCGATAACCACGACGCCGCTGCGCGTTTGTCCGGGAACACTCGGGGGACAGGAGTGGAACGGCTCCGCCTACTTTGCCAGGCAGAATTTGCTGATTGTTCCTGCCACCGATTGGTGTGCGCAGTTCAACAAGGATAAGACGGCCCCGGACCCGCAGAAGGAACACACCCACGCTTTCTATTTCGGTGGCGAAACGAACTTCGATCCGTGGTCAGCCGCGCGGGGACGACTCACTGCGTTCGACGCTTCCACAGGTCATGAGAAGTGGCGCTACGACGCCGCGAAACCGATGGTCGGCGGCGTAACGGCTACCGCAGGCGATGTGATCTTCGCGGGTGAATTGACCGGTGATCTGCTGGCGCTGGATGCCAGGACCGGCAAGGTGCTGCTGCGGCGCGACCTGGGTGGTCCGGCTGGTGGTGGTGTCGTCACCTACAGTGCCGGCGGCAGGCAGAACGTCGCGGTCGTTTCGGGGTTCGTAGGGGTATACAACCTGGTCGCTCCGGAAATTGGCGGTGGGAACACCACGGTCACGGTTTTCCGTCTCAGCAATGGTGAGTGAAAGCAATTGGCATGAACACTACCCGTTATATTCCCTTCGCCGGCCGTCTGTTGATCGGCCTGCCCTTCGCGATGAGCGGCCTCAGCAAACTGGCCGCCATCGGTCCGACCACGGAGGCGATTCATGCCGCGGGTCTGCCGCTGCCGCCAGCGGCTCTCGCAGTCTCCGTTATCGTCGAGTTGGGGGGCGGCCTGCTGCTGGTGGCAGGCTTCCGGGCTCGCTTCGTCGCAGCCGTGCTCGTCCTGTTCGCGCTTGCAACGGCGGTGTCATTCCACCGCAACTTCGCCGATCAGAACCAGCTGATCCACTTCCTCAAGAACGTGATGATGGCCGGCGGATTGCTGCAGATCGTCGCGTTCGGCGCGGGGGCGCTGAGCGTGGACAACCGCACCGCGAAGGAAACGGCGCCGCTTGTGTAGCTCAAGTTGAAGGGCGCTGGAACGGATCGGTCAATGTATGATGGTTATGTCCTCGGAATGGCAAGTGGATACAAGACGGCGTCGCAATGGCGGTCCACTCTGAGCAGATGCCCGTGACCGATTCCAGGGAGGCTGCCCATGGTGGCAGTGCAGGGGAGTGTCCGGACCTTCCGATACCCGAGGTGGTTCCAGCTTCGTGGCACCCGCTGCGCCGTCCTGGCCGGGGTACTGCTCACTGGCTGTGAGCCTAAGACTGCACCGCCGGCCCCGCCACCGCTGAAGGTTTCGGTCGTCACCGTGCGGGCTCAGGCGGTGCCGATCACCACCGACCTTCCGGGACGCGTGGCGGGCTACCGTACCGCCGACGTGCGGCCGCAGGTCAACGGCATCATTCTGAAGCGCTTGTTTGTCGAGGGCGGCGACGTCAAGGCCGGGCAGCAGCTCTACCTGATCGACCCGGCGCCCTACCAGGCCAGTTACGACAGCGCGGTCGCGGCGGATGCTTCGGCCCGGGCGCTCGCGGAACGCTACAAGCCACTGGTCGAGGCGAATGCGGTCAGCAAGCAGGATTACGACAATGCGCTGGCTGCGCACCTGCAGGCGCAGGCCGCGGTGGAGACGGCGCGCATCAATCTGGTCTACACCAGAGTGCTGTCGCCCATCACCGGCCGCATCGGGCGATCCTTGATCACGGAAGGAGCTCTGGTCACCGCCAATCAGGCCACCGCGCTCGCTACCGTCCAACAGCTCGACCCGGTGTACGTGGACGTGACCCAACCCACCACGATCCTGCTGCGCTTGAAGCGCGAAGCGGCCGCGGGACTGCTCAAGCAAAACGAGGCGGGGCAGGCTCAGGTGCGGCTGCGCCTGGAGGATGCCAGCAACTACCCCCAGCCGGGCACACTGGAGTTTTCCGAGGTGACGGTGGATGAGGGCACGGGCTCGGTCACGCTGCGCGCGCTGATGCCCAATCCGGAGCGCCTGCTGCTGCCGGGCATGTACGTGCGCGAAGAGATCCAGGAAGGCGTGCGTCAGGGTGCCGTGCTGGCGCCGCAGCAGGGCATCAGCCACAACCAGAAGGGTGAACCGATTGCACTGGTCGTGGCCGCAGACAACACCGTCGAGCTGCGAAGCGTCGAGACCGATCGCGCGGTGGGCGATCAATGGTTGGTGACGTCGGGACTCAAGCCCGGGGATCGCGTCATCGTGGAAGGCATCCAGGCAGCGAAGCCCGGCGCGAAGGTGGTGCCGGAGGAGTACCGGCCGCCGGATGAGAAGACGGCGCAGCCGCAGGCGGCGAGCGCTCAGGCCGCGGCCCAGTAGCGCGGGCCATGGTCAACTTCTTCATTGACCGGCCGGTATTTGCCTGGGTACTGGCCATCGTCATCATGTTGATGGGCGCCCTTGCCATTACGACGCTGCCCATTGCGCAGTACCCGAGCATTGCCCCACCGGCCATTTCCATTCAGGTGACCTATCCGGGCGCGTCGGCCGACACGGTGCAAAGCTCGGTCACGCAGGTCATCGAGCAGCAGATGAGCGGCATCGACAACCTGCTGTATTTCGGATCCGAGAGCGATGCCGACGGGAGCGTGACCATCACGCTCTACTTCACGCAGGGCACTGATCCGAACATCGCCCAGGTGCAGGTGCAGAACAAACTGCAGCTCGCCACTCCCCTGCTGCCGGTCGAAGTGCAGCAGGAGGGGTTGCGCGTCGCCAAGGCCACCCGCAATTTCCTGCTGGTCATCGGCTTCTACTCAAGCGATGGTTCGATGCGCAGCGAGGACGTGAGCGACTACATCGCCTCCTACGTACAGGATCCGGTCAGCCGCACGCCCGGCGTCGGCGACTATCAGCTGTTCGGCGCCCAGTACGCGATGCGCATCTGGCTGGATCCGGGAAAGCTCAATAACTTTGGTCTGACACCGACGGACGTCAATAACGCGCTGCAGGTGCAGAACCTCCAGGTTCCCTCCGGCGAGCTCGGCGGGCTCCCGGCGGTGCGCGGACAGCGCCTCCACGCCACCATCATCGGCCCGGAACGCCTCACCAGTGCGGAGGCGTTCGGCCGCGTGCTGCTCAAGGTGAACACCGACGGCTCGCAGGTGCGACTGCGGGATGTTGCCCGCATCGGCCTTGGCGCCGAGAGCTATTCGGTCTACACCGAGTACAACGGTAAACCGGCGGCGGGCCTGGCGGTCAAGCTCGCCCCGGGGGCGAACGCTCTGGAGACCGCCGACGCAGTGCGCGCGACCATGGACCGGCTCGCACCGTTCTTCCCGTCCGGGCTTAAGCTCATCTATCCCTATGACACCGCGCCATTCGTGCGCGTCTCCATCGACGAGGTCGTGAAGACGCTGTTCGAGGCGATCGTGCTGGTGTTCCTGGTCATGTACCTGTTCCTGCAGAACTTCCGGGCCACGCTGATTCCAACCATCGCCGTCCCGGTGGTGCTCCTGGGCACCTTCGCGGTACTGGCCGTCGCGGGATTTTCGATCAATACGCTCACCATGTTCGGCATGGTGCTCGCCATCGGGCTGCTGGTGGATGATGCGATCGTCGTCGTGGAGAACGTCGAGCGTGTAATCGAGGAGGAGAAGCTTTCGCCGAAGGAGGCGACGCGACGCTCGATGAAAGAGATCACGGGCGCGCTGGTCGGCATCGCGCTGGTGTTATCGGCGGTGTTCCTGCCCATGGCCTTCTTCGGCGGCTCCACGGGGGTCATCTACCGCCAGTTCTCCATCACCATCGTCTCGGCCATGACCCTGTCGGTGCTGGTGGCACTGATCTTCACACCTTCCTTGTGCGCGACGCTCCTGAAGCCGCGGGTCGCCACGGCCCACGAGCGCGAACGCGGGCTGTTCGGCTGGTTCAATCGCGGCTTCAACGGCATGAATCGCGGCTACGAGCGCGGGGTCACCCATGTCACGGGGCGTACCCGGCGCTACTTCCTGGTGTATGGGGTCATCGTGGTGGGGATGGCCCTGCTGTTTGTGCGCGTACCGCGATCCTTCCTGCCCGATGAGGATCAGGCCATTTTGTACGTCCAGGTGTCCGCCCCACCGGGCGCTGCCAGCGAGCTTACGCAGCGGGCGCTCAACGAGGCGCGCGACTACTTCCTCAACGAGGAGAAGGCCCTGGTGAGCGGCGTGTTCACCATCAACGGCTTCAGCTTCGGTGGCCATGGGCAGAACGCCGGCCTGGTATTCGTCCGCCTGAAGGACTGGTCGGAGCGCCCAGGGGCCAAGAACTCGGTGTTTGCCCTGGCGGGCCGCGCCAACCGCCGCTTCCAGCAGATCCGCGGAGCGATCGTCGTCGCGTTCGCACCGCCGGCGGCCCTGGAGCTGGGCAACGCCTCGGGATTCGACTTCGAGCTGGAGGACCGTGGCAACCTCGGGCATGCGGCGCTGATGCAGGCGCGCGGTCAGCTGCTGGGAATGGCGAGCAAGGATCCGGCAATCGGCATGATACGGCCGAACGGCCTCGATGATGAGCCGCAGTACAAACTCGACATCGACTGGGAAAAGGCCAGCGCGCTCGGTCTTGCGATCGGCAACATCAACGATGCCCTCGGCGCCGGCTGGGGCTCGGCTTTCGTCAACCAGTTCGTCGACCGCAACCGCGTCAAGCGGGTGTTCCTGCAGGGCGATGCGGACTCGCGCATGCTGCCGCAGAACCTGGATCTCTGGTATGTGCGCAACGGCGCGGGCCAGATGGTGCCGTTCTCGACCTTCGCCTCCGCGCATTGGATCGTCGGCTCGCCCAAGTTGGAGCGCTATAACGGCACACCCGCGTTGGAATTCCTGGGCGCGCCGGCACCCGGCAGGAGCACGGGTGATGCACTCGCCGCGATGGAGGTGGCGGTGACGAAGCTGCCCAAGGGCGTGGGCTACGAGTGGACCGGCCTGTCCTATGAGGAGAAACGCTCGGGCTCGCAGGCGCCGGCGCTGTACGGCATCTCACTCACCGTCGTGTTTCTGTGCCTCGCGGCGCTGTACGAAAGCTGGTCGATACCGTTCGCGGTCATGCTGGTGGTGCCGCTGGGCATCATCGGTACCATCACGGCCACGCTGTGGCGCGGACTCGGTAACGACGTGTTCTTCCAGGTGGGGCTGCTCACCACGGTGGGACTTTCTGCCAAGACCGCGATCCTGATCGTGGAGTTCGCGCTGGACAACCAGGCGCGCGGCATGCCGCTGATCGCGGCCACAATCGCGGCGGCGCGCCAGCGTCTGCGGCCGATCCTCATGACTTCGATGGCCTTCATCCTGGGCGTGCTGCCCCTGGCGATTGCCACCGGCGCGGGCGCCGGCGGGCGCATCGCCATCGGCACGGGTGTGATCGGCGGCATGCTGACGGCCACGGTGCTCGCCGTGTTCCTCGTGCCGGTGTTCTTCGTGGGCGTCCGCTCGGTGTTCAGCGGCCGGCGCAGCCACGAGGAGCCGCCACCGCCCTTGCCACCGCAGTCCCTGCCACCGGCCTCGGGGAGCTGAGAGTGACTCGCGGCAGTAAATATCTTCTCGCAGCGGCGGTGGCCATCAGCCTCGGCGCGTGTACCCTGGAGCCGCATTACCAGCGCCCGGCGGCGCCGGTGCCGCCGCTTGAGGGCGGCCGCGCAGGTGGCGCAGCCGCCGTCGACGTCGGTTGGCGCGAATTCTTTCCCGATCCGCAGCTTCAGCAGCTGATCGCGCTGGCGCTTGCCAACAACCGCGACTTGCGCGTCGCGGTTCTGAATGTGCAAAGCGCTCAGGCGCAATACCGCATCCAGCGCGCCGACTTGTTTCCGAGCGTGGATGCGAGCGCCACGGAGCAGGTAAACAGAATTCCCCTCGGTGTGGTGGAGGGTCAGATTCCTCCCGGTGTGCTAACAGGGGGCGCCGGTGGCGGCAAGCCAATCGCTGTGCCCAGCGGCATTACCACGCACACCTATGACGTCGGCGTCGGCTTCACGAATTATGAGCTGGACCTGTTCGGTCGCATCCGCAGTCTCAGCCATGCAGCCCTGCAGCAGTACTTCAGTTCCGGCGAGACGCGGCGCACGGTACAGCTCACCCTCGTGGCGGAAGTCGCAACGGCCTACATCACGGTGCTTGCCGATCAGACCCTGCTGGACATCACCCGCGACACGTTGAAGAGCCAGCAAGACTCCTACGCGCTGACGCAGAAGCTGTTCAGCGGCGGCACCACGACGGAGCTGGCGTTGCGGCAGGCCGAAAGCACGGTGGATACGGCGCAGGCCAACCTTGCCCAGTACAAACGGCAACTGGCCCAAGACCGCGATGCGCTGCAGCTGCTGCTGGGCGCATCGCTCCCGGACGGCATCGATTTTTCCCACGGCCTCGACCGTGGCCAACTGGTTGCCGAGCTCGAAGAGGGCATTCCGTCGGATGTGCTGATATATCGGCCCGACGTACTCGCCGCCGAACATCAGCTCATGGCCGCCAACGCGCAGATCGGCGCGGCGCGTGCGGCGTTCCTGCCCGCCATCAGACTCACCGGCGATTATGGTACCGAGAGCGTGCAGCTGTCGGGCCTGTTCAAGGGCGGCTCGCAGGCCTGGGCGTTCTCGCCGGAAATCACCCTGCCGATTTTCGCGGGGGGCGCGAACATCGCCAACCTTCAGGCGACCAAGCTGGCACGCGAGACCGCGGTCGCGCAGTACGAGAAGGCCATCCAGAGCGCCTTCCGCGAGGTCGCGGACGCGCTGGTGGCCCGCGGCACCCTCGATGAGCAGCTC
>Ga0210387_10003413_pt1 | contig 12193 bp, 8 predicted proteins | sample IncBWC7OmetaG_FD_160108 | JGI IMG/M metagenome (GOLD analysis project Ga0210387, IMG submission 160108) | Forest soil microbial communities from Barre Woods Harvard Forest LTER site, Petersham, Massachusetts, United States - Inc-BW-C-7-O ... | reverse complement strand
GTTCTAATCGCACTCCCTTTTGTACTGCTCCGAACCCGGTGACAACAATGAGCGCATCTCCAATTTCCAATGTTTCCGATACCGCGCGGTGGGTTGCCGTGTATCGTGCAAGGGAATCCGCGCGGCCCGACGCCCTATTCCACGATCCTTATGCGCAGTTGCTGGCCGGCGAGCGGGGGCAAGCGATCGCCGCGTTCATGCCTCGGCAGGCGCGCAGCGGTTGGCCCTTGATTGCTCGAACCAAGCTCATGGACGAGCTGATCTTGGCGACAATCGCAAAAGGCTGCGATTGTGTCGTGAATCTGGCGGCCGGCTTCGACACGCGGCCGTATCGGCTGGAAGTTCCCTCGTCATTGCGGTGGATCGAGGCGGACCTGCCGGCTCTTACTGAGGAGAAGGAGGAGCTATTGAAAGATGCTCAACCGCGCTGTCAATTGCGGAGGATCAAAGTTGACCTGGGCGATTCCCCTGCCCGCGTGGCAGTGCTTAAGGACGCCGTGGGGGCATCGGCCAATGCGCTCGTGATCACCGAGGGACTGCTCTTGTACCTTGAAGAGGCACAAGTGCGCTCGCTGGCGATGGATCTAGACGCCCAAACAGGCATTCGTTGGTGGATGCTGGACCTCGCCTCGCCGGCACTGCTGAAAATGATGAAAAAGAGCATGGGACCGCAGCTAGCCAACGCTCCGATGAAATTCGGGCCGGCCAATGGCGTGGCTTTTTTTGAAGATCTGGGCTGGCGGGCGACGCAGGTTCAATCGATCTTGCGCGGCGCCGCGCGATTTCGCCGCTTGCCGTGGACTTTGAAGTTGTTCGGATTTTTTCCTGAGCCGAACCCTCGCAGTCCTGGTCGGGCGCCTTGGTCCGCTGTCGTGCAGCTCGGGCGCGTGTAAGCAGCCGTGAGCAGCGGATCCCCACGGATTCGTCGCGCGGGTCGTATCGGCCGCTGTTTTGCTATGTATGCGCCGGCTCACTTTCGCACTGCCGCTAGCGTGCGGGCTCAGCGCGCTAACGCAATAAAGTAAGACAGCATGAAGACGTTCAAAAATGTTCAGCACGGAGGTGATCATGTCGACGACAATCTGGGTCAGTAGAGACAGCGGCTATGCAGACCGATTGCGAGACTATCGAGTTCTGCTTGACGGTGCTGAGATTGGACGAATTGGCAATGGCGGAGAAAGAAGTTTCGAGGTGGCCGCGGGGCGGCATCAACTGATGATGAAGGTGGATTGGGGTAGATCCAATATTCTCAGCTTGGAGGTGGGTCCGGATCAGCGTATGAAATTTCGTTGCGGCTCAAACTTACGCGGATGGCGAATTTTGCTTACCTTTTACTACGCGAGTTTTGGATTTCGGAATTATTTGTGGCTGAGAGCGGAGTAAGAGTTCGAATGTCACGAGCAGCAATCGACGTAGGCGCATTTAGTTGGCTCGCATTCAGCGTCGGTACGATGGATAGCGATCATGGGGAGCTCACGGACGAGAAGCATTCAGACGTGCGTCCACTGGAAGCGAGTTGTTGAAGCCGTCATTGGCTACGATCCTGAACGTTTGGTACAAGCGCGCTCTCTCAGTCGAGAGCCTGAGTTCCGGCTTGGTCAAATTCATCGCCAGGGTATCCCACCGCTTGCCGTCGGGAGTTCCCATCACGACATAGGTAAGCGAGAAGCCCGGTTCCCCTTTGGCGTCCCATGTCAGCGTACCCGGCTCGGCCAACCTGAAATCATGAACCACGGGCGCCTTCCGACCGATCTTTCGCCCATCCAGCAATTTGCCATCGAAGTAGAGTTCAAGCTTCGTCGCATTCTCGGGTTGCGGGACGACTGCGTCCATGAGTCCTATCGTGTGCTCTTCAGGATCGGGATCGGAAGAGCGACTCAAATTCACGACGTAGTTCGCGATCGCCTTTCCTTTCTCGTTCACAAATCGCAATGACGCGTGATCCGGGGTAACAAATTCCGGCGGCATCGTGATGTCCACAGTCTGGGCGAAGTCAATTTTGCCCGTCCTTGCGGAGATATCCACGATTGCAACGACGCTGACAAAATGTCCGTGGATCAAAGGCGGCTGCGACCCCGGGGCCGCTCCAGTGGCGTTCACCTGGATATTGCCAAGGACACCTTCGAACGTGTAGTCGCTGATCCACAGGGGTTGGACGCAGGTCGAGGTTGGATAGGTCATCATGTCGTAATGAGAGGCCCCGGCAAGCGCCTGAGCAGGAATGCCGTTAGTCGGATCGCCGACATCGAGCCCTACAAGATCGCCCTGGTTGTCGGAGATTTGGGCATTGGGCCAGGGGTACAGCGGGTCGCCTGCAGCCGCTCCGCAATAGCCCACGGAGACCGCGGGCGGAACCGCCGGCGTTGACGGGTGGCCGCGGCCAAAGGTGTGGCCGATTTCGTGACCACCATACCAATCCCCAAAGGAAATCGTGCTGTCGCCGACAAAACTGCCACCCGCGATGCCGGTTGGACCGGAGCCCGTATAACTTGGAACTCCCGAGCATCCTCGCATGAATCCGCCGTTCGGAGTGGCCGTATCGCCCGGATCGGTCAGCACCATTCCGTAGTAATGGGTGCGCGGGTCAATTCCGGTGAAAGCGATTTCCAAAACCCTCAATACCGCAAGCTGTGCGTCGGTAGCAATGCAACCCAGAGTTCCAGTGAAGAAGCTCGAGAGTGGGAGCGGAGGCGCCAGCGGCGGATTCACCGATGAGATCAGTTGGCTAATCGGATAAGCACGCGTCAGCCACGAATTCAACAGCGCAAAATCGATGGGCCTGGGAGTAATGACGCTGCCTATCGAGTCTGTGTACTGAAACGGCACGATGCGCAGCCACAGTGGCGCTGCGCTCAAGAACAATACGCTTTGGGTATTCGAGCAATTCGAGCAGCTGACGCTTGCTCCTCCCGACGCGTTGGTCACCGTGGCCAAGGTCAACGTATCGGCTCCGAATGCCGTGAAACTAGGAGGAATGATGAAATTCAGGCTGGCCGCCAGTGAGTTCCTCATCTGTAGCAGCGTTGTTCCTGCTGTGAGTGTCGCCGGGCCGACCGCCTGCACCGTGGTGGTCTGGAAGTTGTTGTTCACGATCTGCAGCGTTCCCGTCACCGTAATCGGCGTTGGAGATACCGTGGAGAGGTAGACGCGTGCCCAGGTTGTCTTGCCCGCAACCAGCGGAACAGATTGGTTCATGTCCTGAATCGCCTGGACCACTTCAATGCCGTTCAAGCCCACCGTTGGTTGCGCGGGTCCCTGGACCGGACGGCAGTTTTGCAGCTCTGCCTGGTACTCATTGTTGAGCTGCGTACCGATTTCGTTCAGTGTTGCCAGCTGAGACGAAGTGCAGCTCGGAGGTCCATCGGGCGGATAGCAGTTCGCCACGTTCTGCGCGTTCTGTGCGATCCGTTGACTTAGCGCGGCGAGTGCGGCAGTGACAGCCGAGTTCTGGCAAGTTGCAGTGCCGAAGCCTCCAACCGGAGACTGCGCATTCGAACTCAGAAAACACATCGCCGTTGAAAGGGCGACGATCCTGAGAAAGTGACCGGTTCGAGCTTGCCGTGCCATATGCTGTTTTCCCGGAGTCCCTGACTGAAAGGGCGGGTAATTTCTCGCCTTTCCAGAAGGTAAAACGTGAAAAAAGACCAAATCGGCTCATCTAACGGAGAAAAAGACGGAACAAACTGACGCGGTCGAGTTCGGTCGGCATGAGTTAGGCAGCGCGTTCGAGAATCGTCGTGCCGCGTCTCGCGACTTCAATGTCGGTCGCAGACTTAAGGCTATCGGCAACGCTGCCGATTTAATCCTGCGCAATACGAGGTGCGGTCGATGGACCCTCTTTTAGCACTGCACTCTGGAGCGCGGCTGCCTTGATATTTACTTCCTGGGACGTAAAGCCGCTCAATACCATGGTGAGGGCGTTGATGGTGACGCAGACGTCTCGCGTAGACCGCGCCAAATCGTACTTTGTATGTTGATCTGAGTCCGTTGCGGACTGTGAGGCCCGGTCGCGACGGGCGTAGATGTAGATCCAGACGCGGTCATCCGCAGCTGGTGGGCCGCTGATTTTGTGCAGCGCGATCGGGCCGTCGGCGTCAAAGATCGTCGGGATCGGGCCCAACGATTCGCGGGCGCCATCGCAAAACGCAGCGTTGGCGGACACATTTAAATGGTCGTGGTTGACCGCCGCGCGTATGTTGCGATCGGGGACGAAGGTCAACCGAACGACGTTGGTATGCGTGGCGGTTGCTTCGTTGAAAACGGGGTCATTCAATTGAGCAGGGTCGATGCGCTCGGCGGTTTCAAAACGCAGCAACATGTGGCCCAAGTAGGCGCAGCCGGCAAGGACCGAGAATAAAGCGACTGCCGCGACAGACGAGAATTTAGATTTCAGGGCGATCCTCCGAAACGATGCGCCGTTGGGTTCCTCCATCCTTTTCAACACAGTAGGCTCGATAGTGATTGACGCCACCGACCCAAGTCGCAGAACCGGAAACCTTAATCGATTCGGCCTTTGATCCAGCTGATCAGCTGCGGTGCGGAATCGTCACCGTGGTTGTGCTGTGCGACGTGTCACACCGGGGGACGTATTAAGGTAACTGTGGCGGGGTCGCGGGTCGCGGGTCGCAAGCATGCGCCCGCTCCCGAGCGCGCGGCACACTCTCGCTAGCTGTGCGGCAGGTATACGTCAAGCCATTCGATCCAGCGCCGATACACATCGCGATTGCGCACCGGGTCGGCGGGACTATGGCCGCCGATCGGATAGGCATAAAACTGGGTTTGAATCCCCCGATCCTTGAGGGCGTGATACAACTCATAGCCCTGCGTGATGGTCACCCGATAATCGCCCACGTCCTGCAAAACCAAAGTGGGCGTTTTCATCTTCTGGTAGTAGGTAATGGGCGATTGTTCCACCCAGTGCTTCATCCAATCACCTGTGTAGGGAGAGCCGCCGATGGATGCGGCGCGGGCCACATTGGCATCCGACAGCGTGTATTGATCGAGCAGATTGGTCACCGGGGCACCCGCAATCGCGGCCTTCCAGAACTGCGCGTGGCCGATCAGCCAACTGGTCATGTAGCCGCCGTAGCTCCAGCCGGTGACGGCAATATTGGCCTCATCCACGATGCCACGCTTCTTCAGCATCTCGATTCCGGCAAACACGTCCCGACCGGGTCCGTCACCGGAATCGTCGACGATGGCGCGGCCGAAGTCGTTGCCGAGATTATCGCTGCCGCGATAGTTGGGCTCAAATACCAACCATCCTTGGGCGGCGATCAGCTGTACGAATACCGAGAAAGCATTCTTCGAGGAAGAGGTGGGTCCGCCGTGAATATAGAGCACCAGCGGCAGTTTCCCCGGCTTATAGTTGGGTGGATAGGTCAGTATCCCGTTTTCGGTCCAATCTTTCGGCGCTTTATCCGGGCTTTTCCAAGTGACCACTTCGCTCTTGCCGAGGGCCAGTGCATCAAAGTCGGCATTGAATTTCGTCAGGCGGCGCGCCTTCGCGCCGGGCGAGTCGAGGACGTAGATTTCTGCGGGACGGTGGGGTTCGGTGCCGCTGAAAGCAATCTGTCCCTGCGGCCCCACATCAGCGTCGAGCCAGAATCCCGTATTGGGAGTCACGTCGCCCAGGTCTAGTTTGGCCGCGCGTCCGTCGATCGGCTGTATCCACAGGCTGGCGGTGGCGCCGTCATTGCCTCCGGTCACAATCGCCTTGCTGTCCGGCGTCCACAGCGCACGGAAAAAATTTCGGTCGATGACATGCGTAATGTTGCGGCCGTCGCCCTTCAATCCGTCCACCACAAAAACATCCTGATAATTACGGTCGGAACCATCGCGAGGGTAGATATAGGCGACGTGTCTACCGTCCGGCGAGGGGACCGGAAACGACGCAAACTTCGTATGCGTCGTGATGGGCTCGGATCTTCCCGTGGCGAGATCCAATACCTGCGGCGCAGAGTGACGGCGGTCTCCGGAATACGTGGTCTCCAGGCGCACGTATATCAGCTTGTTCCCATCCGCAGAGAAGGCGATCGGCGATGCCGGCGGCCCGGGAGGAAATGCCACCGGCAGCGTCCACGTACCTGAGGTCAGCCGCTTGGCCTCCCCGCCCGCGGCAGATACCAGCCACAAATGTGTCGGCAGGGCTTTTTCTTTGTCCAAGAAACTGCCGTTGCCGACTTCGAATGCATCGTCGAACTTGTCCGCCCCGGTCTTCTTCGGCGCTTCATCGATGGCTGCGTAGGCGAAGGCGGAACCATCCGGCTTCCACGCAAATTGCTGAATCGACGTGGGGCTCTTGGTCAGCTGGAACGCATCGCCGCCGGCCATATCGAGTACGAATATCTGATTGTGTTTGTCCCCGTCCGCCGCGAGAAAGGCGACGCGGTCGCCGTTCGGCGACCATCTGGGAAACCCGGCGCTCTTGCGTCCATGGGTGAGAAAACGGGTCGCACCGGAGCTGATGTCCACCAGCGCGAGCTCCGATACATTGAGGTCGTTCTCATAATCAGGATTGGTCACGACCGTCACGAGCGATTTGCCGTCGGGCGCAATTTGCGGATCCGAGACGCGCGTCATTTTGCCGACCCAGGCCAGATCGAAAACCTTTCCGGGCGTGTCGGGAATGGGCACGCGGGCCGACGCGGAGATTGACGATGCACTGATGAGAAAGCATGCAATCAAGAGCGGGGAGAGAATTTTCATGCGGCGTGAACCTCAATTGGATGGATCGCAGCCGCAGCCAGGGCCGCTCCGGCTCAAATATACAGGAGAGTCGCGGGGTAGCGCATAATTCGCTGCCGCGCCAAGTGCCATTCGAGCGCTCGGAGTGCTTTCTTCGAACCTGCCGTCGTTCAAGCTTTGCAAATCTTTGCTCGCGCAAGTAGTGCATTCCAAATCAGGCCGCGCGGATAATCGCCGCACCCGCAGTTGCATTTGACCGATCGACGTTATTCAATCAACGCGCGACGGATGGAAGTCTGAACTCAAAGCGGGCGACAGGGAGCAACATGTCCGGAACCCATTTTGCTGTCGCGGTCATCGGCGCCGTTGCCATCACTGCAGTTGCCTCAGCGCAAAATACCGGCCCCGTAATTGATTCCGTCAGCATGCGCACGGTAATGCAGCGCTACGAGACGATCTATCCCGACTTTCACTTTCATGATCCCAGCGGAACCGTTCGCTTCATACACCGCGAAATCACGGCGACAAACTCCCCGAAACCATTGAAGGTGCGCGACGGAGTAATCGAGATATCGCCGGAGCAGCAAATGAGAGGCGCCGTCTACACCGGCGGTTGGCCGTGTGGACCGGAGTCCTATTATGTGACGATACAAGCATTCGTCATGAATCTCGACGGCCAGAGGAGCAACGTCGTCGAATACACTATCCACTGTAACGGCGGACGATAACGGGAAGTTTTCTCCCACTGGCCGCGTAAAGCCACCGTACTCGCCGGCGTTTGGCATACCGCTCGACGCCCGATGACGATGTGCCTATGCTGGTGAAATGCCCTGGCAACACCTGCGTATTTCGCGATTTGGCGGTCCCGAAGTGCTGCAGCTGACGGAGGAGTCGGCGATTCCTGACCCGGGACCCGGAGAGGTTCGGATTAAGGTGCTCGCCGCCGGCACCGGTTTTACCGATACGATGATTCGGCGCGGCCGCTATCCGGATTTCAAGGGGCCGCTGCCGTTCACGCCTGGCTACGAGATCGTTGGCGTCGTGGAAAAGACCGGTGCCGGCGTGGTTGCGCCCCGAGAGGGCGAGATGGTGGTTGATTTGTGTGTTGTGGGTGGCTATGCGCAGTATGCAATCCGGCCATCTCGCTTTCTCGTGACTGTTCCTGACAGCATCAATCCGGCCGAGGCGGTTTGCATGCCCCTTGCTTACCTCACCGCCTTTCAGATGCTGACTCGCTTTCGCAAGCTGCCGTCCGGCGCTTCACTTCTCGTCATAGGCGCCTCGGGCACCGTGGGTACCGCGTTGCTCGATCTCGCGCGCCACCTCGGCCTGAAGGCGATTGGCACGTCTTCCGCGGCGAATCTGGCGGTGATTGAGCGGTTCGGGGCAACGGCGATCGACTATCGCGCGGGTGACTTCGTTACTTCCGCGCGCCAACTGACGCCGGGCGGGGGCGGCGTTGATATCGCCTTCGATGCGATCGGCGGAGCGCACTTCGGCCGTTCGTTTGCGTGCCTCGCGCCCGGCGGGCTTCTCGTTGGTTACGGGTCGCAAACGATGGCAGTGGGCCGCGAGAGCCTGATTGCCGCAGGCCTCGGCTTGGCTCGCCTCAAACTGTGGGGCACATTTAGCTTCCTTTTCAGCGGCCGCAGCGCCGTTTTTTACAGCATCACCGCCCGTCGATCGACTCACCCGGAGGAATTCAAGGCCGACATGGCGACGCTGTTCCAGCTGTTACGCGCCGGCGCCATTCGGCCGGTCGTGATCGAGCAACTGCCGCTCGCGGCGGCAAGTGAGGTCCATGCCCGCATCGACAGGGGTGGACTTGGCGGCAAGATTGTGTTGTTGCCCTGGTCATAGGGCGCCAGGCAACAACCAGCCATTGCATGCTGCAGCGTCCTTATTTGTTGTCTTGTGGCGTTGCGCCCCGCGCGCGCTGGATCGCGGCCAGCTGCGCGGCGAAATCGCTGCGCTCCGCCATTTCCTCGATGTCCGCACTCAGCTTGCGTTGCCAATTCGGGTACTCACTGTCGGTTCCCGGTACGTTGACCGGGTCGATCATCCCTAGGAGATCTTCAATTTGCAGGGCAACCAGCGTGGTCGGCGAGCGCGCCAGGTAAAGATGCAGCGCGTGCGCAAGTTCCGCAGTGAACGGTTCAAAAGGAGTGCTCGGCCGCGCGGGACTCAAAGATTGATCTCGCAACGCAGACAGCAGCATCTCGCGGTCGTGCGCGCGCTCGCTGACGATTTCGTTTTCGATGTCGGCTGTGGGATAGAGATTCAAGCGCCGGCGCAACTCGATGTCCCGACCCTCCCAATAGCTGCGCAAGGTCGGCATGTCATGCGTCGTCACCGTCGCCAGCGCGCGCTTCACAAATTCATCCGGCCGCCGAAAGCGTCCGTCCATTTTTTCGAACAGCAAAACCTTGTAGTGATAGAGTCCGAACTCGGGCATGGCCTGGCGCATCTCGTCCGGCACCACGCCCAAGTCCTCGCCTACCACCAAACAAGCGTTGCGCGCGCTTTCCAGCGACAGCACCGTCAGCAACTGGTGCAGCGGATAGTAGACATAAGCGCCCTCGGTGGGCGAACAGCCGCCCGGAACCCACCATAGCCGGCACAGCGACATCACATGATCCAGACGCAGTGCGCCGTAGTAACGCATGTTGTTGCGGATCAGACTGATGAATCCCAGCAACCGCTGCGCCTGCATTGCCGCCGGGTCTTGCGGCGGAATCCCCCATCCCTGTCCCCTCAATGCCAAAGGATCCGGCGGAGCGCCGATTTCAGCGCCAAGCGAATAGCTGGCCCGATCCACCCAAGTCTCCGAGCCCGATGGGCTGGCGCCGACCGCATAGTCGCCGTACAGACCGATCGGCATGCCCAGTTCGCGGGTCAGAGCCTGCGCGCTCAGCAACTGCTCATGCGCCAGCCATTGCAAGTACGCATAAAATTCCACGTCGGCAGAATGTTCGAGCGCGAAGCGTGCGGCGGCAGCGCCGTTCACGTCGCGGAACTCCGGCGGCCAGTTCATCCAGCCCGATGCGCATCCGAGCGTCGCGCGAAAATGGCGATCGAGCGCATCGAACCGAGCGTGCAACTGCAACGGTGCGCCCCGCTGCGCAACGAAACTTAGAAAACTGCGGGCTCGCTCGCTGCCGGTTGCCAGGTGTTTGTCGCGAAAATCCTGGTAAAGCAGCGCCAGGATCTCAAATTTCAGATCTGCGACACCGCGATAGTCAACGAGATCGCCTGCGCGCAGCCGCTCCAAGCGCCTCGCAACCTCAAGGTCGGCCAGACGCCGGCGCGCCGCCGCGCACTCCTCGAACTCAGGGACCGCCGGCACGGCGATGTACAAAACATTGAGAAAATGGCGGCTCGAGGCGCTGTAGGGACTCGATCTTGCCGGATCCGCGGGCGCCAAGGCGTGCAATGGATTCAGTCCGATGAAGCCCGCACCGCACGACCCCATCCAGCGAATCAGCTGCTTAAGGTCGCTAAAATCCCCGATACCCCAATTGGCCCGGGACCGCAGCGTATACAGCTGCACGGCGACGCCCCACAGCCGCCGGCCCGCGGCGATCGCCGCAGGCTCGTAGCATGCGGGCGGACAAATGATCAAAAGACAGCGCTCGGCAGCGCCGCCGGATAGGCTGGCCTCGAACTCGTGATAACCGGGCGGTAGATCTATCCTTAACTCGAAGCGCCGCCGCGTGATCCATGACCCGGCGACTTCGCCCCGCCAGACTTCCGCGCAATCGGCGATCGACGTGACCCCATCCGATCGCGACCCGTTCTCCCAATGCACGCGCCACGCGATATTGGCCCCGAACTCCTGCGCGGTGACATTGATGTCAAAACCGATTCGGGCGCCGCGCGCCGTTGCCACGGGGGGAAGCAACTTGTGCCACCGGGCCGCTTCGACTTGTGCCAGGCTTGCAGCGAGTTCGTTCTCATCGTCTACCGCGCATCCCATGGCTCTCAAGATGCCGGTCTTGGTTTGCAGGCTGAAATATTTCAATTCGCCGCGATAATCGTGATAGGCGTCGGCGATTCCGCGCAAGCCGGCCAGCCTTTCGATCAACGCCGTATCCACTTCAGCACTCCAACAGTGAGACGCTGTGAGCCTTGAGCGCGTAGCTTCGCGCCTGTCCGAGACTCGTCGCGCCGACGCCTTCGGAAGCGGTGTCGAACAAGCAAATCCAAGGGCCATCCGCGGGGGCCGCCGGAAGAGCGAAGGACTGCTCGGAACCCGCCGAGTTCACCAGCAGCAGCAGATGTTCCGCGGAACCCGTATATTCACCGAACCACATCCCCAGCGTGCGCAGCTCCGAATCCTGCCATTCGCTTTGCGTCATCTCGGTACCGCGAACGTTCAACCACGTCACATCCTTGACCGCCGCGCGCGATGCTGCGCCCTTCAAGAATGTCTCCCGGCGAAACTCCACGTGCAGGCGGCGCAGCCGCGCGAGCATTCGCACGAACTCCAGCAGATCGTAATTGGCGCTGCGCAGGCGCCAATCGACCCACGATATCTCGTTGTCCTGGCAATAGGCGTTGTTATTACCGCGCTGGGTTCGGGCAAATTCGTCGCCCGCCTGCAGCATGGGGACTCCCTGCGACAGAAACAGCGTCGCCAGAAAATTGCGCATTTGCCTCTTGCGCAAAGTGACGATGCCTAAGTCGTCCGTGGGTCCTTCGATTCCGCAATTCCAACTCAACTCATTGCTGTGTCCGTCGGCGTTGTTCTCGAGATTCGCTTCGTTGTGCCGCTGGTTGTAGGACACCAGATCGCTCAAGGTCATGCCGTCGTGCGCGGTCACAAAATTGATGCCGGCGGTGGGCTTGCGTCCGTTGTGCCGGAACAGATCGCTGGATCCGGCAAGCCTCTCCGCAAATTCCCCGATCTTCCCGGCGTCGCCGCGCCAGAACGCGCGCGTGGCGTCTCGATAGCGGTCGTTCCACTCTGTCCACCCTGCGGGAAAGCGGCCGAGCTGGTAGCCGCCCAGACCCACATCCCAAGGCTCGGCAATCAATTTCACGTAGGCCAGTGCGGGTTCGGCACGCAGCGCCTTGAAAAGCGCCGCTTGTGGATTGAATCCGGCGGCCTCGCGGCCCAGCACCGTCGCCAAATCGAAGCGAAAACCATCGACGTGCATCTCCTCAACCCAGTACTTCAAGCAATCGACGATGAGCGCGCGTACCCGCGGATGCTCGCAGTTGACCGTGTTGCCGCAGCCGGTGACATTCTCGTAGGTGCGCAAATCTGCCGGGTTCAGCCGGTAATACACCGGGTTGTCGATGCCGCGCAAGGATAGGAGCGGTCCGGTCTCATTACCCTCGGCTGTATGGTTGAAAACCACGTCCAGGATGACTTCGATTCCTGCGGAATGCAGCGCTCTGACCATGGTCTTGAATTCGACCACCGCATCATCCACGGCATATTCATTTGCCGGTGCAAACCACGCGACCGAGTTGTAGCCCCAGTAGTTGGTCAACTTGCGCT
>Ga0210387_10003409_pt1 | contig 12198 bp, 14 predicted proteins | sample IncBWC7OmetaG_FD_160108 | JGI IMG/M metagenome (GOLD analysis project Ga0210387, IMG submission 160108) | Forest soil microbial communities from Barre Woods Harvard Forest LTER site, Petersham, Massachusetts, United States - Inc-BW-C-7-O ... | reverse complement strand
GCTCCCGCTTGCCGCGCATGTGCGCAATGCTCATCGATGCCGCGCGCGAGACGCACGTGAACGCGCTGGGTATTCTTTCCGCCGATCGATGCCGGGCTCCTGGTCCACTCGGCGAATTCACTGCCAATCATGATGACGCCGTCACCATGGCTCATTTCCGCGTGAACAATGTCGCCGTTTGCGGCGGTGAGTACCTCGCTCGCTTCAAAACCAAAGGCGTTTTGCAGCCACTTGAGTGCGGCGCGATTGTCCTTATAGATGATCGAAGGAATGAATACCGGGCGGACGGGGGCTGAGGTAGCCATCTCGTGCTCCTTGATGCTTGTCGAAAGTAACAATATTTAACAATATTGATAATTATATTGTCAACACTGCGGCACGGAATGGTGGAGCTGCCTCAATCAAGACTCGGCCGTAGCGATACCCTGGCGACCGGCTTGGAATGTTGGATAACCGTTGCAATGATGGGGTGGAGCCGCCGCTCTGCCAACGCCTCAAAGTCTCGTTCCAATTGGCGATAGTTTTTAATCAAGGCGTCGCCGAATTCGGTAACCAGCATCCCGCCTCCGTCCTTGCCGCCCTTGCTGGCCAACGTCACCGGCTCCCGGAAAGATCGTTTCAGGCTCTCCACCAAGAGCCAAGCTCGGCGGTAACTCATCCCAATGTTGCGCGCCCCCTGTGACAGCGAACCGGAATCCCGAATGGCTTCGAGCAGAAGGATCTTCCCCGGCCCGAGGCTTGAATTTTTCGCGAAATCGATCCTGAATCGGACAACGGGAGCGGCCATATGAATTCCTCCTCGCCACATCATAGCGAAGGCGGGTCCATGTAAATCAACTTGCCGGCGCTCCCATTTGCAAAAACGCCTGTCTGGTAAGCCCCCCCAAATCGGCGGATCGGGCTTTACGAGCGTAATTTGGATATATATGATCGAATATAACGAAAATTAATAACCGCGATAACGGCCAATTTGGGAAAACGAAAACCGTGAAAAACCCAGTCCTTGCCTTGGTAGTCATGGGCGCATTCGCGGGCGCCGCGCACGCGCAGTCCGCCACCGATGTCCGAACCGAACCGGCTCCGGCCGCTCCACCCGCCTCCGAAGCCTGTGCGAGCTTCGAGCAGTTCATCGCCACCGCTTGCCCGCTGACCTGGCACGGCATCACCATCTACGGCGTCTATGACGTCGGCGTGGGCTGGGTCAGCCACGGCTTACCGGAAAACGGCTACAACTACGAAGGCGAATCGCTGGTCAACCGAAACGGCAGTAACTCCCGATTCGTTCTTGCGCCGAACAACCTGCAGCAGACGGGTCTGGGCATCAAGGGCAAGATAGAGTTCATGGCCGACTGGTACGGGGTGTTCAACGCTTCGACCGGCATCAATCCGCAGTCCGGCCAGCTCGCCAACATGGCAGCCACCAACACGACGAACAACGGCCTGCCGAGGGGCGCCTATTCGGAAACCGGCGACGGTGCGCGCGCGGGCCAAGCCTTCAATGACGAACTCTATGCCGGCGCATCGTCCGCGTATTTCGGGACGTTGACCTTCGGTCGTCAGCGCTCTCTCGGTACCGATGCGATGCTCGCTTATGACCCGGCCGGCGGCGCCTATTCCTTTTCGTACATCGGGTACAACGGCACGATGGCCGGCGGCGGCGACACCGAGGACACCCGTTGGGACCAGGCCATCAAATATCGCGTGAGCCTAGGCCCGGTCCATTTCGGCACAATGTATAAATTCGCCGACGGTTCAGGCGGCTGCTACTCCGCCGCCGCAACCTGGAGTGCCGCCACGTGTACCGGGGAGCAGGCGCATAACACCGCCTATGGATTCGACCTCGGCGGTGAGTACGCCAATCTCTCCGTCGACGTCGTCTTCCAGCATTACAACCAGGCCATCAGCGTACTCAACCCCTTGCTGGGAGCCCAGAGTCTGACGCAGCCCTATCAGTCGACCACCAACAGCATCAATACAAACCCCATCACCGGGGCCAATGTGATCGATACGAACAACACCGAATATGGCATCGTGACCGACAACACGGCCATCCTGCTCGCCGCCAAGTACACCTGGGACCCGTTCAGGTTCTATGCCGGCTACGAGCACATCCAGCAGTTCAACCCGTCGAACCCGTTGGGCATTGGCGCTTCGGCGCAAGGCGGTTATCTCTTGAGCGGCGTCGAAGACAACAATCTTGATTCCCCCAAGCTCGTGCAGATCGCCTGGACGGGCGTGAAATATGCGTACGACAGTAAAACCGACATTACTTTGTCCTACTATCACCAGTGGCAGGACGACTTCCGTGTTCCGCGTGCCTGCCCGCCATCCAGTTTTCGCGCTTCCTGCTCGGGCTTCCTCAACGAGGGTTCGCTGTATACGGATCATCACTTCACCAAGCGTTTCGACGCCTATGCCGGGATTGCGTATTCCAACGTCAGCGGCGGTCTGGCCATCGCCATTCCTCACGGTCCCGGCGTCCCCTATCTCAATAAGAGCAACACTGCTCCGACAATTGGCGCTCGTTTCACCTTCTGATCGTTCTCCCTTGGCAGAAACGTAAAAGCCGCGGCGAGCGCGGCTTTGAGTGGGTATGATCGTCTTCGTCGGAATCGCGCCTCTCAAAGGAGAACGTCATGCTCGGCTACGCCACCATCGGAACCAATGATCTGAAGCGCGCGCAGGCGTTTTATGACACGCTGCTCGCCGAGGTCGGGGCCAAGCGCCTGATGGAGACGCCGCATGGCTTTACCATGTACGGCGTCACGCTGCGCAAGCCTGCGCTGGCGATCACGCCGCCTTACGACGGCAAGAAAGCAACGCCCGGCAACGGCAACATGCTGGCGCTGACGCTCGACGCCCGCGCAACGGTCGACGCGCTTTACAAAAAGGCATTGGAGCTCGGCGGCTCGGACGAGGGAGCGCCCGGGGTTCGCGGCGAGGAGGGGCCGAACGCTTTCTACGCGGCCTATTTCCGCGACCCGGAGGGAAACAAACTTTGCGTCTATCGAGTCGGCCCGGAATAGCCATCGATTCCGCTTGCTCGTTAATCAAACGCCGGCAGAATCGCGAGTTCGCCGGGCGGCACGTCTTCCACGGGCAAGCCTGCCCTCACCCATGCGCGCAGACCGCCTTCAATGACGGTGACGCGCACTTTTTTCCCCAGCAACATTTTCTGCAGCTCCCGCGCCACGCGCGTGCTCGTGGCTTGGCGTACGCAGGTGCAGTACACGAAAACAATACCGTCGGCAGGTAATTCAGCTTCGGACTGGTGAAGTGAATTCGGATCGAGCCGTCGCGACCCTTGAATGCGCGTTGCCTTGGGGTCGAAGTACCCGTGGCTGCGAACATCGTAAACAGAGGCGCCGGCCGCCATTTCGCGCGCCGCATCCGCAGGCGCCGCGAACGGCACCGCGCTCAACGCCCGGCCCTTTGCCCATAGCCACACGCGAAATAACAGGTAGGCGACGATCAGCGCAATCATGGCCCAACCGGCTACTCGGCCCACCGAGTCATATCCTCGCGTAACCGCCTCCAGCGCGCCCGAGAACACAAAGCCGACGATGAAATACGATCCGGCGTACAGCACGGCGCCCGCCAGATCCAAACGCAGAAACGTCGTCAATCGCATGTTCATGCTGCCGGCGAGCGGCGGCGCCATCGTATTAATTCCCGGAATAAACTTGGCGATGACCAGAAGGGTTTTTCCGCGCCGGTAGAAAGAATCCGCCGATCGCAAAATGCAGGCCTCCGGGTTCAAGGAAATGCGGCAAAGCAGGCCCAGCAGCCACCATCCGGTATAACGGCCCAAGAGAAACATCAGCGTGTCGCCGGCGAGCATCGCGAACAGCGCCACGCCCAACACGTACTGAGCTTGCAGGACGCCGCGGGCAACCGCGCCGCCCGCAATCAGCAATGCGACGGCGGCCGGCACCGGCACCCCGATGGCCTCCAGAAATACGATGGCAGCCAAGATGGAGTAGCCGTGCTGCGCGAGCGCCGCATTCAACGTTCCCATAGCGATTCCCTAAAGACTAGTGCATCTCGAAGTCGGCATCCTTCAACGGCACCACGCGCGTCTTGTTCCATAGTTTATGGCCCAGATAAAAGAGGATGAACATCGGGATGAGCAAATAGCCGGTGACAAAGTCGAACCAGGAAAACACCGGCGTCTGAAACACGCCGATGTTCGCGCCGAACAGGACCACCAGGAACAGGACCAGCGCGAGCCACGGGCCATACGGGTAGAACTTGGACTTGAACTTCAGATCGTCGAGGCTGCGGCCCTGGGCCACCCAGGCCTTGCGGAAGCGCAAGTGGCAGATTGCGATGCCGAGCCAGATCAGGAATCCGCTCAAGCTCGAGGCATTGTAGAGCAATTGATAGATCTTCTTGTCGCCCACCACCGTGGAGAAGAAGGCCAGCGCGCTCACGGCGCCGGTGGCGAGAAGCGCCAGCACCGGCACACCGCGCTCATTGAGAGTGCCGAACAGCTTCGGGGCTTTGCGGCTGTGGGCCATCGCATGCAACATCCGCGACGCGACGTACATCGATGAATTCCCGCAAGACAGCACCGAGGACAGAATTACCGCATTCATGATGTTCGAGGCGTAGTAACCAAGCGTCGGAAGCTGCTGCAGCACCATGGTAAAGGGCGAGTAGGCGATGTGGGTTTCATCCGCATTGAGCAGATTCGGATCGTTGTAACTGATCAAGGTACCCGCCACGAAGATCGCACCGATGTAGAACAATAGGATCCGCCAGAACACGCTTCTGATAGCCTTGGGAACATTCTTGCTCGGATCGGCGGTTTCCGCAGCGGCGAGGCCCACTCCTTCCGTGCCCTGGAAAGAAAAGCCCGCCACCAAGAACACCGTCAGCATCGCGGTAAAGCCACCCACGAAGGGAGCGTGCGTCCCCGCTTTGGGGTCGCTCAAGGTCCAGTTGTGAAATCCGCTGCTGTGATTGCCGATCATGCCGGTGATCATCAGAAGACCGACCGCCACGAAGATGATCACGGTGACGACCTTGATGCCCGCGAACCAATATTCGGCCTCGGCATACGCTCTGACGGAGAGCAGATTCAACGCCAGCAGCACCACGAAGAATCCCATGGCCCAGTACGCAGAGTTCGAGTGCGGAAACCAGAACTGCACGATGAGGGCCCCGGCGACCAGTTCGGCCGCCAAGGTGATCGCCCAGCTGAACCAATAGTTCCAGCCGACGGCAAAGGCCAACGAGGGGTCGACAAAGCGCTCCGCATACGCTTCGAAGGAGCCGGGAATGGGCAATTGCGTCGCCATTTCTCCGAGCGACTGCATCATGCAATAGACAGCCACACCCATGGTCGCGTACGCCAGCAACGCCCCGCCGGGGCCGGCTTGCGCGATTGCGGCGCCGCTGGCAAAGAACAGGCCGGTGCCGATCGCGCCGCCGATGGCAATCATGCTCAGTTGCCGGTTGTTGATCGCGCGTTTCAGCTCGCGTGTTTCACCTGAGGCCATGCAATGATTTCCTGGTTTGACGGATGTGAGTTCGAGTATCTTGCGGCATAGACCCGGTCGAGCGATAGCGCAGGCGATGTTGGCGGGATGTATGTCCTGGTTGCCCTAGTCGGTGGTTCCGACAAACGTCACGTGTCCGCTCGGTTGGTTTGCAGCGGCGGCGGCATCGACGATCGCGGCAGCGAATTCTTGCACCGTCGGCAGAACCCCGGCCTGGCTGCGCCGGCTTTCGATCAATCCGCGCTGCGTGCGCTCGAGCAGCTTGGGCGTAATCGTACCGTCGATCATGTCACCGCTCACGATCATGAACCGCAGGCCGCGCGCCTCGAATTCGGGCACTCTTGCGCGCAGCGCGTCCTCGCCTGCCTTCTTGCTCGCGGCAATTCCCTCATACGCCGCATAGACCGGTTTGCGGCCGTAGAAGTGCGCCAAATGGCTGGTGACGAAAACAACGCAGCCACCGGCCGGCATCAGCGGCAAGACAGCCTCCAGCGTTCGCACTTGAGCAGTGAGGTTCAGTTCCATCGCGTAGTTGGCCGGCTTGTCCTTTTCCAACCCACCGCTGGCATTCAACACCAAGACGTGGAGTTGGCCGAATTTTTCTTCGATGGCGCCCGCCATGGCATTCACACTGCGCTCATCCGTCAGGTCGGCTTGCGCCAAAAGCGAGCGCCGACCGAGTGCGTGGACCTCGGCCGCAATCTCCTCCGCCCGTGATCCCTTACTGCGGAAATTGATGGCAACATCCGCGCCCTGCTTCGCCAGCAGCACGGCAACGGCCGCCCCAATTCCTCGCGATGCGCCGGTGACCAATGCCGTCCGGCCCTGAATTCTGCTCAATACTTTGCCCCGCCGGTGTAGCCGAGTGCTGTTCTATAGTAATTGCTAACGCGCCACAACCGCGCGCAGACTCGCCGTGCGTAACAATCCAACGGGAGTAAAAAAATGAGATCACAGCGTTTCTTTGTCCGATCATTGATACTGCTCGCCCTCTCGGGCGCAGCCGTCCTCTACGCCGCCGATATGTCCGGGCCTCTGCAGGCCAGCGAGCTGAAGTGGGGACCCGCGCCTCCGGTCCTGCCGGCCGGCGCCAAAATGGCCGTTCTCGCCGGAGACCCCGCCGGCACGGGCCTCGTTACGATTCGCTTGAAAATGCCGGCGGGCTACAAGATCCCACCGCATTGGCACCCCACGGACGAACACGTCACGGTCATCTCCGGATCATTGGCCCTCGGCATGGGAGATGTCCTCGATGAAGAGAAGTCCAAGGTGCTCAAGCCGGGTGGATATGGCGTGGCGCAGGCGAATATGCACCACTTCGCATGGACTAAAACGGGTGCTGTGGTTCAGGTCCATATGATGGGACCCTTCAAGATCACGTATGTGAATCCGGCGGACGATCCTAGTAATAAAAAATAGAGCGCGATCGCAGGCTCCGCAGGATCTAAAATCTGCGGAGCCGAACTATTGCGAGCACCCATGGAAGATTTGGCCGCCAGCAGAACCGCCCTTGCCACATCGCTCATGCGCGCCGCTCATACGAGGCTTGATCCCAACCCGCTGATCGACGATCCGTGGGGAGACCGTCTCGTGCCTGAATCGGCGCGCGACATGTTTCGCAAAGCCGCGTTGGCCAGAATGGACGCGGACGCTCTGAGACGGGCGCTGGCCTCGCCCGACACCATCATCGACGAGTCCCTTCGGCGCAGCCGGGCGTACGCGAATGTCATCACGCGAACGCGATTCACGGAGGATGCGTTGCAACTCGCCGTGACCCGGGGCATTCGTCAATACGTCTTGATCGGCGCCGGCTTCGACAGTTTCGCGTTGCGCCGTCCTGCCTACGCCGCGGATCTGCAGATTTTCGAAATCGACTTCCCCGCCACTCAGAGCCTGAAGGTCGCGCGCATCACCGAGTGCGGCCTAACGCTGCCTGATTCGGTGCATTTCATCCCGGCCGATCTCTCCCAGGAGACGGTCGCTGCCGCGCTTTCGCGATCGCCGTTTCGTTCGCAGGACTTGACCTTTTTTTCGTGGCTGGGCGTGACCATGTACCTTACCCGCGAAGCAAACTTGGGAACGCTGAGGTCGATCGCCTCGTGCGCGCCCGCCGGGAGTGAATTGGTGTTCACGTACTTCGATGAGCGGCTGTTTCGGGCTCAATCGGAATCGTTTCGCGAAATGGAAAAAAGAGTGGCTGCGCTGGGCGAGCCTTTTCTCTCGGGATTCAACCCCGCGACCCTTGCCCGTGATCTTGAAGACTGCGGCCTCCTGCTTCTCGAAGATCTGAACGGCAGCGAGGTTGCTGCGAAATACGACAGGATGGGCGACAGCGGCCTTGGTCAATCGGCCTTCTCGCACATCGCTCGAGCGCGGGTCGCGGTTAGGGCATTGCGGCCACTTGTCGTATGATTCGTTCATGTCCAGCACGGCGCATGACACGGTGAACGATGAGAATGCCCGCTATAAGCGGGCGATTCGAACCGCGGAAGAATTGTTCAAGAAGGTGGGATTTCGCGCGGTCACAATGGAATTGGTCGCGCGCGAAGCCAATGTGGCCAAAGCGACGCTCTATAGTTACTTCAAGAACAAGGATGAACTTTATTTGGCGGTCTGTGCGCGCATGGTGCGCATTCTGCGCGGCTCGGTCGAGCAGGCATTGATGAAGCCCGATGCGCCGCTGGATGCGCGTCTCGCCGAAGCCGTCGTCGCCAAGCATCGCCCGGTATTTACGCTGGTACGCGGATCGCCGCACGCTGCCGAGCTGTTCTCCTACTCCCACAGCATGGCGGGCGAGATCTTCGCCAAACTCGATATTGAAATGCTGGAAATGCTGCGTGCCGAGATGGCCAAGGACCCGGAACTGGCGCCCACCGCGGAGCAGCTCGCCCGCGCCCTTTATTTTGGCAGCGCTGCCCTGGCCGGTAAGAGCGAGACCTCTGCCCAAATGGAACTTGAATTGGGTGCCTTTGCGCGCGCGCATATAGCGGGCGCCCGGGCTCTCGCCCGCGCGTAAGGCTTTCGTCTCGGACTTAACATATCGTCTATTGACAGACTATACGATAAAGGTATGATTCGTTCATATCGTATGGCCTGGGAGATAGACATGAACCTCGCACGCTTAGCCCTATTATTGAGCGTCTGCCTGGCCGACGGGATCCTGCTCTTCAAGATTAGCCCCGTCGCCGCCGCGGAAATCATCAGCGACCTCGCGCCGCCGCCGCTGCGAACGGAAAACATGGGTCACCCGCGCGATGGTTATGTTTGGGCGCCGGGGCACTGGGGGTGGAACGGCCAAGCCTACCGCTGGGTGTCGGGTAGTTGGATCATCGAGCGCGGCAAGGCCCGCTGGATTGCCGATCAATGGGAACCGATGGGATCGCAGTGGCGTTTCGTTCCCGGCCACTGGGAGCGCTAGGCATGAGCGCCGCGAAGCTGCATGGCCGTCGGACGGATACGCCAAGGAAGCGCTTGGAGTATGTTTTCGGTGAAACCGCCAAAGGCAACGGCCAGCCCTTTCTGGACGCCTTGGCTGAGGATGCGGAGTGGACGGTTATCGGCAGCACGGGCTGGTCGAAAACCTATCGCGGCAAGGCCGCGATCTTGAGCGATTTGATCGCACCACTACGGCGGGTATTGGCGCCGCCGCGCAAGACGCACGCGCATCACATGATCGCCGAGGGCAATTTGGTTGCCGTGCAGGGACAGGGCGAGAACGTCACGCGAGACGGCCGAAAGTACGAGAATACCTACTGCTGGGTGTTCGCCTTTCGCGGCGGGCAAGTCCGAAGCGTGACGGAATACGCCGATACCGAGCTGATCCGGTCGGTGCTCGGCGACCCGCACTAGCTGCCGGGCCGGCCGTTCCGCAACCCATTGAATCTGGTCCGGTATTAGGCTCAAGGTCTTGCCGCCACGGGCCCACCCTGGTATAAAGCGCGGCTCTTCTAAAGCTTCCAAGTTCAAAGGTTTAGCCATGTCGCGAGTTTGCCAAGTCACGGGCAAAGGCCCCAAAACGGGTAATACGGTTTCGCACGCGAACAATCGCAAGCGCCGCCGCTTCCTGCCCAATTTGCATAGCCACCGATTCTGGCTGGAATCCGAGAAGCGTTTCGTCAGCCTGCGCGTGTCCACACGCGGCTTGCGCACCATCGAGAAGCGCGGCGTCGATGTCGTGGTAGCGGATTTACGGGCCAAGGGCATCAAGGTTTAAGGGGCCACTTATGCGCGACAAAATAAAATTGGTCTCATCCGCCGGCACCGGTCATTACTACACGACCACCAAAAATAAGCGCCTGCATCCGGACAAGTTGGAAACGAAGAAATTCGATCCCGTCGTCCGCAAGCACGTGGCTTACAAAGAATCGAAGATCAAGTAGTCCGGCCCAGGAGCGTAGCCGCTGCCTGAGCTTCCCGAAGTAGAAACGACGAGACGCGGCATTGCGCCGGCTCTCGTGGATCATCGCATCGTCGATATGATCGTCCGCGATCGTCGCCTGCGTTGGCCGATCGCGGACGAATTTGAAGCCGCGGTCCGCCATCAAAATGTGCGCAGTGTTGATCGGCGCGCGAAATATCTCCTCATTCGCCTGGAAACCGGCACCGTGATCCTGCATCTTGGGATGTCAGGAAGCCTGCGCCTGATCCGCACCGGCACACCGCCCAAGGCGCACGATCACTGGGATCTGGTTCTGGACAGCGGCTTGGTTTTGCGGTTTCACGACCCGCGGCGTTTCGGCAGCCTGCACTGGACGGAAAATGATCCCGCCAATCATGCGCTGCTGAAAAAATTGGCGCCTGAACCCTTGAGCAAGGAATTCAACGGCGAATACTTGTTCAATGCCACGCGTAAGCGCGCCGTCGCCATCAAGCAGCTCATCATGAATTCACAGGTTGTCGTGGGCGTGGGCAACATCTACGCCAGCGAGGCCCTGTTCCGCGCAGGCCTTGCGCCGCGCCGCGCCGCGCGGCGCATCACCCGGGCCGAGGCGGATAAATTGGCGAGGGCCGTCAAGGCCGTTCTCAAAGCCGCCATCAAAATCGGCGGCACGACGCTGCGCGACTATGTCAACGCCGACGGCGCGCCCGGGTATTTCCGGCAGAAATTATTCGTGTACGAGCGTGCGAAACAAGCTTGCCGCGTGTGCAGATCGCCGGTCAAACAATTCACTCAAGGTCAGCGTTCTACTTACTGGTGTTCTACCTGCCAACGCTGAACCGGCTCGGCCCCGGCGGACCATTCCGCTAGTAAACCAGTCCCTCGCCCTCGCCGCGCGGATCTGAAGCCGCTTCGACTTTTCCGCTGGCGAAATCCCAGGTGATGACTTGCATGTTGCCCCACTGACGGTTGGACAGCCGCAGCTTATGGCCCATCGACTGCAGCTTCGCAATTTCAGCGTCGGTCAGCGCACCTGGTTCATAACCGACTTCGTCAGGCAGGTATTGGTGATGGTAGTGCGGGTACTTGACGATGTCCGCGGCGCTCATGCCGTCCACATAGTTCAGGATTCCCAGCAGCACCTGGCTGATGATGGTACTTCCGCCGGGCGAGCCGATGATCATCATTCCCTTCGGCGTCTCGACCAACGTGGGGGACATGCTCGACAAACTTCGCTTGTTGGGTGCGATCGAGTTGGCCGTGTTCCCGATGAGTCCGAAGACGTTGGGTCTGCCGGGCTTGGTGGAAAAATCATCCATTTCGTTATTGAGCAGCACGCCGGTCCCCGCCGGCATGTAGCCGTTGCCGAAGAACAGATTCACCGTGATGGTGACGGCCGCGCGGTTTCCCGCCGCGTCGAGCACGGAAAAATGCGTCGTGTTCATGCCCTTTGGCTCCGACTCGATGCCCGGCAACAAGTCGGAGGGCATGGCCTTGTCGGCGCGAATGCTGCTGCGCTGGCCGGCCGCGTAGTCGACGCTCATCAATTGCTGCAGCGGCATCTTGATGAAATCCGGATCACCCAGGAAAATCGCGCGGTCGCGATAGGCACGGCGCATGGACTCGATGATGAGATGCTTGCGCGTGGCGGAATCCACGTCCTGCAAATCGAAACCGGCAAGGATATTGAGCGAATCCAGCACCGCGATGCCGCCCGATGATGGCGGCGATGCCGTCACGATGCGCGCGCCATGATATTCGCCGACCAGCGGTTTGCGTTCCACGACGCGGTAATTTTTCAGATCCTCGAGCGTCCAGATGCCGCCGCCCGCGCGCACGCCGGCGACGAGATTCTGGGCGACGCGGCCTTCATAGAATCCTCTCGCGCCTTGGGCTGCGATCGCCTCGAGGGTGTTGGCCAGTTCCGGCTGCTTGATGACGGTGCCGATCTCAGGCACGTTGCCGTCGGCCGTCAAAAACGCCTTCGCGGCGTCGGGCGAGCGCGCCAAAATATCGCGTTTCGCCTTGATGCCGAATTGCAGCCGCGCATACAAAGGAAAGCCGTCGCGCGCCAGGCGAATCGCCGGCTGCAGGCTCTGCTTGAGCGGCAGTTTGCCGTACTTGCGCGCCAGAAATTCGAATGCCGCAGGCTCTCCCGGAATTGCCGCCGATATCGGACCGTTGGTCGAGGCGTTCGGTATTTCGTTGCCCGCCTTGTCCAGGTACATGTCGCGCGATGCGGCACCGGGCGCTTTCTCGCGCGCATCCACCATGGTTTCCAAGCCGTCGGATTGCCGATGCAGCAGGTAGAACCCG
>Ga0210387_10003408_pt1 | contig 12200 bp, 9 predicted proteins | sample IncBWC7OmetaG_FD_160108 | JGI IMG/M metagenome (GOLD analysis project Ga0210387, IMG submission 160108) | Forest soil microbial communities from Barre Woods Harvard Forest LTER site, Petersham, Massachusetts, United States - Inc-BW-C-7-O ... | reverse complement strand
ATGACGGATCGGCAGGAACCATTCGCCGACAATGTAGAGGCCCGATTGCGGCAAGAGATGATGGATGTCGGCCACTCTGCCCGCGACCGAATTCTCGATCGGGATCATGCCGAGGTCCGCCTCGCCGGAGGCGATCGCGGCGAGCGCGTCCTCGAAGGTCGGGCAGGGTACGGCCTCGGCGTTCGGATAGGCCTCGGTGATGGCGATATGGGAGTTGGCGCCCGGTTCGCCCTGAAATACGATTTTCTTCGGTTTGCTCATGATTTTCGATCCTGGGCGCCTTGTATCAGCCGCTCACCTTTTTGCCAGCATTTGGCGCGCGGTCTCGAGGTCGGCCGGCGTGTCGACGCCGCGCGGAACGGTGTCGACGATGCTGACGTCTATCCGCATTCCCCCCTCGAGCGCCCGCAACTGTTCCAGTTTCTCCTGGCGCTCGAGCGGGGACGGCGGCAGGCCGACGAAGCGCTCCAGCGCAGCGCGGCGGTAAGCGTAAAGCCCGATGTGATGATAGCGTGGCCCATCACCGTGGGGCGCCGTGGCGCGGGTGAAATAAAGCGCGCGAAGCCGCCGCGGACCGATTGGCGAGCCGATCGCCTTGACCACGTTCGGGTTCAAGGCCTCTTCCTGGCTGTGAATTTCCGCAGCCAGGGTCGCAATATCGACGGCCGGTTCTTCAAGCGGCGACAGCACATCGCGGATATTGTCCGGCAGGATCGTCGGAAAATCGCCTTGCAAGTTGACGACGATCTCAGCGCGACCTTCGGGATCGAGGCTGCCAAGCGCCTCGTGGATCCGGTCCGAACCGGACGGATGATCGGCACGGGTCATGACCGCTTCGCCGCCATGCGTCCTCACGGCTGCTGCAATCTCTACCGTGTCGGTGGCGACCGCGACCCGGCCGATGCCGGCCGCTTCCGCCCGGCGCAGCACATGAACGATCATGGGCAGGCCGGCAATGTCCATGAGCGGCTTACCCGGCAAGCGCGTGGCGGCCATGCGGGCGGGGATCAGTACCAAAATACGGGAATTGGTCATCTGCGCTTGAAACGGGAAAGCGAATGTTGGAATTGGACTACAGGCCGGAAATCGTGGGGATTGGACGCAAGCCGGCTCATTTATACGGGTTGCCAGCGCACGGGCAAACCGATATCTGAACGGGGCTCGGGTGGGGGCGAAAGCCTGATTCCTGAGGCTCATCAGTGGCCGTTCCTCTCCGGCCAAACTCGACATTTCCGGCGTGGGGCCTGATCAAAATGGACTCCTTCGAACTCAACAAAATCATCGGTGCCATCCTTGGCACCTGTCTCGTTTTGCTGATCACGAACTTCACCGCCAACGCGCTGTTTACTCCCGAAAGCCCCAAAAAGCCGGGGTTTGAGATTGCCGTGAAGGAAGAGGGAGAAGGCGGCGGCAAGGGCGCTGCCGCGGCGGCTCCGTCGGAGCCGATCGAGAAGTTGCTGCAGACGGCGTCGGTTGAGAAGGGAGCCGCGTCGGCCAAGAAGTGCGGCGCCTGCCACGATTTCACCAAGGGCGGCCCCAACAAGGTCGGCCCGAACCTCTACGGCGTCGTCGGCCGCGACCGCGCAAGCGAGGCTGGCTTCAACTACTCGGCCGCGATGAAGGCAAAGGGCGGCAAATGGACTTTTGACGACCTGAACCAGTTCATCGCCAGTCCCAAGGGCTTTATCCCCGGCACGGCAATGGGTTTTGCCGGTATCCAGAAAGACACCGAGCGCGCCGACGTGATCGACTATCTGCACACGCTTTCGGACAATCCGGTTCCGCTGCCGACCGCCGCGAAGTAGCCGAGAATTTAGCCGGGTCCGGTCAGAACGGATTGCTCGCCGCAAACGGCCGGGCCAATGCCTGGCCGTTTTTGCCTTCTATCGGGCCAGCAGATGGAAACGGCGAGGAAATCGGTTCCACCCGCGGGACGGGCTTTGGCTTCTCGCGTCCTTGTTACCGGGACTTTTCGCCGCACAACGGCTGCTATCATGAGCAAAAAGCAACTTAATCGGCCGAGCGCTTGCCTTATAGTGCGTCCTCACAACGCCCATAGCGACAGGAACCCTTCATTGTCATTCAACCGACGACAGCTTTTGCAGGGCGGTGCCATCGCGGCGATTGCCCCAGCGCTTGGCACCGTAACCGGCCTTCCTGCTCTCGATCCGGCAAGCGCCCAGACTGGCACCGGCGAGCCTGTATGGCGGCACGCGCTATCTCTGTTCGGTGACGTCAAATATCCGGCCGACTTCAAGCGTTTCGATTATGTCAATGCCGATGCACCCAAAGGTGGCATCGCCCGCATGATTTCGCTTGGCACCTTCGATAATTTCAACATTGCGGTCGCGGGCGTCAAAGGCTCGCTCGCGCCCGCCGCGACCCTGATCTACGAAACGCTGATGGCGCGCGCCCAGGACGAGGTTGCCACCGAATATGGCCTGCTGGCGGAAGCAGCAATTCATCCGCACGATTTCGCCTGGGTGACCTATCGCCTTCGCAAGGAGGCGCGCTGGCACGACGGCAAGCCGGTGACCCCTGAGGATGTGATTTTTTCGATCGAGGTGTTGAAGAAATACAGCCCGCAATATGCCTCGTACTACCGTCACGTCCAGAAGGTCGAAAAGACCGGCGACCGCGACATCAAATTTACGTTCGACGCGCCGGGAAATCGCGAAATGCCGACAATCATCGGCGAATTGACCGTGCTGCCGAAACATTACTGGGAGGGCAGCGACGGCGAGGGACGCAAGCGCGACATCTCCACCACGACGCTTGAACCCCCGCTCGGCTCCGGTCCCTATCGCATCAAGGATTTTGTCGCCGGCCGTTCGGTGAGGCTGGAACGGGTCAAGGACTATTGGGGGGTATATAGCCCCACCCAGGTGGGCCAGAACAATTTCGATGAGCTGCGCTTCGAGTTCTTCCGCGACAACCTGGTTGCGCTCGAAGCCTTCAAGGCTGATCAGGCCGACTGGATTGCCGAAAACTCGGCCAAGCAATGGGCGACGGCCTACGACTTCCCGGCGGTCACCGAAAAGCGCGTGATCAAGGAAGAGTTTCCCATTAACGATTCCGGACGCATGCAGGCCTTCGCTCTCAACGTGCGCCGCGAGCAGTTCAAGGATGGGCGGCTGCGGCGTGCCTTCAACTACGCGTTCGATTTCGAGGAGATGAACAAGCAGTTGTTCTTCGGGCAATACAAACGCATCAACAGCTACTTCGATGGAACGGAGCTTGCATGCTCCGGCCTGCCAGAAGGGCAGGAGCTGACGATTCTGGAGACCGTGCGCGACAAGGTTCCGCCCGAAGTTTTCACCACGCCCTATCAGAATCCGGTCGGTGGCAACCCGGAGGCGGTGCGCGCAAATTTGCGCGAAAGCGCGAGGTTGCTCAAGGAAGCCGGCTACGAGATCAAGGATCGCAAGCTGGTGGATGCGACGGGAAAGCCCGTCAGCGTCGAGATTCTGGTTGACGATCCTTCCGCCGAACGGATCGTGCTGTTCTACAAGCCGTCGCTGGAACGCATCGGTGTGACGACGTCGATCCGTGTGGTCGACAACGCGCAGTACGAGAACCGGCTGCGCAATTTCGACTACGACATCATCATCGACACCTGGGGAGAGTCGCTCTCGCCCGGCAACGAGCAGCGAGAGTACTGGGGTTCGCAGGCCGCCGACGCGCCGGGATCGAAGAACGCCATCGGCATCAAAAATCCCGCAGTCGATGCTCTGATCGACAGGGTCGTCTTCGCCAAGGACCGCAGCGAGCTCGTAGCTGCGACCCGCGCGCTTGATCGCGTCCTGCTCTGGAATTTCTACGTCGTGCCGCAATTCACCTATGGCTTCTCGCGCTATGCCCGCTGGGACCGCTTTGGCCACGCCGAGTTGCCGAAATATGCCCGTTCCGGCCTGCCGTCGTTGTGGTGGTTCGACGTCGAGAAGGCCGCCAGGATCGGCAAACGGTCTTGATGGGATTTCCCCGCATGGCGAGATTCTCCCGCCGGCATGTGCTCGCTCTCTCCGCCGGCGCCCTGGGCGCATGCTGGATGCGACCAGCCCTGTCGGCGGATGGAGGTAGCGAAGCCCAGGGAGCGGAGGCGCATGGCATATCGGTGTTCGGCGATCTGAAATACCGGGCTGATTTTCATCACTTCGATTATGTCAACATCGCAGCGCCGAAGGGCGGCGCCTTCTCGCTGATTCCGTCGGGGCGCGCCTACAACCAGTCCTTTCAGACGTTCAATTCCTTCAACGCCTACATTCTCAAGGGCGAGGGCGCGCAAGGCATGGACATGACGTTCGCCCCGTTGATGGTGCGTGCCGGCGACGAGCCAGATGCCATGTATGGCCTGGTGGCAAAATCGGTGAAGATTTCGCAGGACAAGCTTACCTACCGCTTCACCCTGCGGAGCGAGGCAAGATTTCACGACGGTTCGAAACTGACGGCGAACGATGCCGCATTCTCGCTGACCACGCTCAAGACCAGGGGCCATCCGCTGATCCTGCAGCAGATGCGCGACATGGTGAAGGCAGAAGCCGAAGACGACGCGACGCTGGTGGTAACCTTCGCCGAAAAGCGCGCACGCGACGTGCCGCTCTATGTCGCGGGACTGCCGATCTTCTCGAAGGCTTATTACGCCACCCGGCCGTTCGACGAATCGACGCTCGATATCCCGCTCGGATGCGGGCCCTACAAGGTCGGCAAATTCGAGGTCAACCGCTACGTCGAATTCGAACGCGTCAAGGATTGGTGGGCCGCCGATCTTCCGGTCACCCGGGGCAGTTACAATTTCGACATCGTGCGCTTCGAATTCTATCGCGACCGCGACGTTGCCTTCGAAGGATTTACCGCGAAGAGCTATCTTTATCGTGAAGAATTCACGTCGCGAATCTGGGCGACGCGTTACGACTTTCCCGCCGTGAAGGACGGCCGGGTCAGGCGTGAGACCTTGCCCGACGATACCCCGTCGGGAGCTCAGGGATGGTTCATCAATACCCGCCGCGACAAGTTCAAGGACCCGCGTGTGCGCGAGGCGTTGATCCAGGCGTTCGATTTCGAATGGACCAACAAGACGATCATGTACGGCGCCTATGCGCGTACCCACTCGCCGTTCCAGAATTCGGACATGATGGTGAACGGCCCGCCGTCGCCGGAAGAGCTGAAACTGCTCGAGCCGTTTCGCGGTCGGGTGCCGGATGAAGTGTTCGGCATGCCGTTCGTGCCGCCGGTATCCGACGGCTCGGGCCAGGATCGGGCCCTGCTGCGCAAAGCGCAGCAATTGCTGCAGGAGGCGGGTCTCGTCATCAAGGACGGCAGGCGCATTCTACCGAATGGCGAGGTCTTCAAAATCGAATTTCTGGCCGATGAGCCGAGCCTGCAGCCGCACCATGCACCCTATATCAAGAATCTCGGCATCATCGGCATCGAGGCCAGCCTGCGGCTGGTCGATCCCGTGCAGTACCGCGCCCGCGTCGAGGATTTTGATTTCGACATGACCATCGAGCGCTTCTCGATGTCGGCAACGCCGGGCGACGGCTTGCGGCCGTTCTTTTCGTCACAGGCAGCCAGGACCAAGGGGTCCTACAATCTGGCAGGGATCGCCGATCCCGTTATCGATGCCCTGATTGAAAAGATTCTTGCTGCCGACAACCGCGCCGCTTTGACAGTTGCGTGCCGCGCTTTCGATCGGGTATTCCGTGCCGGGCGCTACTGGGTACCGCAATGGTACGCTCATACACACCGTCTCGCTTATTGGGACCTGTTCGCCCACCCCGAAAAACTGCCGCGTTATGCGCAAGGCGTCGGTGCGCCGGAAAACTGGTGGTTCGATCCGCTCAAGGCATCCAAAGCCGAGCCGGCGAAATAGATCATGACCGCTTATATCGCACGCCGCATTCTCTTGATGTTCCCGACGCTGCTCGGCATACTCTTCGTTTCCTTTGTCGTGGTGCAGTTCGCGCCGGGCGGTCCCGTTGAACGAGTGATCGCGCAGCTCTCCGGCGCCGATACGGGCGGCACCTCGCGGATTTCAGGTTCGTCGGGCGGAGATTTCGGGGCGCGCAGCCAGCTTGGCGCGTCTTCTGACGCGGTTAATTCGAAGTACCGCGGCGCGCAGGGGCTCGATCCCGATTTCGTCAAGAGCCTGGAAAAGCAGTTCGGCTTCGACAAGCCGGCGCCGGAACGCTTCGCGCTGATGCTATGGAATTTCGCGCGGTTCGATTTCGGCAAAAGCTATTTCCGCGATGTCAGCGTGCTGCAGCTTATCAAGGAGAAGTTGCCGGTCTCGATGTCGCTCGGAATCTGGATGACGCTCCTGACGTATCTGATCTCGATCCCGCTCGGCATCAGGAAAGCCGTGATGGACGGCTCGAAGTTCGACACGTGGACTTCGGCGGTTATCATCGTCGGTTTCGCAATACCCGGGTTTCTGTTCGCCATCCTTCTTATCATCCTGTTCGCGGGCGGCTCGTTCTTCAACATTTTCCCGCTGCGCGGTCTTACCTCCGACGGCTGGTCGCAATTTCCCTGGTACTGGAAGATCCTCGATTATTTCTGGCACATCACCCTGCCGCTGGTTTCGATGGCGCTTGGCGCCTTTGCCACCATGACGCTGCTGACCAAGAATTCCTTCCTCGACGAGATCCGTAAGCAATATGTCATGACCGCGCGCGCAAAGGGCTGCGGCGAGCGGCAGGTGCTCTACAATCACATTTTCCGAAACGCGATGCTGATCGTAATCGCCGGATTTCCGGGCGCGTTCATCCACGCCTTCTTCTCGGGCTCGCTGTTGATCGAGACGATTTTTTCGCTCGATGGACTGGGCCTCCTCGGCTTCGAAAGCGTCCTGAACCGTGACTATCCGGTCGTGTTCGGAACCCTGTTCATCTTTTCGCTGGTCGGTCTTGTCGTCAATCTGATCTCCGATCTCGCTTACATGTGGGTCGATCCGCGGATCGATTTCGAGGCGCGGGAGGTTTGATGACGATCACCAGCGCCGCCGAACTGAAGTTCCTGCCGCACTTGCTGCAAAGTTCTCTCAGGAACGTCAGCTTGCCAAGCGGCGCTGGAAACATGGATTTGGCGGTGTCCTTTGCTTTCCGACGTTCGTACAGGCGGGTGCGGCGATGACCTACGAACTTCGGAAAGAGGACACCGCGCCGCCGCCGGTCGAGACAACGACACAGTCGCCGATGGGCGTGGCGGTGCCGGTCACGCGTCATGGTTTCAAGCTTTCGCCGCTGAACCAAAGACGCTGGCAGAATTTCAAATCGAATCGCCGCGGTTACTGGTCGCTGTGGATTTTCCTGATCTTGTTCTTCGTCTCGCTGTTTGCCGAACTGATCGCCAATGACCGCCCGATCCTGATCAGGTTCGACGGGCACCTATATTGGCCGGCCTTTGTCAGTTATTCGGAGACCACCTTCGGCGGCGATTTCGAAACTGCGGCCGACTACCGCGATCCCTATTTGCAGAAGCTGATCGCCGACAAGGGCGGCGCGATCGTCTGGCCGCCTATCCGCTATTCCTACGATACCCACAATCTCGACCTTCCGACGCCCGCGCCATCGAAACCGACCTGGATGCTTACCGAGGCCGAGTGCAAGGATGTGGTGCAGAAGAAGGGCCTCAAAAGCTGCCGCGACCTCGAATACAACTGGCTCGGGACCGACGACCAGGGCCGCGACGTGGTGGCGCGCCTGATCTACGGTTTTCGCATCTCCGTGCTGTTCGGTCTCACGCTCACCATCGTCTCGTCGATCATCGGCGTTGCCGCCGGCGGCGTGCAGGGGTATTTCGGCGGCTGGATCGATCTCGGTTTCCAGCGCTTCATCGAGGTCTGGAGCGCCATTCCGTCGCTCTATCTGCTCTTGATCCTGTCATCAGTGCTGGTGCCCGGGTTCTTCGTCCTGCTCGGCATTCTCCTGTTGTTTTCGTGGGTCTCGCTGGTCGGCCTGGTGCGGGCGGAATTCCTGCGCGGGCGCAATTTCGAGTATATCCAGGCCGCACGCGCGCTCGGCGTGTCCAACGCGGTGATCATGTTCCGTCATTTGTTGCCCAACGCCATGGTGGCGACCATGACGTTCCTGCCCTTCATCGTATCATCATCGGTGATGACCCTCACCGCCCTGGATTTCCTCGGCTTCGGATTGCCGCCGGGTTCGCCGTCGCTTGGCGAATTGCTCTCGCAAGGCAAGGCCAACGTGCAGGCACCATGGCTTGGCTTCACCGGCTTCTTTGCGGTTGCGATCATGCTGTCGCTTTTGATTTTCATTGGCGAGGCGGTGCGCGATGCCTTCGATCCGCGCAAGACATTTAGATAGGACGCGAGTATGGACGCCATCAACCAGCCTCTGCTCGACGTTCGTGACCTGTCGGTGGCGTTCCATCAGCCGAGCGGCACCTCGACCGCGGTCGACCATATTTCCTTCTCGATAAGGCGCGGTCAGTGCGTGGCGCTGGTCGGTGAATCCGGCTCGGGTAAATCGGTCAGCGCGCTGTCGATCCTGAAGCTGTTGCCGTACCCGACGGCGTCCCATCCCTCCGGAAGCATCTTGTTCAACGGCCGGGATTTACTTGGTCTGTCGGAGCGCGAGATGCGCGGCATTCGTGGCAACGACATTTCGATCATCTTCCAGGAGCCGATGACGTCGCTCAATCCGCTGCATACGATCCAGTCGCAGATCGGCGAAATCCTGCAGCTGCATAACCCGGTCGGCGCCGAGATGGCGCGGGCGCGCACGCTCGAGCTTCTCACTCAAGTCGGCATTCCCGATCCGCAGACGCGGCTTGGGAGTTACCCGCACCAATTGTCAGGCGGCCAGCGCCAGCGGGTCATGATTGCGATGGCGCTTGCCAACGAGCCCGATCTCTTGATTGCGGATGAGCCGACCACGGCGCTCGACGTCACCGTGCAGGCGCAAATCCTGGCGCTGCTCGCCGATATCCGCAAACGCCTCGGCATGAGCCTGCTGTTCATCACCCACGATCTCGGCATCGTGCGCCGCATTGCGGATGCGGTCTGCGTCATGAACGGAGGCAAGATCGTCGAACAGGGTCCGGTGGAGCAGGTTTTCACCGCGCCGAAACATCCCTATACCCGCGCGCTGCTCGCGGCCGAGCCCAAGCCCGACCCTGCGCCGCCGCGGCCGCAATCTCCCGTCGTGATATCGGCCGACGATCTGAAGGTCTGGTTTCCGGTCAAGCGCGGCCTCCTGCGTTCAACGGTCGGACACATCAAGGCGGTTGATGGGGTCAGCCTGTCGGTTCGCAAGGGCGAAACGCTCGGTGTCGTCGGCGAATCGGGCTCCGGCAAGACCACGCTCGGGCTGGCGCTGCTGCGGCTGATCTCCTCCGATGGCCCCATCGTCTTCCTGGGCAGGCAAATCCAGGGGTTGCGATTCAAGCAGATGCTTCCGTTCCGCCGCGATATGCAAATCGTATTTCAAGACCCGTTCGGCTCCTTGAGCCCGCGCATGTCGGTCGGCGATATCGTGGCCGAAGGCCTCAGCGTGCATCAGAGATCGCTTTCAGCGGCCGAGCGCGAGGCGCGAGTGGTGCGGGCGCTGCGGGATGTCGGCCTTGATCCGGCAACGCGGTTCCGCTATCCGCATGAATTTTCCGGCGGCCAACGTCAGCGCATCAGCATCGCGCGGGCGGCGGTGCTGGAACCGAATTTCGTCGTGCTGGATGAACCGACCAGCGCGCTCGACATGCTGTTCCAGGCGCAAATGGTCGACCTGTTGCGCGAGTTGCAGCGCAAGCGCGACCTCACTTACATGTTCATCTCGCATGACCTGCGCGTGGTGGCGTCGCTTGCCAGTCATTTGATCGTGATGCGCCACGGCAAGGTTGTGGAAGAGGGCCCTGCTTCGCAATTGTTCAAGAATCCAAAAACCGATTATACCCGCGCGCTGTTCGCCGCCGCGTTCCGGCTCGAAACCGCGAACGGCGGTGCCGTCGCGGAGTAGCCCGCAATTCTTTTTGGGCCGAAAGCGGCCAGGTTCTAGCTCAACCGCTTGATCGAGGTGACGTCGCTACCTGTGGCCTTGATGCGTGCGATGGCGTCGCGTGTATGCTCGATCACGGTGGCCATATCGAAGGCGTTGGCGTGAACGATGGTAGTGGCGTCGCGCACGATCGCGACATGGCCCTTCCAGAAAATCAGATCGCCACGGTTGAGCTTCTTCGCTTCGTTGCGGTCGAGCGCCCGGCCGAGACCCAGCTCTTGCATGTCGCTGTCGCGCGGACATCCGGTGCCGGCGGCGTTCAATGAAAGCTGAACAAGCCCGGAGCAGTCGATGCCGAGGCTGCTTTTGCCGCCCCACAAGTAAGGCGTGCCAACGAACTGTTCCGCGACTGCAACGAAATCCGGGACATGGCTGCCGATCGAGCCAACATGCTGCTGCCACAGATACCAGCCCTCACGCGTGACGGCGAAGGGACCCTCTTCGCGCGATACCGTGATCAATGCGCCCATCACCAGCGTCTCTGCGGGCGCCAGCTTGATGGAGGGGCCGGGAAAGGCAAAGGTGCGCAGGGCGGTGATTTTGTGGGTCGGCTTCGAAACCGGCCTTGCGAGCGCCCGGTCCGGCAGCCATCCGACATAGCCGTCACTGTTGAGCTGACCCCAGGCCCAGCCCTCGTCGTTACGATCATAGATCATCGCGCGCTCGCCCTTGAACGCTTGTGTTGCAAGCGCGGCGTCGGGAGAAGGCGCGCTGCGAAGCGGCGCGATCGAATCGCTGATTTCGAATTCCTCGCCGGCAACGAAGCGTTTCGCCTCGACCTTGCCTTCGAGATATTTTGCGGCGAGGTCGGGCCGCGCCGGCGTCAGGCGCGGATCATCCATAGCGGTCGCTCAACAGGGCAAAGATCGCCCGTGCGGCCTGGCATTCGCCGCCCTCGGGGCGCGCCGGCCGGGCTGACGGCGTCCAGCCATAGATATCGACATGCAGCCAGCTCCTTGCTGCCTCGACAAAGCGCTGCAGGAACAGCGCACAAGTGATCGAGCCGGCAAAGGTGCCGGTCGCCGCGTTGTTGACGTTGGCGATTTTCGAATCGAGCCAACCATCATATGGCGGCCAGAGCGGCAAGCGCCACAGCGGATCATTCTCCCGTTTCGCGCAGATCGAAAGCTGCAGCGCCAATTCTTCATCGTTGGTATAGAACGGCGGCAAATCCGGACCGAGACCTACCCGGGCCGCCCCGGTCAGGGTGCCGAGATCGATCAGCAGTTCGGGTTTCTCCTGGTCGGCCAGAGCCAGGGCGTCGGCCAGCAGCAGTCGCCCTTCGGCGTCGGTATTGCCGATCTCGACGGTGAGACCTTTGCGTGAGCGAAAGACGTCGAGCGGGCGAAAGGCGTTGCCGGCCACCGCGTTCTCGACGGCCGGAATCAAGACCCTCAAGCGCAGCTTTAGCCCGGCGTCCATCACCATCTGCGCCAGCGCAAGCGCGCTGGCGGCCCCGCCCATATCCTTCTTCATGATCAGCATGCTGCTCGACGGTTTCAGGTCGAGGCCGCCGGTGTCGAAGCAGACCCCCTTGCCGACCAGCGTCACCTTGGGATGGGTGGGATCGCCCCAGGTAAAATCGATCAGGCGGGGCGCGCGCGACGACGCCATGCCGACCGCGTGAATCAGCGGGAAATTCTGCCGCGCCAGATCGTCGCCGATGATGCAGCCGAAATCGGCACCGAAACCTCGCGCCAGCCCCTCGGCTGCGGACGCCAGTTCTTCCGGCCCCATATCGTTGGACGGGGTGTTGATGAGGTCACGCGCCATCGCGGTTGCCGCCGCGATCCGTGTGATGTCGTCGACATCGACGCCATCTGGAGGGACAAGTCTCGCCTCGGGCGTATCGGTCCTGCGATAGCGGTTGAACCGATAGCTGCCGAGCGCGAAGGCGAGCGTCGCGAGCCGCGCATCGTGCGGTGCGATATTGGCGAAGCGATAGAGGCCGCGGGGCAGCAGGCCTGGCAATTGTCCCGGCCGGAACGGGTCGCGCGACCTGCTGGTCTCATCGTCCAGTCCGAACAGAACCTGTGCGATCTCGCCGGTTGCGGTGGGCAGCGTCAGCAATGCGCCGGGTTTGGCGGAAAACCCATTGGCTTTCGCGAATTGACGCGCCTGCGCGGGAAGGTCGGCCGAGATCGCATCCCATGTCGCCTTGGTCGCAAATGTGATGGGAATGGCAGTCGC
>Ga0210387_10003407_pt1 | contig 12203 bp, 6 predicted proteins | sample IncBWC7OmetaG_FD_160108 | JGI IMG/M metagenome (GOLD analysis project Ga0210387, IMG submission 160108) | Forest soil microbial communities from Barre Woods Harvard Forest LTER site, Petersham, Massachusetts, United States - Inc-BW-C-7-O ... | reverse complement strand
ACCTGGCCATCCGCTGCGCGGATTCCATTCTATCCGAGTCAGACGATCAGCCGGAGGATTTTCTGTGGCGTTTGCCAATGCTCAACTGAAGGCAGCGAAAGAGAATTTGAACAGAAGGCAGCAAAGGAAACAAAGGCGAATCAGGGGTTGGGTCTCCGTCATAGTCATCCGTAGGGCCCTCGACGCCTCTTCGATCGTCCTCATCGTCTTTGCGGACTCGCCGAACGCGGTCGCGTGCCGCAGATCGGGCGGAGCCCTACCGAGCGGCCACCGCGGCAAACGTGCGCCTTGCCGACACGCTGAACTCACCGACACGCTGATACGGGCCCCTGCGTTTGGGCCACACCCCTAAAGCATCGAGGACGATTGGAAAACCGGAGAGTCGCCGAAGGCCCTACCGGATGACCATCACAGAAACCCAATCCCCAATCCGTCTTTGTTTCCTTTGCTGCCTTCTGTTCAAATTTTCTTCTAATCCTTCTGTTGAGCTTTGATCCAAGCGGTTCATACCCCGCCTTACCTCCGTACTTGCGCAGTCCTCAACACCACCCTTGTGCACCTGCTGGTTTTCAACTTAGGTAAACCGGAATGCGTATTCTCTACCTGGACTGCTTTTCGGGGATCAGCGGGGACATGACGGTCGGCGCTTTGACCGACCTGGGAATCACCCCTTCCACCTTCGAATGGGAACTCTCAAAATTGGACCTGGGCGATTGCCACCTTCATTTTGAGCGCCAGGCTCGCGGGGGAATCTCAGGGGTAAAATTCGACGTTCACTCCGGGGCAACGCACGATGCCTCGCAGGACGACGGTCATCACCCTCATGAAACGGATCGCGCGCCCGCGGATCACGGCAAAGCCGGTGACGAACATGATCATTGGCATCAACCTCACGACCATGAGCATGAGCATGAGCATGAGCATCATCACCACGAACATGAAGGCCCTGATCATCATGGCCACAAGGATCATACGTCCCGGAGTTTTTCCGAGATTCGCGACTTGATCCAAGGGAGCGAACTTTCCGATTTTGTGAAACACCATGCGACGTCGATCTTCGGCCGAATCGGCAACGCAGAATCAAAAATTCACGGAGCGTCCATCGAGGAAGTCCAGTTTCATGAGGTCGGCGCACTCGACTCCATTGTGGATGTCGTTCTCAGTTGCGTCGGCTTCGAGGCGCTCCAGGTCGCGCGGATCTATTTTTCGAGTCTCGTTGACGGCCAAGGCACTTTCCGCTCTTCCCATGGCGAATATCCGTTGCCTGGACCTGCCACCCTGGAGATTCTGCGGGATATCCCGATTCGCCAAGTGGACATTCCATTTGAGCTGATCACACCCACCGGAGCCGCCATCGTGGCTGAATTCCAGCATGCGGTTGGTGCCTTGCCCGAAATGCGACCGTCAAAAATTGGCTATGGACTCGGAACCCGAGATCTGGCCGGCCGGCCAAATGTATTGCGCGCCGTCCTCGGTGATTTGGCAGAGACACCATCCGGCGAACGGATCGTGGAACTCCAAACCAATATTGATGATCTTTCCCCTGAAATACTGGGCGCCGTCCAGGATCGCCTCTTCCAGGCGGGCGCTCTTGACGTGTTCTTTACGCAGATCCAGATGAAAAAAAACCGGCCGGCCACGATGCTTTCGGTGCTCTGCCAACCTTCAGCACTCGAAAAAATCCAGGAACTAATCTTCGCCGAAACTTCCACCTTTGGAATCCGGTTCCGGGAACTGCAGCGGAAAACTCTGGACCGCGAATTGGTCGAGGTGAAGACATCAGCAGGTCCGATCCAAATCAAGATCGGCCGTCAAGCCGGCCAGATCCTCCAGGTTGCGCCTGAGTTCGAGTCGTGCTACGCGGTCGCTCAACGCAGCCGTCTACCGTTGAAGCGAATCTACGAGCTCGCGGTGGAAGCGTTCTGGAGTTCACCTTTTGCTTCCGGGCTGAATACTTCTCCTCACCTCGAAAAAGTAGTTGAACTGCCGCGATAAAAGGCGTTGGCTCTCAGTTTATATGAGCACAGCTACTCTCGAAAAAGTTTCTCAGCTCGATCAGCTCAAAAAGTTCACCAAGGTTGTGGCCGATACCGGTGATTTTGAAAGCATGCGGGCGTATCAGCCCTACGATGCGACGACGAATCCAAGCCTGATTCTTGCCGCCACTCAAAAACCGGAATACGGCTATCTCTTAGAGAAGGCGATCGCCGATCTAAAGGATTCAGCGTTGAACGCATCCGCGAAGATCGAGGCAATCATCGACAATTTGCTGGTCCTGTTTGGGACAGAGATTCTGCAGATTGTGCCTGGACGCGTATCGACCGAAACCGACGCGCGCCTCTCCTTCGACCGAGAAGGTTCGATCAAAAAAGGGCGTCAATTGATCGCGTTGTATGAACAGCGCGGTATTCCGCGAGAGCGCGTGCTAATCAAAATCGCCTCGACCTGGGAAGGCATCAAGGCAGCAGAACAGCTCCGAAAAGAATCGATCAACTGCAACCTGACCTTGCTCTTTTCTTTCCCTCAGGCAGTCGCCTGCGCCGAAGCCGGCGTCCGACTGATCTCGCCCTTTGTCGGCCGCATCTACGATTGGTACAAAGCCAACACCGGGAAAGATTACAAGGGTCCTGATGACCCGGGCGTTCAGTCGGTTGCGCGCATCTACAATTATTATAAGAAGTTCGGGCACGAGACAGAAGTGATGGGTGCAAGTTTCCGCAACACCGGCCAAATTATTTACCTGGCCGGATGCGATCTACTCACGATCAGTCCGAATTTGCTCGATGAACTCAGCAAATCTGTCGAACCGATCACTCGGAAACTCTCTCCTGAAATCGCCAAAGCGTCTGATGCCGCGAAAATTACTCTCGACGAAAAGACTTTCCGGTTCGAATTCAATGAAGATCCGATGGCGGTCGACAAGACAGCGGAGGGAATTCGCAAGTTCTCCGCCGACATCGTGAAGCTGGAAAAGTTGATCGCTAGCAAGATTTAATCACCGTCCCAGCTCGACGAAAGACTTGTTCCGCAGAGTTTCCATACTCGGCGGAACCCGAGTTGGTGCACGCAGGCTGGTCGCAAGCTTCCTGCTTTGTCCGGTCAATACGAACCACAGTAGCTGGACGCTTCGCTTTACATGCGGTAACCTCGTGGGTTACCACCCCCCAGCCCTCGCACTCCCAGGTTCGCCGAGACGCTCCCTTTCTGGGTCGGCATATTTTCGATCGCACTTCGGGGATTGCTCGGCATATACTCCACTTTTGCGCAAGAAATGAAACCGTTTGCTCTCTATCTTTTCCTCGTTGGCTCTCTATTTCTCGGATTCTTTCAACGTTCGGTGCATGCCGGCTCGATCGACTACGCTCTAATGTCGGCCACTCCCTATAACTCGGAAATCGCACTTGGCCGAGAGCGATTCGAAAAGTTTCTCTATCAAGCGAACGCCAAAAAACGGGCCATTCTGGCGCAGACACCCGTCGTGGCGGTTCAGGCGGCTGTCCTGGCCGCCGCAGAAGCCGGTCCTATTCTCCACCGCATAGAAAGCGGTGAACTGGGAATTGGCAATGGAGGACGTCCCGCGGATCAGGCTTCTCGCACGGTTCTGTTTTTACTCCTCTTTGACAGCCGCACGGGACAGTTGGTATCCGACGATGGGGTTTTGGTTTTGAATACGCCGCGACGCGGGAAGACAGGCGTATTCGGCGGTGTTTCTGCACTTTATATTGGAGAGGGCTGGTGAGCGGGGTCGAAATCAGCGATCTGGACCGAGCTTGGAAATTGCCTACTTCAGATATCCACCCGCTGCTTGGATCGGTCTGACCGACCCGACCTCGGTAACCCATACCGCAACTGCCTTGGCCGCCGCATAGTCAAACGGTATTTCCACAGCAAATTCCCCATTTTTGTCACTCAATTTTCTGGAAACAAGATCCAGAGCGACGAAACTATGCGCTAACTTTCGTCCGCGATTCTCACCCGCGAGCACGTCCGAGTTCACATCCATCGCCAGAGGCACAAGATGCGCTTCGATTTCTTTCCCACCGGAATTTTGCCCGAATGTCACTCTAGCCGTCCGACCTCCGACCTTCACCTCCAGCGTTCCCGCTGGTCGATCGCCTGAATCCGGTAACGGGCTGCCGTTGAACCATCCTTTCCACTCTTGTCCGTCAAGAACAAACCCAGGCGTGTAGACCGAAGAGGTCCCCCAACCCGCAGAGTACGCCCGTTGTCTGGAGGTGTATTCCTGCTTGGCGAACCGATCCTTCCAACCCAGGTGGTCCCAGTAGTCCACATGAAAAGCCACCGGTACAACCTCTTTCCAAAGGCGGCCATCGGTCTTCAACCCGTCCAGCCAGGACTCGGCTGGAGGACAACTGCTGCATCCTTCCGAAGTATAAATTTCAAGGAGGGATACTCTTTGCGGCCCGCCTCGAAATGTTACTTCCGCATGCGCGGAAACAAGAGTTAACAAGGCGACACCCCACAGATATCTCATAGCAATGGAGATCCAATCCAACGAAACTTTATTCCGTTGGCTGGGATGATCTTTGCCCCGCCGGAGCTTGAGGAAGAAGTAGGTAAGGCGTCCCGCCTTACCCTCTTCCGCAACCCAAGCGTCCCGGCTTACCTTGGACTTTGGACCTACCGAGAACGATTTAGGAGGGGTAAGGCGGGACGCCTTACTTACTAAAGATTTGTGATCGAAGCAGGCCTCCCTCCTTCGGGGCTCGGGGCTCCCCCTTCGGGGCATAAAACCATGCCAAAAGCCGGATTGCCTCTTCTTAATTTTTGCCGCGCCATTCGCGACGGCAGTTTACTACTTATCTTGATTTTTGGCTGAAACGCAGTTGCGTTGGATCAAACATGTTTCGACCTAACTTTGAGCGATGATCATTCCGCCGGATCAACCGCACCATCGAACGATCACCATCAGCCAAACTTCGCACTCCTGGATTTCTGGCCAGCTCGCACGTGTTTGGAGCAACGAATTGTTTGCCGGGTTCGAGCCCTTTGAACCGATCTGTTACGCCGCAGAACAACATGATATCGGATTTCTTGGCTGGGAAAATCAGCCGACACTGAATGCGGCATCCGGTTTACCGTACGCGTTTGACGAACTGCCCGAATCACTGCACCTGGATATTTGGCGCACCGGCATCGACCAGCTGAGACCAGTTTGTTCTTACGCCTCATTGATCGTTTCTCTTCATTTCCACGGGCTCTGCCAACGATTCCACCGACGAGAAAACGATTCTGATCAGTCCGAGGCTTCTCAATTCCTCAGGGAACAAAGAGCGTTTCAGGAAAAGACTCGTCACATGCTCAAACAAGATCCGCTCTTCGAACATGCGGTTGCGCCGGAGGTCCTCTCCTATCACCGCGACCTGATCGCCGTTTGGGACCTCTTTTCGCTCGAGCTTTGCCGGGGCCGGTTCACCGAATTCAAGCTCCCTGGCGTCCCGTTCACCGGCGGCAAATATGTTGACCTGCAACTGCGCCGGCAAAGCGCAGGCGAAAAACTCTGGGAGGTCGATCCCTGGCCGTTCGCCGTGGAATCACTGACCACACTGGGTGAAGGACGAGTCTTCGATCGGAGGTTCACAGACGAGGTCCAGATGCGCAAGGCTCTCCGCAACGCCGATCGCACCACGATACGGTTCCGACTGGTCCCGGTTGGGTCGTCCGGTTAAACTCGGGGCAGGTCCTGAACACCGCGACGATTAGAGGCAATCATTCTCACCATTCATTTCGAGCGAGTCTTGCACGATACCCACTTGGAACGATCGACCCATCGGCGCAACCGCCGAACGGTGTCTCGGTGAAAATTGCCATTGGTCGCAGTCGCCGACTTTTGTACCTTGTTGGTCGTGGCCGCAGTGGACCTAAAGCAGATCGCGATCGGGCGCCGAGCTAAAGTTCAGGAGTTTCAGCGCAGCCACCAGGTAGCGGTCCTGACTCTGGTGTTCCTTGAAATTGTCGACTCGGGCATTCTTCACCAGGAGGTAAAAGACCAGGAAGCGGTCTCGGCGGTCGGGCGCCACCATGCCGCGATCCGGGAAATCCTCAGCCGGTTCAGTCATGAGGAGATCGAAACCGCGGGCGATTCTTTTTTTATCGTTTTCACGAATCCTTCGGACGCAGTCAAATTCTCGCTCCTGGCCCAAGCTCGGGTTCGGGCCTTGGCCGCGGCAATCGCCCGTCCGATCCTCGACCAGATTGGGATCCATGCGGGAGAGATGTTGGTTGAAGACGACGGTGGAGGCGCCAGGGCGGAAGCTCTCTATGGAATCCAGGTCGAGACCTGCGCGCGCGTGCAGTCACTGGCGCAAGGCGGCCAGATCTTGCTGACCCGCTATGCTTTTGACGAGGCCCGGCGCAGTCTGAGTTTCGATGAACTCACCGGCATCGATCCCCTCTCCTGGCTCAATCACGGTCCCTACCTCCTGAAAGGAGCCGACGAGCCGATTGAAATTTGCGAGGTCGGGGAATCGGGCAAAGCAAAACTCGGACGACCTCCCGACACCGAAAAAGCCCATCGCTTTATTTCCCCGGGCAACGAACCGGTGCTCGGCTGGCGGCCTGCCATCGGTCAGCAGGTGCCGGGTACGAGCTGGACCTTGGCAAAGAAACTGGGCGAAGGGAGCTTCGGCGAGGTTTGGCTGGGACGCGATCAGAGGCTCAAGAGCGAGCACGTGTTCAAATTTTGTTTTCGTGCGGATCTGGTGCGGTCCTTAAAACGGGAGATGACACTGTTTCGCTTGCTGAAGGAGCGCGTAGGAGAGCACCCGAACATCGTCGGAATCGAGGACCTCAATTTTGACGAGGCACCGTTTTATATCGTGATGCAACACGTCGAGGGACAGGATCTAGCGACATGGTGCCAAAACCGAAGCAGAGCGAAGAAAATCCCGCTCACGGTCCGGCTAGAAATCGTGGCGCAAATTGCGGACGCTCTGCAAGCGGCTCACGATAGCGGGGTGATCCATCGCGATGTGAAGCCCTCGAATATTCTGGTCAGCGGTGAGAGCGATATCCACGTCTATCTGACAGATCTTGGCATCGGCCAGTTAGCGTCCGAGGAAGTTCTGAGCGGGTCAACCCACGCCGGATTTAAGCAAACGATGGAGGGATCTTCCTCGCGCAGCGGCGCCCATTTGTATCTGGCGCCGGAGCTCTTTTCTGGGAGACCAGGCTCGATCCGCTCGGACATCTACGCGCTGGGAGTGGTGTTCTATCAGCTGGTGGTGGGAGATTTCTCGCGTGCGGTAACTACCGGTTGGGCCAAACAGATCGCCGATCCGCTGTTACGTGAGGATTTGCAGAAATGTTTTGCGGGCGATCCGCAAGACCGGTTCGCCGCGGCTGGACAATTGGCCGAGCAACTACGCTTGCTGGAAAAGCGAAGGGCAGCGCCCGACCATCAAAGAGCTCTCCTAAGGGCGCGCGAACGGGCGGTCTATCGCCGTGGAATGATCCGGACGGCGTCGCTGGCATTGGTCATGATTGGCGCAGTCACCGGGTTGGCCATTTACGCGTTTTTGCAGTGGCATCAGGCGTTGACGCAACGTACAGCGGCGCAAGAACACGCGCGGATTGCTGAGACCCAACGGCTTGCCGCGGAGGCTTCGGAAAAGAAAGCAGACGAAGCGCGCGATCAAGCCGACGGGCTCATTACTTTCATGCTGAATGACCTGCGCGATAAATTGGCGTCAATCGGTCGGCTAGGCGTTCTGGATGATGCCGCTAAGAAGGCGAGAGAATATTTCGATAGGCGACCGCAAGAGTTAGTAACCACCTCACGTTTAGACCAGCAGAGAGGTGCGCTGATCAACCTTGGCGATGTCCTGTTGGCGCAAGGGAAGTTCCAGGAGGCGCTCGATGCGTACCAGCAAGGCTTGACGGTCTCCCAACGCCTGGCCGAGCAAGAAAAATCCAACTCAGACTGGCAGCGAGATCTTTCAGTGAGTTATAATAGAATAGGCGATGTGCTGGCGGCGCAAGGCAGACTCCAGGAGGCACTGGAACTCTACCAGCAAAGCTTGGCGATCACCAAACGCCTGACCGAGGAAGGCAAATCTGACTTAGGCTGGCAGCGCGATCTCGCAGTCAGTTATAACAAGATGGGCGATGTGCTGGTGGCGCAAGACAAGCTCCAGGAGGCACTGAATTTCTACCAGCAAAGCCTGATGATCGCCAAACGCCTAACCGAGCAAGACAAAACCAGCTCGGGCTGGCAGCGAGAGCTGGCGGTGAGTTACAACAAGGTGGGCGATGTGTTGAGAGCGCAAGGCAAGCTCCAGGAGGCGCTGGAGGCTTACCAACCAAGCTTGGCGATCGCCGAGCTCCTCGGCGGGCAAGACAAATCTAATTTGGGGTGGCAGCACGATCTCTCCATAAGTTATGATCGAGTCGGAAGTGTATTAGTGGCCCAAGGTAAGCTCCAGGAGGCGCTGGATATATATCGGCTGGGCCTGACGATCGCCAAGCGCCTCGGCGAGCAAGACAAATCCAACTCCGGCTGGCAGCGAGAGCTCTCAGTAAGTTATCGCAAGGTTGGCAATGTGCTGGTGGCGCGGGGCGAGCTCCAGGAAGCGCTGGACGCCTACCGGCAGAGCTTGGCGATTACCAAAGGACTGGCCGAGGACGACAAAACCAACTTGGGCTGGCAGCACGATCTCCTGGTCAGTTACCAGAGGGTCGGCAGTGTGTTAGTGGCCGAAGGTAAGCCGGAGGAAGCGCTGGATGCCTTCCAGCGGACCTTGGCGATCGCCAAACGCCTGGCCGAGCAAGACAGATCCAACTCGGGCTGGCAGCAGGATCTCTCGGCGAGTTACGAAGACGTTGGCGAAGTCCTGGTGGCACAAGACAAGCTCCAGGAAGCGCTGGACGCTTACCAACAAGCGTTGAAGATTCGGCAGAGACTAGCCGAACAAGACACCTCCAGCGTGGGCTGGCAGCGGGAGCTCGCGGCAAGTTACGAAAATGTCGGCGATGTCCTGGTGGCGCAAAGCAATCTCCAGGAGGCTTTGGATGCCTATCAGCATGGCTTGAAGATTCGGCAAACTGTAGCCGAGCAAGGCAAAGCCGACTCGAGCTGGCAGCGCGATCTCTCGCGCGACTACGATCGGGTTGGCAACGTCCTGTTGGCGCAAGGAAAGCTCCAGGAGGCACTCGATGCTTACCGGGAAGGCCTAAAGATTCGGCAGACGGTTGCCGAGCGAGACAAATCTAACTCAGACTGGCAACGTGATCTCTCGCGCGGATACGAAAGTGTCGGCGATGTCCTGGCGGCGGAAGGTAAGCCCCGGGAGGCTCTGGATGCTTACCAGCAAGCCTTGAAGATTCGGCAAGCTCTGTCCGGGCAAGACGAATCCAACTCGGGCTGGCAGCGCGATCTGGTAGTGAGTTATACGAAAGTCGGCGACGTTCTGGTGGCGCAAGAAAAATTCCAGGAGGCGCTGGATGCCTACCAGCACGGCACAACGGTCGCCAAACGCCTGGCTGACCAAGACAAATCGAACTCAGGTTGGCAGCGAGATCTCGAGATGAGTTACGACAGGGTTGGGAACGTCCAGATGGCGCAAGGCAAGCTTTGGGAGGCGTTGGAAGCTTACCAGCAAAGCACGGCGATTGCCCAACGCCTGGCCGAGCAGGGCGAATCCGACTCGCGCCGACAGCGGGAGCTCGCGTTGAGTTGCGACAAGATAGGCAATGTCCTGGTGGCGCAAAGCAAGCTCCAGGAGGCGCTGGACGCCCGTCGAAAAAGCTTGAAGATTCGGCAGAAATTAGCCGAGCAAGACAAATCGAACTCTGGCTGGCAGCGAGAACTCTCGGTCAGCTACGAAAGGATTGGCAATCTCCTGTTGGCGCAAGGCAAGCTCCAGGAGGCACTCGATGCTTACCGGGAAGGCCTAAAGATTCGGCAGACGCTAGCCGAACAAGACAAATCCAATTCAGACTGGCAGCGGGAGCTGGCGGCGAGTTACGCCAAGGCTGGCGATGTCCTGGTGGCGCTAGGCAAGCTCCAGGAGGCGCTGGATCTTTACCAGAAAGGCCTAGCGATTCGCCAGACGCTAGCCGAACAAGACAAATCCAATTCAGACTGGCAGCGGGAGCTGGCGGCGAGTTACGCCAAGGCTGGCGATGTGCTGATGGCTCAAGGCAAGCTCCAGGAGGCGCTGGATGCCTACCAGCAAGGTTTGAAGATTCGGCAGACGCTAGCCGAGCAAGACAAATCTAGCTCGGGCTCGCAGCGGGACCTCGCGGTGAGTTACACCAAGGCTGGCGACGTCCTGGTCTCGCTAGGCAAGCTCCAGGAGGCGCTGGAGGCCTACCAGCAAGGCTTGAAGATTCGGCAGACGCTGACCGAGCAAGACAAATCCAATTCAGACTGGCAGCGGGAGCTCGCGGTGAGTTATGAAGAGACCGGCGACGTCCTGGTAGCGCAACGCAAGTTTCAGGAGGCGCTGGAGGCCTACCAGCAAGGCTTGAAGATTCGGCAGACGCTGGCCGAGCAAGACGGATCCAACGCAGGTTCGCAGCGGGACCTCGCGGTGAGTTACACCAAGGCTGGCGACGTCCTGGTAACGTTAGGCAAGCTCCAGGAGGCGCTGGAGGCTTACCAGCAAGGCTTGAAGATTCGGCAGACGCTGGCCGAGCAAGACAGATCCAACGCAGGTTCGCAGCGAGATCTCGCGAGGAATTACGCGAAAGTCGGTGATGTGCTGGCACCGCAAGGCAAGCTCCAGGAGGCGTTGGATGCCTACCAGCAAGGGGTGGCGATCGCCAGACACCTGGCCGAGCAAGACAATTCCAACTTCGGCTGGCAGCGAGATCTCGAAGTGGGTTATGCAAAGGTCGGCGATGTGTTGGTTGCCGAAGGCAAGCTTCAGGACGCGCTGGATGCCTACCAACAGGGCGTGGCGATCGCCGAACGCCTGGCCGGGCAGGACAAATCCAACTCGGCCTCGCAACGAGATCTTGCCTGGGATTACCCAAAGGTCGGCGATGTGCTGCTTGCTCAAGGTAAACTCTCGGAGGCGCTGGATGCTTACCAGCAAGGCATCTCGGTCGCCAAAAGCCTGGCTGAACTAGATAAATCCAACCCCGGTTGGCAGCAAGATCTCTCGTGGGATTACGCAAAAGTCGGCGATGTGCTGTTGGCGCAAGACAAGCTTCAAGAGGCGCTGGATGCTTACCAGCAATACCTGGCTATCGCCAGACGTCTGACCGAGCAAGACCAATCCAATTCAAACTGGCAGCGAGATCTGATCGTCTCGCTTTTTAAAGTCGGCACCATCACAGCGAAGATTGGGGGTAACGATCATCTCACGCAGGCCCAGGAGTATCTTCGAACAGCTCTCCGCCTGGCGGAACTGTATCCTGGCCCAGACCGACAGAAGCTCATCGACGCGTTGAATCTGGCTTTGCGGAACCTGGATCAATCGGAAAGCTAGGAGATGGTATTCGGATTCCGTCGATCGGCTCCGAACATCGTCCTCCCCGTCATCCGGATCCGCGACCCTTGCCATCGAGCCGGATCTCCTCTCCATGTCCAGATCCGTTTGACCGATCTTTCCGTTTGATCCGCCGCAGAGCCGTGTTACGAGCCAGCTCCAGAATCGGCCCGGGAAAACGGCGACAGCCTTGAAGCGCTTCATCGAACGCGTTCACGAAGTGATCGACCTCTTTTTCCGTGATGATCAGCGGCGGCAAAATTTTGATAACATCCATGTTGTGACCCGCCACCTGGGTGAGGATACGATGCCGGCTCAACAGCGGAACGATCACCAGTTGTGCAAACAGACCGTGGTCGATCCGGTGCATAATCCGCCAGGCAAGCTTCAGCGCTACCTGAGACGGTTCATGGAACTCGATCGCGATCATCAGCCCTTTCCCGCGCACCTCTTTGATCAGCGAATGTTTAGCTCGGAGCGCATCAACTCTTTCCAGGAGCTTTCGACCCATGATCGCAGAGTTCTCGATCAGTTTTTCATTTTCCAGCACATCGAGCGCTGCCAGCCCACAGGCCATGGCCAGGTTGTTGCGACCAAACGTACTGGAGTGAACCACGGCGCGGTCCAATCGGCTGAACACCTTTTGATAAATGGAACGCCGGGTCAGGATTGCTCCGCAAGGAACAAATCCCCCGCTCAGACTTTTCGCGACCGTCACGATGTCAGGCTCAAGATCCCAATGCTGAA
>Ga0210387_10003405_pt1 | contig 12208 bp, 14 predicted proteins | sample IncBWC7OmetaG_FD_160108 | JGI IMG/M metagenome (GOLD analysis project Ga0210387, IMG submission 160108) | Forest soil microbial communities from Barre Woods Harvard Forest LTER site, Petersham, Massachusetts, United States - Inc-BW-C-7-O ... | reverse complement strand
CTATTGGTTGGCAAAATTCCATCCCGACAGGTATGACAGCTGCAGGATCTTAAGCATTTTGGGATAGTTGATTTTGTCGGGCGTATCGGTGGTGTGGTGATAATCGGGATGAAAGCCGGTGAAGAACCAAAATGCGGGAATATTGTGCAGCACGAACGGAAACTGATCGCTGCGAAAGAAGGTATTCAAGGCGTTTTCGTGATCAAAGCGGTCATCGAGGTCCAAGCCGACGACGCGATTGGCCGCCACCACAGTGTTCTTGAAATCCGGGCTGTAGGCCGCGCCAATGAGGTTCAATCGATTGCTGGTATTCGCCGGTATGTCAATCAGTCCGTCCGTCTGGTCGCTCTTCGCTTCGTCGCGTCCGATCATGTCGAAATTGATCATGGCGCGGGTGCCGGCGAGCGGCCTGAGAGGATGCGCGGCCATATAATATGAACCCAGCAGGCCGCGTTCCTCCGCAGCAAAGACCACGAATAAGATGGATCGTTTCGGTCGCACCGGATTCGCTGCGAACGCATGGGCGAGTTCAACGACTCCGACAGTGCCGGAACCGTTGTCATCCGCGCCATGCCATATATCCAGGCTGCCGCCGGCGCCGGGCGCGGCGCCATCGTGGTCGTGATGCCCCGAAATAATGATGGTCTCGGCGGCCAGAGCCGGATCAGCGCCCGGCAACAATCCCGCAACGTTGTAGGTCACGCCGGAACTGCGGGACTTGTTTTCGAGATGAAGCGTCACCTCGCTACCGGGCAAAGCAATGGAGTGATTCGACAGATCATGATCGATCGCCGACTGCAGCGCCTGCGGCGTGGCGCCGGCGGCGGCCAGCAGCTCCGCCGTTATCGCGTCGCTCACGGTGAGCACCGGAATCTGCAGTTCGTCATTGACGATCACCTGCGAGGGCAGTGGAACCGAGCGGCTCAGACTGCCACCGATGCGATTCACCCGTTCGAGATTTGACGGATGCCTGCGATTCGGCTCCGCCATCACCAATACCGCGACTGCACCGTGGGCCTGAGCGTTCAGGGCTTTGACACGATTGGTCGCGTAGCGGGTGTTGCCTGTGCCGTTGAAAGTCGAGTGAGGATCGTTTTCTTGCGGCTCGTGCTCGAACACTGCAACGATTTTGCCCCGCACTTCGATGCCAAGATAGTCATCATAATGCAACCCCGGAGCGCTGATGCCGTAACCTGCGAAAACTAAAGGAGCGCTTATTTCAAGGTCGTCGCGAAAGCCGCCGACCACATCCGGCGCATGCCATTGCGCGGTCTTTTCCCCGCGCTTCAACCTGAGGAAGCTTGCCACGCGGTCGCTGCGAAATTCGATCAAAGGCACCGCCTGCAGATACGAGGAACCGCCTGCCGCCGGTTCAAGTCCCGCCTTGGCAAATTCCGCCGCTACCCATTGCGTTGCGGCCTCATCACCGGGTTGCAAGGACATACGGCCTTGTAAGGCATCGGATGCCAAGAAATAAAGATCCGCCTTCAGATCCGCGGCGCGCAGATGTTGGAACCCCGGACGTTCAATCGACGGAACGGTGGCCGTGGCCGGGCCGGAGTGTGCCGCCAATGAAACAGTCATCGAGGAGGCGAGGGCAGTGAGTGCCTTTAAGTTCATGGAGTCCGCCATCAGAGGTTAGAATTGGACCAAAGTGTACGATACTTGCTGCGCCCCTGCGGGGGCGTGGGCGACCACGGTCCTGGTGCTGAAGGCTATAGTAGCGAGTGGCGGTCGACATATGAGGAGTTAGCATGAGCAAGATTACTTATGAAATCGTTCGACACGATGGCGGTTGGGCGTACAAGGTCGATGAGACGTTCTCAGAAGCGTTCCGAACCCATGACGAGGCGCACAAGGCGGCGGAGCTGGCGGCCAGAGAGCAGCGGGAGCCGGGCGAAACGACTGTCATCTCGTATGAGGACAAAGAAGGCCATTGGCACAAGGAAAAATCCGCTGGAGATGACCGTCCGGCCGCAGAAGTCGAGGGTTAGTCCGGGAACTCTGCAAGCCGAACCAAATGACTATTGAAGTTTCGAAAGCCGAATAACGTTGGCGTGAGTTTTCGCTTGCTCATAAGCGGCGTCCGCTCGTTCCTTACACGACTTTTGCGCCTCCCCAGTCAGGGCAAGACACTGTTGGATCGCGACATTATGATCACCGTCTGCCTGGGCAACGGCCACGTCATATGCGGATTTGGCGCCCACGTCGGTCGCATCCTTGGGCGAGCCGTCAGGATTCGCCGCAGCATTGTCGACATTTATCGCTGCTTCCTTCCGGGCATCTGTCACTTCAGTAGAAGCTTGTTGACGCGCCGCAGCCACATCGGTGGCGACCGCTGTGGGGGACTTCGCATTGTTGCAGCCGCACACCAACGCCGTGGTTAGTATTCCAATCATAGGCAATAAACGCTTATGCACATCAATCTCCTGATTAGACAAATCCGCTGTCACCGGGACTGCAAAAGGAGTATGGCGCTTGATGCCCGACACACGCGTAGGACAACTCCATTACACACGGTAGGCAATTGGCCCGCTTCACGACGATCTGGACAAAACCTTAAGCTAAATCGAGAGCGCCGTGCGATATTCCACCACGCGCGAGTCCGCGTTGAGCGAAGGAGTGAGCAAAACCATGATAAGGACTTCCATCTTTGCTTTCCTGGTGATGGCTGCGGGGTGTACGGACCTTAAACCCCTGGAGGCGCGAATTGACGAGCTGCAGCAGCAAGTCAATAAACTGCAAGGTGACATCGCGAAATCGTCGAGCAATGCCGCGGCGGCCAACAAGGCAACCGCAGCGTCTGCATCTGCGGCTTCCAACGACGCGAAGCAGGCTTTGTCGATCGGCGAGTCGAATACCGCTGCGATCGATAAACTGAATGCGAAGATCGATCAGATGTTCAAGAAGCGGCCGACGGAATAGTCAGGCTTTTCGGTCTGGCCGGGCCGTCCGTTTGCGATTGCGCAGGCGGCAGTGGCCCTTCTACAGGAAAACGTTTTGCGAGACTGGACACTGCTTCACCGGTGAAGGCCGCGTCTTGCTGGTGTCGGCCATCCAACATTCATCGAAAACCGAGCAATAGCAGGCAACAAACCTGAGCTTTTGGACACCCACGCTAATCGCCGCGTAGTCCTCGGGGCTGAACTCCTCGGGTTTGAAGTCGACGAAAGTCGTCAGCTCTTTTGCAGCCAAGACAGTGTTGACGACGCCCGATGTTTGGATGCGGGGATGCAGCGGAACTGTGGTGCGTTTCAGCAGCGCGTTGAGCATAGCGCGAGGACCGTCCATCGGTGCGTCGTTGTAAGACACTTCCAATGTTTCTATGCGGGCCGGGCCCACGCCTTTGTTTGCGATGTCCAGATGCACATGCGGCGTACCGTCGGCATTGAACGTCGAGAAAGTGATCTGGACGAAGGGCCATGAATTCGCTTGCACCAATCGCTCCATGGCCCGGCCGTTCGCGATGGCGAGAAAAAGCGAGATGAACGAAATCGCCACTGCAGAGACGCCCAACAGCAGATCCAGCCATGGGCGGCCGGTGCGATGATGGTGTGGGTGCTCAACTTCAGGTGTTTCCACATTGACCTCGTTGTTTCACGCCCCTAGCCTGTGCAGGATCGCCGGACCCCAGTAGAGCTTGGTGAAGTAGTAGGTGCCGAGCAGCAAAAAGCCCGTCGCCGCGGCGAATAGGCCCGCCGCTGCCAGTTTGATTTTCGGCGACGCGGCGGACTGGGCGCGAATGAAGGCCTCGACGATCAGCAGATTCGGCACGTAGAAAAAGAATGCCATCACATGATCGAAGGGCCCATGAAAATCGTGGGTGTGCCCGCGGCCGCCGCCGAGCAGCAGCCAAAATCCATAATCCATGCGATACAGCCACGATCCGATCGCAAGTGCAAACAGACGCAGGGCCCATGCGCGATGCAGGGTGAGCGAGCGCGCTCTGGCATACCGGTAGGTTTGCACGGCCGCCAAAACCATCAGCGCACCGTAGAGTCCGAAACCGATGTCCATGATGCGTCCACCGATCGTGCCGAGAACCAAAATGAAGGTCAGTCCGCCGAGACCCGCCAGCAGCGCTGCACTGACGTAGATCCGACCTAACCAGCGATGCAGCGCCGGCCAGCGCGTACGAACCTTGCCGATAAGTTGGATGCAACCGAGAATGAGAATCAGCCCGCCGGCAAGGAAGTGCAGTCCGAGCGCTGACGTGGCCGCCGGTGAGTGCGCCTCATACAGCCCCGGCAGGTTCTGGTTCCACTTGGCTACCTGCCCATCAGCCAGCGCACCGACGTAGAACGCCACGATATACAAGCCGAACAGAGTCGCACTGATCCAAACCGTGCAGACTAAAGCGGTCCCGCTCCAGCGAAACACAGTTTTAGTCATCCCGGCACCTCGGAGCTGCGACGGCGCGTAGTCAGCGAGCGGCGTTGCATTCGACATTCGGCGAATCTTGCGTTAGTTCGCGCGCCTCGCGCAAGTCTTCATTGGCGACACCGGATCCCGGCGGGTCGAGCAGTCCGCAGAGAGCCGACCAAGGCTGGGTCAAACAGCGCGCTACGGTCTTCAAAATTGAAGGCGCCGATGCCTGCTCATCGAGTTAACTCAATCTGTTTCGCTGCCCTCAGCATTGAGAAATGCGAGGCTGGCAACAACAGTTTCGCCAAAAGTGTGAGTTTGATTCAGGCTTGACAGGCAGCGGTTTAGGATGATGGGTATGGCGCGAAATCCCAATGCAGGCACTATCCATTCCCCCGAGGACGGTAAAGCATCTGTTCCGACCCGCGCGGGTCGCGATGATCGGGATGTTTTCCGTGTTCGGCTTATTTCGAATGCCTTTGCGCAAAAGGCCGCCTGCCACAAAGGGTGAGATGCGCGACGACAGGGCGATGTTATGGGACGCCCACGCCTCCATGCGGTGTGGCAATCACACCCGCAGCTGGAGGGTGCTGTCTGAATGGCTCACGTCCCGAGGGGACAAGCCGGAGGACTATGGGTGGCTTTTCACACGTATGTTTAATTGGGATGGACAGGTGACTTCACGGTTCACAGAAGCGCGCGTTGCGCGGCTTCTGATCTTAAGGCGTTCAACCGAAGTACTAGATGTGGTGGCTCAACGCTTGACCGTGGACCCGCATTTTCGCCCCAGCTCAGCCGCGGATACTTTAAGTTTGGCGCAGGTAGCCGCACGGGGAGGCGCGCAACGGATCTCGCGAACTCTACTGTCGGACTTCAGCGCTCGCTTTCCGGGGGACCCTCGAGTGTCCGTATCGGAGGCCTTAAAACGGCGCTTGACTCAGCAAGCGCCCGCTCGAATGCGAGCATAGACTGAAAAATGACCAAGATGAGCGCCGTCCTCAGAATTAAAGCCGAGCTAGCCCTGGTGGAAGCGTCCAGGAAACTACTCAGCCAGCACGCGTCTGTGCGCACATCGCCTGAAACGAGAGCTTACGCAGATACGGCCACCGTTGTGCGCAAGGAGCTCGACAAGCTTGTGGGAATACTGGCTGACGACGCAAGTGAGAAACATTGGAACGTCGCCGCTCGTGTCGCGAAATGCGCCGACTACCTTGCCCAGATACCGAGCCGCGAAGTCCAGGATGCCCGTCTCGACATGATTGCGGCGCACAAGGTGTTACAGGACGTAGAGGAAATCACGTTTTGATGAATGCACGCTGAGATCGGCAGTTTCTTAGACTCGGTAGCTGGGATCCTATTGCACCGAGACCACGCGATCGTCGCGCGACCGCGATGTTGACGGTGACGTCGCCAACACAGCAATTTTGGCAAGGCCATGTAGGAGCAATGGCAATAGAAAAAGATCGTCAACCACTCCCAATACCGGAATTGCGAAATTAAAGGGCTCGAATGCGAAGAACCCCAAAGCGAGCGTTGCCGGTAGCAGCCAAGCCGGTCGGTTCGGGTGTCGCAGTGCCAGCCACACGAGCCGAAGATCGTTGCGGCTCATCCGCCATAGTCTGAATAGCCTGCGCATAATATCCTCACTTCGAACGGGAGACTGATTTCGCGGCCTCGTGCAAAGCGTTGACGAACGCGGTCCTGGCCGCGCTGTACTCCTTGCTCGTGGCGGCCGGCCATGCCGAATTGATCACAATGATCAGTCTGTCGTCTTTGAACGTAGTGATGGATTGCCCAAAGATGCCCACCGCTTCGTAGCTGCCATTTTCCCGGATCCACCAGAAATAGCCGTAGCCACCCGCGCCGTTGTCGATCTGCTTGGCGGTGGCCTGCGCCACCCACCAGGAAGGAACGACCTCTCGACCTTGAGCCTTCCCGCCGTCTAAGATGAATTGACCAACTCGTGCATAGTCGCGCAGGGTCATCGAAATGCAGCAGCCGCCACGTTCTTGTTTGCCCGATGCATCCACCATCCATACTGCGTCCTGTTCCATGCCATAAGTGGTCCAGACCTTCTCGGAGAGATATTGCGAGAGTGGTTCGCCGACGGCATTGGAGACCATGATGCCTACCATGTCCGTCTCGCCCGTATCGTAATGCCACTTCGTGCCGGGCTCGGCCGCACGTGGCAAATGACGCATGTAACTGACTAAAGGGTCTATGCCCGGCTCGCTGCCGGTAAAGCCCGCCTGGGCTACGTCCGATTTAGGATCGGTGTAATCCTCATTCCACTTCACCCCCGAGCTCATCATGAGCAGCTGCCTTACCGTGACACCGTCGTAGGCTGAGCCTTTGAGCTCAGGCACGTAGTCAGTGACCATGGCATCGGGCCCCTTGATCTTGCCATCCTGAATGGCAGCGCCGACCAGAGATGAGGTCAGGGACTTGGCCACGGAGAAGGACGTCCAGCGGTCTTTTGGCGTGCGGCCCAGGCCATAGCGCTCCAGCACGATTTTGCCGTCCTTCAAGACAATGACACCGGAGGTTCGATTCGCGCTCATGTAGTCGGCGACCGTCCATTGACGATCGCCATAGCTCCAAGTCGGCGACAGTTGCTTGGACGCCTTGGGCAAGGCGTGCACATTAGAGCCGCGCTTAACAGTGGTAACTTTGTAGATTTTTTCGATGCTGCGATATCCCGCGCTCTGCTGTTCGGGCGTCCAGAACAAGAGGCTGGGTGTATCGGATTTCAGCGCCACCTGTGCAGAGGCGGGAAGGGCGAACAGCAGGGAGCATAACGCGAGTGTGACTCTTGAGATTTCCATGGTGGGGACTGCCCGGCGTGCGAAAGACCCCAGTATAGCCCCTCGCATGGACGGCCTCACCCGGCTCCGGGCACCCAATTGCCTTCTAGATGAGCCACTGTTGCGCGACGACCGCCCTTACAAACGCCGTTACCGACAAATTGGGGTGCGACTGGATTTCAAACAGAAATCCGACCGCGCCCAGGATCAGGCTGTTCATAACTAGCGCGGCTCCGAGGGCGGTGAGTTTGGAAGAGAGGGTGTTCATGTGTGTCTCCCGGTGAAGTGGCGGTTATTCGATCCTTACTGCCATAACACAGCAAGGGTCATGCCAGTTGCAGAAGCCGGGCAAAAAAGGGCACTTCGAAGCTAATTCTCACAGGATCGAGCGACGCCGGTGCCCGCGGACACTGTCCGCGGACAAGCCGGACACCTAACTCATTTGCTCACCGGGCCCCCGTGTAAAATCAAATGCATGAGGCCGCCGCAATTCTCCCGCTGACGAACGCGTGCGGAACGCCGTCAGCTGTGGCATAGCGTCCGACTATGCGGCCCTCATTGTTTATTCCCTGCGAAAATGTTGCAGCCGCTCCGGGCAAATCGAAGGTGTGCAGGTTCCCAGGGCGCCCGTAAAATCCATGTGCCGTGCTGCCGTCATCGTAGAATCCGACCACAATTCCACAGTCGTTGATACCGAAGACCAATGTACTGACGGCCCCAGGAACGATGATGCTCACGAACTGACCGCTGGGTTGACGCAAAAAGCCTACCAGCGTCGACGTTGCATCCGTGTAGTAGCCGACGAGCTGTCGCAGGTCATTGATGCCTCCCACCACGATGCCTGTGCCCGTAGGATCGGGCAGCTTGAAGCTGATTGTGGGTCCACGGCGCGGAATGATGAAGCCAAACTCATCGGCGTTGAGATCCACTATGGAGTAGGTACCGGACACATCGCCGAGGTTGTTGAGTCCGCGCAGTGCCGTAGAAACGGCACCCGGAAAATCCACTGTCTGAAATTTCCCTTCGGTGAGCAAGAAGCCGTTGCTCACATTCGCGCCGTAAAAGCCGGCAATCACACCCTCGTCATTGACAGCTCGCAGCACCGTCGTCCCGGTGTTGTCATTTGGATCTACGATCGGCGTACTAATACGGCCGTCCGAATGGCGAATGAAGCCCACGCTCGATCCGTCGGCGGTGGTCCACGTACCCGCGATAAGGCCTTCGTCATTGATCCCTGCAACGAAGTAACTGGTCGCCCCCGGGATGTCAAACGATGTAAACGAAACAGGTTCCGCGGCGACAGCCGCGGTCGCCGCCATCATGAGAAGTGCGAGTTTCACGACTCTTGCACCAGTGCGCCTGGCAATTAACATGGAAGTCTCCTTGGCGATTGTGTCTTGGGGTTTCCCGCTGAGTAACTTTGCAGATGTGCTGCCGTCACGCGACGTCTTTAACGCAAAACAAACGGTGTCTATACGAAGATGCGTAAATGGGGTGCAAAAGCCCTCACCAAGTCAAAATACGCGGTCGAAGACCAGGAAGCCCATGATTTAGCTGCAAACTTGATTGACCGCCATGTAAGTCGCGACTTAGGATGCCGGCCTCGATTTTTTCTGGTTGTAAGGGATGAACATGCTGAAGAACTTCTTGCCTGCGACGATGCTCGCGTGCGGCCTGCTGGTCGCGCTTCCGACGTTCGCTAAAGACGCCGAGCCTGCCAAGGCGGGCGATGCCGCCAAGAGCGACGACAAGACGGACAAGCCGCACAAGGATGACGAAATCAACCTGCCGCCCTTTCCCGCCGACAAGACCGTGCGGCAATCGATGACACTGGATGGTCGCGAACTCAAGTACGACGCCACCGTCGGTTCGCTCCCCGTCCTCGACGAGAAGGGCAAGACCATCGCCAGCGTGATGTTCACTGCCTACACCGCGCCGGGAGCCAATCGGCCGGTGACCTTCGCCCTGAACGGCGGCCCGGGCGCCGCGTCCGTGTACCTGAACCTCGGCGCGATCGGTCCGAAGCGTGTGCAGTTCGGCGCCGAGGGCGACAGTCCATCGGATCCTGCAACGCCAATGGACAATCCTGGCACCTGGCTCAGCTTCACGGACCTCGTGTTCATCGACCCTGTGGGAACCGGCTTTAGCTATTCGCAAGTTTCTGAGGAAGAAGCCAAGAAGCGCTTTTATAATCCGAAGTCGGACGTCGAGTACTTGTCGCGCATCATCTTCGACTGGTTGGTCAAGAATGAGCGCCTGACTTCCCGCAAATACCTGGTCGGCGAGAGCTACGGCGGCTTCCGCGGTCCGCGCATCACACACTTTCTTCAGACCCACCTGGGCGTCGCCATGAACGGCGAGGTGCTGGTGTCGCCATATCTTGATCCGGGTGCTTCCAGCAACCGCGACCTCTCGCCCCTTCCGTGGATGCTGACCCTGCCGAGCATCTCGGCAGCCAACCTCGAGCGTCAAGGCAAGCTGAACGATGCGGTCATGGCGAGCGTCATCGAATATACCCGCACCGAGTATGTACAGGACCTGCTCAAAGGCCGTGCGGATGAGCAGGCAGTCGAGCGCATCGTCAAACGAGTCACGGAACTCTCGGGCCTCGATCCGAACTTCGTTCGCCGCTCCGGAGGGCGCCTCGAGACACAGGCTTACCTGCGCGAGATCTATCGCTCCGAGGGAAAACTCGGCAGCCGCTACGATTCCAATGTGACGGCCTATGATCCGTTCCCATTTGCGCCAATCCAGCAGAACAACGACCCGATTCTCGACAGCATCATCGCGCCGACCACAACAGCGATGGTGGATTTCATCACGCACACGGTCGGCTGGAAGTACGGCGGGCGCTACAACGCTCTGAGCTACGAAGTCGGCAACCTATGGACGGACTCCCCGGACAAGGAGAAACAGGCCAATGGCCTGGAGCGCGGCTCGGCCAAAGAACTGCGCGAATCGGTCGCGATCGATCCCAAGATGCACGTGCTGATCGTGCACGGCTGGGATGATTTGTCATGCCCCTTCATGGCCTCAGTACTGATCGTCGATCAGATGCCCGTGATGGGTAAGACAGAGAGAGTGCAGGTGAAGGAGTACCCCGGCGGTCACATGTTCTACAGTCGCCCGCAGAGCCAGACGCTGCTGAAGAGCGACGTCATGAAGATGTACGCCGCCCACTAGTTGCGAAACGGGATGCTGCGTGAAAGATATCCCGATCGATGCCGTCCTCAGGTAGAACTAGCGATCGGCAAGGACACTTGCCGTGTCCAAAACGACGCAATATTCGTCGTTGAGATTCGCGAGGGACATCGAGTGAACTTCATCGGCAGTTCGCAGTCGGCCGTGATAGTCACGTCGTGCAAACGTGAAGCATGCGTCCGCAACAAGATAGGTGCGAAATCCGAGATTGCCCGCCATTCGAACAGTTGCTTCGACTGAGTTGTTGGTGCTCACCCCGGTAACGATGAGCGTCTGCACTCCCAGATTGCGCAAATGTGCTTCAAGTTCTGTGCCTATGAAAGCACTGTTTGTCCGCTTCGCCACGACTGTCTCGCCGGGCGCCGGCGCAACCTCGCTCTTAAAGTTGTTTCCTTCCTGACCCGGGCGGTAGGCCGAGGTTAGTGTCGTCGAGTCGTGGCGGATGTGAATGATCGGCCTGTGTTGCCGACGCCACACGACCAGGAGCTGCGCTATGCGTCTTTCCGCATCTGGATTATTGCGCGGGCCATCGACCGCATGATAGGGCGCATCGATGGCGTTTTGCACGTCAACGATGAGCAAAGCGGCGCCGCCGAATTTCGTCACGGCACGACTACCGAGAGCCCAGAATGGCTTTTGTCACCGCAACCACTCGTTCGACATCGGATTCCGTCATGGATGGAAAAAGCGGCAATGTGACGATCTGTCGACAGACTCGTTCCGCCACCGGAAACATGCCTTCCTTGAAGCCACGCTTCCGATACATGCTAAACAAGTGAATGGCGGCGTAGTGGAAGCCTAGTCCGATGTTTTTGTCGAGCATTTGTTGCATGAACGTTGCGCGCAAGATGTGGTCCGGTAAGACCAGATGAAACATGTGCCAATTGCTGTGCTGGAAATCGGCAATGGGCAATTCTGCACCGTATGTTGCCTCGAAGTCCGCGCCGAAACAGTGGAAGTAGTGTCGGGCCAGCGCTAGACGTTTGACATTGAATGCTTCCAGGTGTGCCATTTGCCCGAGTCCGATGGCAGCGGCAATCTCCGTCATGTTGTATTTCCCGCCCAGCACGTCGACGTCGATACCATCTAGGCCGTTGCGCGTGACGCCTTGCAGGCGATACTTCTCCGCCAATATCGCTTCTTCGGCATTATTGACTACCAGGCAACCGCCTTCGGCAGTTGTGATGTTTTTGTTTACTTGAAAACTAAACGACGCAAAATCGCCGAATGCACCAATGCGCCTGCCTTTCCAGGTCGATCCGATGGCCTGTGCTGCATCCTCGACAACGCGCAGCGAGTTGGTCTTGGCGAGTGCATATAGTTTGTCCATGTCACACGGCAACCCGCACATGTGAACAGGGATGATCGCCCGGGTACGAGGAGTAGTGGCTGCTTCTACCTTATCGAGATCGATATTGTGAGTGCGCGGGTCAATGTCAGCGAACACCGGCGTCGCTCCGACTTCGATGATCACATTGGCCGTAGCCACCCATGAGTTCGGCGTCGTGATCACCTCATCGCCCGGACCGATACCGGCAATTCGCAACGCTATTTCCATCGTGCAGGTACCCGAGTTATACGTACGGACGGGTCTGCCGCCAAAATAGGCGGATAAGTGCGATTCGAAGGCCCGTACCTTCAGCCCGTTGCTAGTCAACCAGCCGGATCGCAGCACGTCGCCGACTGCGGCGATGGTGGCCTCGTCTACGCTGGGCCTGGCAAATGGAAGGAAAGGCTGCACGAGAGTTTGGGTCATAAGTATGCTGCGGGCGGCGGAAATGGTTTTACTTTCCAGCAGCGACGATATTACAAGTAAGCGAGTTTGCGCACTACCAGGG
>Ga0210387_10003403_pt1 | contig 12210 bp, 21 predicted proteins | sample IncBWC7OmetaG_FD_160108 | JGI IMG/M metagenome (GOLD analysis project Ga0210387, IMG submission 160108) | Forest soil microbial communities from Barre Woods Harvard Forest LTER site, Petersham, Massachusetts, United States - Inc-BW-C-7-O ... | reverse complement strand
CGTTGGGCTTGCGGCAAAGTCGCGCCCGGATTTGTAGCCAACTACATCAACGCCCCCAAACCGGACATCTGCCCATTTGTTAACCTCAGCCTCGCCGAGTCGCTGCACTTCATTTAGCTTTTCTTCATTCGTCATCGTGTTCCTTTTACGGCGCTAGTTGCGCCCGTTTTTCCCTACCAATGCCAGCACTCTTCGCGTAGCCTCTTTGTCGTCAAGACCAAATGCACGCCGAACCTGGCCTCGACCCATGATGGCTGCTTCATACCCATCGCTGAGTCGGCGCACACGGACACGGCGAGTAGCTAGTATCTGCATTGCGGCTTTCAATTTGTCGCGCATCATTCACTCCGAAACCATTTGGTATGCCAGATTGACTAGCTCGTCACGGTCGCCGTCGATGGCGCGGTACCCAGAGGAACCATCTTGATAGAGGAGCCTGTAGCGACCGTCGCCCAGCTCTTGTAGTCTCATGCCGTCTGGCAATATTGGCGCGGGCGGCCTTTGTCTGATGACAAGACCCTGAGCCTCTGGCGATTGCAGATAGTCGCGCACGTTCTCGACTAGCTCACATTCGATGGAGGTAGAGGGCCGCTGCCACCTAGGATCGGTCTCACGGAACGGGTCGTGCATTATTCACCGGCTGGTTGCGTCAGTTCCTGGCCTTGACCTTGCCACTCGGATTTTCCGGGCTTGCGAGCTTGCTTAAGCAGTCGGCTGTATTCCCTTAACCCTTCGCCATGTTGACCATGACACGGGCACTTGCTTTGTAGCGGCTTCATCGGCACGCATAATGTCGAACTCCTCGGGCCTTGCCAGGTAGGGGTTGCTTTGGTTTTCAGTTGGCTCGATCTTTTTGTTGTTCTCGTTTTGCATGATTACTCCTTGGATTGTTCTTTAGTGGCAAGCTTCCAGACGCGGCGGGTGTTCTCAATCGCTCGCCCGGCTGCCTCGCGGATCACTTCGGACTGTGTGCGTGCGATCAAATCGTTTAGCGCCTCAACACTCTGCGCGGCATGGTCGCGGTCCTTAAAGAAGAGACACGCATCGGTACAGAGCAGGCCGCACAAATCTCTTAGTTTTTGGTCGTAGCGATACTCCGGGCGGTAGTCCGCACGAAACGCTGTGCCCTCGCGCTGTTTGAAATTTAATGAGGCCAGAGCCTTGGCATCTTCGTCAGCCTGTGATAGCGGCAACGTGGCCAGTATCTTCTCGGCCTCAATGCGTTCGTCGCGGTCATCGCCTTCCGCTAATCGACGCAAGATGGCAATGGCTTTGGCGCGGTCATCGTCGCTGCGGTTCTTGTCGTTCAATACTTCTTGGCAGACTTCAAGCTTGGTCATTCGTCACCTCGACATTGAGCACGCGATCAACCTCGCGGCGCAGGATCTCTTTCTCGAATAGCCGTGCAGCCATTGTCTTCAATCGCGACGGAGTTTCTGGATTTCGCAGCAGGCGGACCAGCATACTCATGGACAGCGTACGGATCGCGGCTAGAGCAGCCAGGCGAGCCTTTTGGCTTAGGCGTTTGTTCTCGGCAATGCGCCGATTTACGGTGTCGGGAGTGGGGTAGCGCATAAAAGGATGGCTGAGTACGGCACAGGAAGCGCAAAAAAGTGAATGCCGACTAAGTTAGTAGACAATAACGGCTTTCAGGCAGCGATGAGCATCAAGACGCGGTAGAAAATGGCGGGAAGAAATGGAAAATGGCGAAGTGGCTGCGCCGGGTAATACCGGCCCTATGACGCGGCGGGAGTGTTTTCCTCGACCTGCCTCTTGAAGTAAAAGTTGGGGCCGTCCACAAGCACAAGCTCCCAGCCCTTCGAGCCGTGTTCGTTTAGAACTCCCAGCCTACGTGCTGGTGCCGAGTGGACCGCGTTGTCGATTACGAGATATTCAAATTTGCTCTTCATTGTTTTCCTTTGGTCTTTATTTGGACGGGGTGGAATATCATTGTCAAATGCGCCGCTTATTTATTGCGCTGGTAATGGCGTTGGCTCTGGCAACGTTGGGCATGGGCCAATCACAGCCACCATCCCCAAGCAAAATTAGTAAGCCAAAGCAGCAGCAATCCAGCTCCGCCCACCAGCCGAGCGCTCAGCAAGTGAATCCACCATGCCCGACCGCAACCGCAGACCAAAGCAGCACCAAGCATGAACAGGAGGACAAGAAGAAGGTTCACGGGTGGCACAAATTCGTAACGTGGCCAGAAAGCATCACGGCGTGGGCGATCATGTTCACCTTGGGCGCGATTATCTGGCAAGCCATCGCGAGCAGCACTGCTGCGAAGGCTGCCTTGCGGAGCGCGATAGCCGCAAAGGATAGCGCCGAAGCCCTTAAGTCTGCCGAGCGTGCGTGGATCATTGGCAGTATAGAAAAAATGGAGAATCTTACTGCGTGGCAACCTGACATCAGCAAAGTCGAGATTTTCTGGATTTCTCCGACGATCAAGAATGTCGGCAGGACGCCGGGACGTATCACGAGAGTTAGAGCTAAGGCATTGTTTCGGATGCCAGATGAACCCATGCAGCCAGAGGCTACATACGACCTCACGTACCAACATGACTATCCAAACAAAAATGACGGTCTTTTTACGGATGAGGTAGTTTTGGTTCCCGGAGCAAGTGTACAAACTGTGAATGTCGGCCTTAGTGCACAGGACTTTGCGAAGGTACGGAGCGGCCCCTTCTTGCTGTCTGTCTGCGGTGTTATTGACTACCGTGACATTTACGAACGCACTTGGTACAGCCGTTTCTGTTACGAGTACCACATTCCCCACGGATTCAACCCGTTGCCCGAAGGCTTCTACGTTGGAGGGCCACCCGGCTATAACAAGGCAACCTAACAGAAAAATGTCGGCAGTTTCGCGACTGCCGGAGGAGTGCAGTTTTCTTCGTGCTTAAAACTTACTTCGATAAAAGTAACGACGAGACAAAGCCGACCATGACGTTGTCTTGCATCGCCGCAACCGATTCCGTGTGGACGGAAATGGACGGCGGATGGTGCGAGATATTGGGAAAGCATGATCCGCCAGCCGCCTTCTGGCACATGTATGATGCAGTTCATCTGCATAAACCATTTACGGCGGAGAACGGCTGGACAGTGGAGAAGGTTGCAGGATTAACTAACAGCCTTTTCAGCTATCTACAAATTGTGGCTGAGAAAGAAAAGTATGCCCAGTTCACGTGTACGCTCGACATGCAATCGTACCGTAAATTGGAGGCCGAAAGCTATCAAATGGAGTCTCCACCCGAGTTGCTGGCAAATGCCTGCATGGATCGGATTATTGAATGGTTTCATTTTGAATACAAGGGGCTGGAACTGGAAGCGCATATGTTTTTTGATATTGGCGAACCCTTCGAGCCGATTATCCATGCAAGGTGGGAGCACGAAATCGAGGATTCGCAAAAAACGGGTCTTTACAATAAGTGGGCGCACATCAGACATGTAGGAACCGCTCCACATTGGATCACGCCGGGAATCCAGGTAGCGGACATCCTCGGATGGGCGACGAGTAGAGAGGCGAATGAATTTGTTGATTCGTACAGACATCTGGCACTCGCAATGCGATCTCTTTTGCCTTCTCATTGGGCGAAGATAAATGAGCTTCAATTGAGAAGGCGCTACCGCCCATTGATCTATCGATTATGACCCAAGAAAAAACGGACGCTCAAACATTCGATGCGGTCGTGCGGGTCGGCCAGGAGAGCGCGTAAGCAGTGCGCCAACGTCCGTGTCAGCATCGCGTCGCTGGAGGTTGCGATTGTCTGGCCGCATGGCGGGTGAAGATGTGGTTCATGGAGGATGACGCGCTATAATGACGCGGCGAGGAGACAAGCAAAATGTTTGAGACCTTTGAGAGACCCGTGGCTCGTGTATGGCCGCTCTTCATGTATAGCACCTACTGTTTGGTGGGTCTCGGGTTCATTGCCCTCAGTGTGAGTCGGCACGGCCTCTCGCAGCCAACCCGTCTTGTAATCTCCTGCTTGATGTTCGGTCTGGCGCTGATCTGGCTCGGCGCTACTTTGAAAACCAGGACGCTTCCAACTAGCGGCAACGTTGGACAGCACGGCATTATTCTCGTGGCACTTCTTATGGCACTCTCACGGCTTCCCTAGTCGGCCACTGACCGTCACTCTAGCTGCTCGATTGTGATGACAAGGTTATAGTCGGACCCGGACGTGTTTCCTACGGCGTCAACCTCGTAGACCAATGGGGTGCCATTCGCGATGCTTAACATCGACGGCGGGTGCTCAGTCCAGTTAGCTCCACCGGTAAACACCTGCAATTCATTGAAATCGCTCGACGCTCCCGTAAAATCCGTCCAGCCAACCGATAGATCCCAGTCTGCTCCTGGCGTGCCGCCTCCTCCAGACATATAAACACTCAAACGATAGACTCCAGCACGGGTTGGCGTGAATAGCGCGGTCTGTGGAATGGGTGCGATCTGATCGGCGAGAGTCAGTGCCTTTACGACTTTCCACTGCGGCTGTCCGAAGGCCGCCACCGAAAACAGCAGCATCAACAAACCAACTGTCGCTTTGCGCATCACGGCTTCCCTCCAGAGAAGGTCACAATTCTAGCACTGGACGGGGCTTTTCAGGGCTTGACAATCCCATGCAACCGGAACAGAATCCGACCGCGCCAAATATCGTTTGCAGTGGAGGGATGGTAATGAAGAGAGCTTGTTTCATCGCAGCGGTTGCACTCGTTCTGGCTGGAACCTGCTTCGCTGAGTCGCCGCGCCAGGTTGAAGTTGTGGCCGAGGTCAGTCTGACCAACCAAACGGGCTTGCTCGCCGGAACTCTGTACACGCCCAAGGCCACAGGGATGTTTCGAGCTAGCCTTTACCTGCAATGCACTCAAGGTGATCCGCAGGACGTGCAAGGTATAACCATGACCTTAGAGTGGTTTGACGATGTTGGCTCTGAGAGGTTCGCGTTCAACATCGCAGATAGCGAGAAAGGCGCTCCAACCAGCCAGACGTTCTTAATCAAAGGTCAGGCAGGAATGCCGATTGACTGGAATATAAGCGTACGGGGGTCTAATGCCATCTACGAGGTCTACTTGGCGCTGGAACGCATCGGGCCGAAAGTTCAATGAAATTGAAAATCACTCTTTGCTACTGTAACTTCTCAATAGTGATCGCGGCATCGTAAGTCGCCGAGCCGTCACCTGTGAATTCATTCCTTAGCACTACGGGTGAGCTTGCCTGTGGGTCAAAAACGGTTACGATAGATGTCGGGCCATTCGTGTCTGCCCCGCACTGGACATTAGCGGTAACCGAGTTTCCTGATATATCTCGCCACGTGAGAAAAAACTCCCAGCCTGCTTGATTGTAGTTGGTTACAGCCGAGCAAAAGCCACTCAGTCGGTAGAGACCGGTTTCCTGAAAGGTAAAAACGGTGACGTTAAACAAGAACTCTGTGGAGTTCGTCATGTGCCGCTCCGCGACGACTCTCCATTGTGGCAGTGTCTGTTGCCGCTGCCACGAAGTTGCTCCCCATAGACACAGCACAACCAGCAAACCGAGCGTCGCCTTACGCATAGGGCTTCCCTCCCCAGAGAAGGCAGCCATCTTACCTTTCTATTCACTTTTCGGACAGAAAAAACTTGGCATCGGCCCTAAGCTCTCGCATCACCGGCACCCAGCCCTTTGGAACATCTAGGCCATGCGTGTCTCGCATGTACTCCATAGCGAGGCCCATCACTGCGGCAGGATCGCGACGGCGGTCCACGTCATGGCTGATCCACTCCGCTGCGTACTCGCAAGACTCAAGTAGCTTCTCTGGGTGCTCATATTTGGCGAGGTAGGCCGGGTCGAACTTGCCTCCAGAAATCTTGTCAACGACGCGCTCTATACCCGCTACCTTAAAGGGCGGGAAGAAATCCGCAGGATCAAGATCAAAGTCGGCACTGCCTAAGTCAGAGTCATGCGAAGCAAAAAGAGTCACGCTGTTGATGTGGCCGTTGGTTTGGACTTCTGTGTTTTTGTTCCCGCCTACTGGGCTGACTGGGTTGCTTGTGACTGGGTTGACTGGGATGACTGGGTTAGCGAAAACAGTTTGCACGGCCCGGTCTTCTAATTCCTTCGCGCCCAATTGATTACAGACAGTCGAGAGTCCCTTAGCGACCGATCCAGAGTCCCTCGGAGAGTCCCTTAGAGAGTCCCTTGGCGTCTGATCCAGAGTCCCTTTGAGAGTCCCTTGGTTTTCGACATGGACCTCATTTTGGCACCGATTCAAAGTCCCTCGGATTTCGACATCCGGTCTTTGTAGGTAGTGGTCCAGCCGTTCGCCATGTTGCCTCGGGGAAATCGTAAATCGAGGAATTGCGAGCAGGATACAGCGGCCCTTGTCAATCACGCACACATCGTCATGCTTTGACACAATCCAGCCGGTCCGCACCGCGCCGCCACGTACCCTGGTTGCCGGAGTAAAAATGCGGCAAGCTTCTAATGCCCAGACGCACCGCTTGGCCTGTGTCTTGCCGTAGCTGCCTTTGTCGCCATTCCGACCGCGCTTCGCCGTCTTAACCCAATCCTTGATCCAGATGAACCGCTCAGGATCTTTGGTCGCTTGTAGCTCTGCGTAGCCAAGGATCTGACGCATACAGCCGGTCCTGAAGTGCCGCTTCAGATGGCAACTATCGCCGCGTACTTTTACTTCTTGGATGACACTGCGGCCACCACGCTTGGTGTCGCTGCTACGGGCCGCCTCAACCTGCCGCATGACGGCTTGCTGCTCTTGGGTCGGGTCGCCCGAGATGTCGAGGTCAAAATGCTTACGAAGAGAGACAGCGTAGGCGCGAGAGTACGCAGTTTTGAAGCTGGCTAAGTCAGAGTAATCGGATACAACAAACGCCCGCTCATTTTCGATCTCTTGGGACACTTGTTACTCCTACGCTCGGTAGCTTCGGTTCAATCTTGCGGCCCTTCGTGATGCGAATGTAGGTCGGCAAACCCGCCTGATACGTGATTAAAACCTCTCCAAAAAATTGCGGCGGGAGGTTGGTTAACTCGGCTGTGATCTCTGGATGCACTGGTCGGTCATCTCCACACATGCTCTTAACTCCTCGTACCCTGGCAAGGTAAATAGTTCCTTGAGCTGGCGGCTTACATACTGGACTCGGTCGGAGGCTGACAGTTTGATCCTTTGTCGGAAACCGGGCAGCATTTGAGCGGCGTCGTAGCTTACGGATCGGATTAGCTCAGTCCTGATCTCGCGCTCGCCACACTCGATTGCAATCCGCCACTCTGGATACTTTCTATGACTACGAGCCGCGAGCTTCTTGCCGCTAATCCCCGCCAACCGCTTCGTCACAACACTACAAAGGATTCGTTGGTAGCCACCAAGTGCGTTGAGATCTCCACCAAGGTTTGGTTGCGAGTGCAACTCAGGAAACACGGGGCCAAGTTGCCACGGCTCGACGGTAGCGAAAAATGGAGCGTCTCCCATGAGCGCAATGCCGAGGCGGTAGACGCCGTAACAAAGTTTGTGTCGCTGTACCAAGCCGAGCTTGCCGTGCTTGCGCTCAAGCTGCTGGCGCAGGTAGGCATCGATGTCAAAAACGCTGGCCATAGTGGACTCCTGGATGGGAAGGCGCTATGTATATTTTAATTGCTTACAAATCTCGGCGTAGATGTCCATTAGCGCCTCAGTTATACACAGGTCAGATCAAGCAGGCCCAGCTCGCGGTCGCCGCGTTTCTTCTCGCGCAAGACCAGCCGGATCAAATGGCCATCGTGTATCAAGCTCACTTGGCCGCCACGCTTGGTTGAACTGATCTGAATCTCCGTGCCTCGACGCAGGCGTCCGTTTGGGCCAGGGGGCAGAGCAACGAAGCTTGCTCGTTCGCCGACTTTCGGAAGGCGCGGGTAAGCCAAAAAATGGCGACCGTAGCAAAAAATTTCCTCGCGGCCTGCCTTTATGATCGCCCAAAAGGTCCCGCTACGACTGGCCCCGACGTGGGCGATGTAGCCTTGCAGACGCGGCGTGCGTATTGTGCGGGTTGATCTCAGTTGTTATCTCCAAACAAAAAAAGGCAGCCACTTTGGTTGAAGTGACTGCCTGAGTCGTTTCTCAAGGTCCGAGACGATGCCCGGAAACTGGTACAAAACTTGAATGAGAAAACGACCGGCGTCACCGCCAGAAACTTTACTTCGGCCTGTCCGTTTTGCGGACGACCGGCTTGGGCCTGTAGAGCCTTGTTCACTTTTCGGACACGGCTCTACCATCCCCGTGCAAGTGGCGGTACACACCCGCCTCCTCAAGACTTTTCCACAGTTCTCGCGGCCCGCTTCCTGAGCCGGGCTACGACTCGCTCCACGGCCTTGCGTGTCATCCCAAGATCGTTGCCAATCTCCTTGGCGCTTAGGCTCATTCGAAAATACAGGTACGAAATCGCCGCCCATTTCGCGACGAGAGCCCTTTGCGGGTGCCCCCGCAGGACGATACCAAGAAGTCTGTCGCTTGCAGCCCATGCTGGGCAGCGCCGGTAAGGGCGTCGGAGCTTTTTCGTCTGGAAGCCCTCAGTGGGCAGTCGCGCCCGCCGAAGATCATCGAACGGCACCCGCTGCCTTCCCTTGTCGAACTGCCGCTGCGATGCCGTAGCTTCGCGATGCCAGCGGCATGGCTCGCCTGGCTCGCAGAAGCGACAGCTCTCGACCAACTGCGGCTCCGCAAAGATGGGCGGAGGCAGCGGCAGCGGCTGTATGGCGGCGGTAGACATGGCTTGAGAACGAAACCAAGAAAGTTAAACGGCTGACTTCGTGGTGTTGATCGTCAGCGATAACAGGCGGGTTGTCTAGAAGGTTGATGGTGGAAAAGTGCCCAAAAAAGTACCTTCGTAACGCAGGGGCGGCGCGAAGTGACCTTAGTGAAATTTTGCACAGGATTTCTTCTGGACTCATGTCGCGCTGAGCGCAAGAATCACGCCCATGCTGATGCAATCGAACGCGATCACCTGTAAGCGATGCAATGCGACCGTCCGCGTTGAGGGAAAGCCGGACCGTCGCCTAGCACGAAAGCTGTGGAGATGTTTCTGCCGGAGTGTGGCAATCCAACCGGACGCGGCTAGTGGCACCTCGAAAACATCTTGTCGCAGCAACCCAAACCAGCGTATTGTCCATTCAGCGACGCCAGACAAACGGCCAAGGAGATGCATGGCCCGTAGGTCTGGTCAGAATGGCAGTATTGAGCGAAAAGGCGATTGGTGGTACGTCCGATATTGGCTCGATATTCCTGGGCAGGACAGGCGCAAACATGTTTGCGAGCGTCTTGGCCGCGCTTCAGGGAAGGACAAGCTAAGAAAGAATGCGCGTGAACGGCTTGCTAAGGAGAAGATCGAGGCGTCAGGTACTAATAGCGCTGAGCGGTTTCGTCAGATCGAAGTGCTCAGTAGCGGCGTCAAGTTCCGCGATCAATCTGAGCTGTGGCTACAGCAGGCGCAAACACGCAAACGGAGACCCATCAAGCCGCACACCGTGTCAACGTGGCGAAGTCATTTGATCTGGATCAATTCTCAGATCGGCGACCTGCCCCTAACATCTGTTAACAATCTAGCGTTGAAAGAACTTGTAACGAAGATGGCGGAGTGTACCAAACCCGGAAAGCCGGACAGGCTCCGGTTCTCAGCCAAGAGCATCAACAACTACATCCAGATCGCGAAGATGGTTGTTGCCTCGGCGATTGATGAGAACGGGGAAGAGTTGTACCCGCGAAAGTGGAATCACGAGTTCATTGATCTGCCTGAAGTCAGAGATCAGCGGACTCCAATCCGCACAGCCGACGAAATCAACAAGATTTTATCGAAGGCCAGTGCCAGCGGGCAGCACTTTGTTCTGTACGCTTTGTTGCCTGGGAGTGGTGCGCGAGTGGGTGAGGCTTTGGCTCTTGAGGTTCCTGATGTTTCTTCCGATGGCCGTACTATTGGCATTCGGCAGAGCCTCTGGAACGGCGTCCTGCAAGCGCCCAAGACACGGAGTGGCGTCCGTGAGATTGATCTGGACCCTCAGCTCGCAAGCTTGCTGAAACAACTGATCGGTGACCGTAAGACCGGTTTTGTGTTTCAGACAGCGAGCGGCAAGCCGCTATCACAGTCAAACATCTTAAGACGCGACCTGCACCACATTCTTGATGAGCTTGGCATCGCACGGGCGGGCTTCCATGCTTTTCGCCGCTTTCGCGTAACCCATCTTCGCAAGAACCGAGTGCCGGAAGACCTGCTGAGATTTTGGATTGGCCATGCCTACAAGAGCGTAACGGATGGGTACTCCAAACTCAAAGAGGATGTTGATTTTCGCAGAGCGGAAGCGGAAGTGGCTGGCCTCGGATTTGAAATTCCGATGCCAAAAGCGGTGATGTTGTCCGAATGTCCGAAAACAGAAAATTCGGCGGCGTCTGCAAGTTACTGAGGTAGAAGGGGAAAGTGGTGCGCCCTGAGAGATTCGAACTCCCGACCTTCTGGTTCGTAGCCAGACGCTCTATCCAGCTGAGCTAAGGGCGCATGCGTGGGACTTGCGCAGTGCGTCCGATTATAACGGAAACGCGCACTCCGACGAAAATCATCGAGGGAAAGGGACAAAAGGGACAATGGATCAGCCCGGTGCTACCCACGCACAAACCATGGACGGCGCAGTGCACAAGGCCACGCAAAGGAAGCCTTTGAAACTGGACACCCACGTAATTCTTTCTCACCTTAGAAATTCCTACCAGATGGCTGCTGCCAGCGATCTCCTATTTTCAGCAGTTTATGATTGGCACGCTGGATGCAATAAGCTACCACAGACGAAGTGGCGCGCAACGGGGCGTTCTTGAAGATAACTTCGGCCAGAGGTTTTCTTGGACGCCCCTTGCTTTTTACTGGTCAAAGCGTTTTAAATCAGTGCTTGAGTTTGGTTGGCCGAAGGTAGCCCTCCCCCGGTAGCTCTAGGCCAATGCCAGTTTCGCTCCGATGTCTACCCCCGCCTCGCGCAGCAATGCGGCAATCACCGGCTCTTTCATTCGGGACGCATCGAATTCCACGCGCACGATCCGTTCCTTCTCGTCGAATGTGATGCGGCGGATGCCGTAGACCTCTCGCATGCCTGCCAGCGCGCGCATGGTTTTCTCCCCCGGACGGCTGTCATAGTGGTACGCCACCTCCAATTGCGTCATAAGGCCGTTTTCCTCTCTCTTAACCATACAACAATCGAGATGCCGGCCGGAGTAATCTATAAGGGAATATGGCCCAACCGTCCGCTGTGGGATCGAAATATAAAGACCCGGTGTGTGGCATGACCGTTGACCCGGTTACCACCAAGAACAGGCGCCAGCATGCCGGTCAGACTTATTCCTTCTGCGGCCAGGGCTGTGCCGAGAAGTTTCAGGCCGATCCGAACAAGTACTTAACTCCTCGGCCTGTTCCTGCCGTGATCCAAATCGCGCCCGTGAAGCCGCAAGTGCCGGCAGGAAATTACGTTTGTCCCATGTGTCCCGAAGTGCGGCAAAGCAAGCCCGGCCCCTGCCCGAGTTGTGGCATGTCGCTCGATCCGGAGATGCCGGTGGCCAGCACCCGCACCGAGTACACATGTCCCATGCACCCCCAGATCGTTCGCCCTGGGCCGGGAACGTGCCCGATCTGCGGCATGGCTCTTGAACCGCGAACTGTCACTGCGAAGGAGGAAGACAATCCCGAACTGCGTGATATGACCCGACGCTTTTGGGTTGGCGTGGCTCTTACCGTGCCACTACTCGCGATCGCCATGGGCGACATGCTTCGTGGCATGCCGGTGCAACATGCCCTTCCGGGCAGCCGGCTGCCCTGGATCGAGTTGCTGCTGGCTAGCCCGGTAGTTCTTTGGGGCGGATGGCCATTCTTCCAGCGGGGGTGGGCGTCGGTAGTAAATCGCTCTACCAACATGTTTACGCTGATCGCTATGGGTACCGGGGTGGCCTACCTGTTCAGTCTGGTGGCGACTCTAGCTCCGGGAATATTTCCCGAGGCGTTTCGTGACATGGCGGGCAGACCGCCGGTGTACTTCGAAGCCGCAGCGGCGATTGTCACATTGGTGCTGCTGGGGCAGGTTCTCGAACTGCGCGCCCGCAGCCGGACCGGGGCGGCCATCCGTGCTCTGCTCGGCCTGAGTCCCAAGACTGCGCGAATCCTGCGCGACGGCAAAGAAGAAGACATCCCACTGGATCAGGTCAAAGTCGGCGACCGCTTGCGGGTGCG
>Ga0210387_10003401_pt1 | contig 12212 bp, 20 predicted proteins | sample IncBWC7OmetaG_FD_160108 | JGI IMG/M metagenome (GOLD analysis project Ga0210387, IMG submission 160108) | Forest soil microbial communities from Barre Woods Harvard Forest LTER site, Petersham, Massachusetts, United States - Inc-BW-C-7-O ... | reverse complement strand
CCCGTTTTTTTCATCATTAAACCCTGTGTCTTTGTCAGCTGGGCTGAGCAGCTCGCTCACGGACCAATTGCAGCAGGTCCTCGATGTGGTGGGGACTGGGCTGCAGGGTGTTCGCTTGTCGCATCTGGCTTCGATTGAGCGGCGGGTTAGGCGTGCCGCGCGGGAGGAGAGGGAGAGAGTGGAGGAGGGGTGGAGGAGGGAGAGGGTGAGGAAAGGGATTTGGCATGATGGGAGGCTGGATTGTGTTGCGGGAAATGGGATTATGTGTGAGCTGGGGATTGGGGATGAGATGATGGGGGAGGAGGATGAGGAAGTGGGGAGTGTGGTGGGTGCTGAGAGTGGGAGTATTAATGTTGATGGGGAGAACACAGAGGAGATCCTGCGGAAGCAGAGAAGCATGAAAGATTTGCAGGCTATTGTGTCCTTGCCTGTTGTTGTAATTAGGAATTACGCAACGAACGGGGGTTCGGGACGCGAAGAGCTCTTGGGGGTGTTGGCACAGTGGGCTGCAACACTTGCGGAAAATCAGGTATGTCAAGGCTAGGGTGTTCATCCTTTTTTGCATTAGATGGGGAGGTTTGATTCATGCTTGTAGATCGCACATGTCATTGTGATCAGTGATAATCGCGAGAATGCGAAACGGCTTACGAAAGGTCAGTTGGGTCGCTGTTGTTTCTTGAATTGCGTATGTGTGTGCACTAACGTGGTTGGTTGGCTCGCCCCGCAGCTCTCCCGTCTAAGCCACTCAGTTCGATTGCGTTGTACGATGCGGACGCTGCCAGTGCTCTGTCGTTCGTGAAGCAGAAGCTGGGAGACGCCGATATCAATCTTGAGTACACGCACGCCCAGACGGAGTATGTCGAGCGGTTGGGTGGGAGGGCGAGTGATCTCGAAAGTGTGAGTGTCCTTACTACTGCTTTTGGGTTGACCCCGTGTTGATGTTTTGGGTTTAGTTGATACATAAGGTGCAGAGTGGACAGGGCGTGGAGGAAGCCGTTGAGGACATCATTAACCGAGGTGTCGGCGAGCTGCGGATGAATGCGTTTGGGGATGATGTGGATGATGCGAAGAATTTGCCGTGGTCGAGGGAACAGGCGTGGACGGTCTTGAGGGCGCTGTCTAAGCAGGCTGAGGTGAGTTGTGTTGATGTTGGATTAAGGGGGAAGTTGATTGGTTTCTTGGGGATGTTTTTTTCAGATTCCATATCATGACGTGTTGTTGGACTTTCCTTTCAAGGGAGATGAGATGCCTCTTCGGAGTATGGAGCAAGCAGAGTTGATCGCGATTGGGACTCATAATGGTGGGTTCTTGCATCGTCTGGGTTTTCTTCTCCCTTTGTCTGACGGAAGTGACCATCGTAGGTCGCCCTTCGACGATTCGGCCTGGTAAACCCGTGTATAGATATGTGTTTGAGCGACTGGTAAAGGGTGCATGCGTTTCCCCCATTATCCCCATCTTTTGCGAACTTCACTAATTCTAACACGCAAGATCCCATATTCCAAGCCACACAAGATATCGCATTCAACGAGAAAGTGATCGCGAGTTCTGAGAGCACTGTTCGGGCATGCGAGCAGGAGCTGACTACGCTCAAGGAGATCGGGACCGAGTCGAGCCACTGGTGGGGAGGCAGGACGGCGTCGTCGGCGAGGGCGGCGTATTTGTTTGATAAGATGTTGGCTGCGGAGACGAAGATTGAGGTGCTGGAGAGAAAGAATGTGGAGATGAAGAAGGTATTGGCGAAGGGTGGCTGATTCGAAGGTGGGGGTGGTGGGACTGATTGTGAAATGTGTATAGCCCACTCATTACGATATCCCCGCTCAGCTTATGTGTTTGTTCAGATTAACACTACTAGTAATAGGCCTAGTTGTGCCGTGCGTCATGGCCTTCCCATGCGCAATTGGCAGGACGAAACGTATGAAGGTGTTATCTTATCCAAACAAATCAGCATATGTTGATATTTATTCGAAGCTAAAAGACGACTGCTTCGACAAGTTACCAGTTGTCCTTTTTTTCTCTTGAAGATATCGATCGAGCCTTTTATGGAAGGCGAGGCCGTCCAGGAATAACAGAATACAATAAATATCGTGACCGTGCCTCCAGCCTCAACGCAAACACACGTACAACTCGTTCTTAAATTCCTGCAATGGCCGCTACGGATGGACCGGGGAACCTTCTTTCCCTGAAAGTGATGCGCATTTCAGTGCGTGGTTAATCTCACTGGTCGTTTCACTGGAACCTTTTAAACTCTTGAAGTAGCGACCCGCGCTCGCAAGTGCATGGCAGCCGTTCTATTCCAGCTCGCCATCCTTTTCGGTATGTAATTGTTAGATATAACGTTGTAGTCGTAGTTGAACGTCTACCCACCACTAGGCACACTCTACCGCGTCTGTTCTATCACTTCAAGGAAGCACACCACTACTTGGCCATCCTAAAACTTTAAGGGATTTCACACATGCTTCAGAGCTGCTTACCTTGCCGTCTTCCTTTGGTGCTATTCAGCTGGGAGAGATGTTCTCCAGCTGTCTTTGTGTCAACAATGAATCCCATGTGGACATTGAAGCTGTTACCATAAGGGTTGACATGCAAACAGTAACGTCCAAAATCCTGCTTGCCGAATTTGGTGGATCGGAATACAAACTCGCAGCCGGGGGCACACTGGAGAACGTGGTAAATCATGAGATCAAGGAGTTGGGGCAACACGTCCTCGCTTGTACTGTCACATATCGATTGCCGTCAGGTACTCGGAGTGTACCAGGTCCCGCAGAGGATGCTAACGATCCCACTCTGCAGACCTTCCGAAAGTTCTACAAATTTGCTGTAATTCCGTTCACTTCGGGCTAACACCTGCACTAACACTCTTGTCAGGTCACCAATCCCCTTTCTGTCAAAACCAAGGTGCATGCACCCAAGTCTCCGTCTGCATTACTGTCATCTGCGGAGCGAGAAAAGATATTTCTGGAGGTTCACATTCAAAATCTGACCCCAGAACCTATGTGGTTTGAGCGCATGCGGTTTGAGTGTGCAGATGGCTGGGATGCCGAAGATGGGAACATCGTCGATCATGAAGAGGAGAGGGACAGTATATTTTCAGGTTCAACAGCGCTCATGCAGCCACAAGATATGCGGCAGTACATCTATATTCTCAGCCCTAAATCTGTATCACCGGTTGCGATCTTTTATCCTCCTGGTAGTATCATTCCACTTGGTCGACTTGACATCTCATGGCGATCGTCATTCGGCGAGCCTGGACGTTTGCTGACATCTGTGCGTTAAAGTCAGAACTGAAACTCGGGCTCCGAATATTGAAATCTTACTTCAGATGCTATCTCGCCGCATTCCGCTACCACCCCCACCTGTCCAACAGACTGCTTCCGCACTGCCTTCATATCTGAAAAGAAATGTTGCTGCTCCTGCAGCTACACCTTCTCGTCCTCGGTCACCCCAACTTTCGCAATCACGTCCGGATAGTCCTCAACCAGGACACAGGCCGGGATCTCCATTGCGGAATCGACCGACAACAGTCGGGCCAATACGTCCCCAATCACCACCGCAGCCCCCTACACCTGCCACTGCGCCTGAGATTGAAGTGAACCTAGTTGTTTGTGACATTCCCCGCAGTTCTGGGGCCATCACCATCGAAAAACCTTTTACCATATCATTTGCGCTCACCGTATCGGCATCTACGAGACAATACCAGCGGCGAATTTTGACTCTCGTTGTGCAGCATGTACAGCCTCCACGAAATATGGTGTCTTCCTTACTTGTTTCAAACCCTCCAGAATCATTCACACCTCGATTACACTCCCCGGGCTTCTCGACTCCATCTCCGACGTCCACGACGTTCAACTACGCACTTGCTCATCAAAAGCTACTTGTAGCGTCACCCAGACAACATACCACAGATGACGTGGGTAGAGATGGCGATGTGGTGGCGCTACCACCGCCATTTTTCGAAGGACCAGACGAATTGAAGTTCGCAAGGTTGACTGGGTTTGCTTTCATTGGCGACTCGGCTATATTTCTTCCACCGTTTGAACTGTGTGAACAACCCGCTGAGGATGTTGAAACAATTGACCACGTTGGTCACGACCAGGTTGCCGGTGCCGAACGCAAAGCTCATGCGGTCCATCAGTTTAAGTTGTCATATTTGCCTCTCCGCAAGGGGTTTCTCACCATAGGAGGACTACGGGTATTACTTGTGGATGACAGAGGCGTGAATAGCGATGAAGGTTTGGAGGATAGTGTTCATGATGGGAAGGAAGAAATGCGGAAGCATTCTGAGGTACGAATATTGAAGGAATGGGATGTTGTTGGCGAAGTTTGGGTGACAACATGATCGCATCGGGTAATAGTCGTGTCTCCATAATTATATCTAGACCTATAATTAGTCATATCACAAATGATTTTATTCCAATCATTGTGGAAAAGGTCATAAAATAGACATGGGCAGTAAAGTCGGCAAGATTTCAGGGTTCGGTTGAAGGTGACATCGGGGAGAGTCCGGCAATGTCCTCAATATGTGCGAACACTCACCGGAATGAATTCCATGTTAGAACTGTCCTCTATCTTGTGATATTTTTGTTCCATTTGATCCAGATCCACAAGAGGAAGTATGTCATTAATGCAGCTGGGATAAGTGTGAAAACAACCGATGATACACTTCAAGTTGTCCATTATCAAAAATTACAAGCAGCCGAGGCTGTGGATGTTGCTTAGACCGTCACCCATGGTTGACTAACTAGTTGCTGAACAGAGAGTAAAGCACGATATCGCACGTCCGAATTTTCATGCGTCATCAACTCCATCACCCGTGTCTTTGCACCCAAATCTGTGATGAGCCTATAGAAATGAAGAACTATTTCAAGAGCAGGAGATCAAGGTATAATGGAACACTCACCTTTTCCCTCGTTCGCAATGCTTGACATACTGCCCGACGTCATGTGCGGCAACGGCGAGTACAAGGGGATCGGTGGAGTCATTCAATAGCTTAACCAGTGTCCTGTTTAAATCACGAAAGAAAGTAGTACGAGTCAGGCGTGCAATCAAATAAATAGGAGATGGCGGTACTTGAGTTGTTCATAATCTTTATCATTCAATTTCGTTGCATTTTCCTTCCAGAAATTCTCCGATTCATGGACGGGTGTCCATGAGAGATGTCCCGAAGTCAGTTCTGAGCTGTACTCGTCATATGTTCTGGTGAGTGAACTTCAGTGTTAAGGAGACCCAAGTGAGCTCAGAGAATGCCCACGTTAAGCTCTGGAAATTGATATTTAGCTCATCTCGAAGGAATTGGACGTCCTCGATAATCTCCTCGTCAGACCATTTCCGCGCACAGAGATTCTTGGCGAAGGGGAGCAGTTGGGCTACTAGCATTGCAGGGAGATTTGCAGTGGGGGCTTTCGTCACAAAATTCTGAAATGCGACATAAATGACCAAGGAATGACCCGAGGAAAAGGGGTGACGCAACTCGGAAGGTGGCAACGATGACACGGATCACTTTCTCTTTCACCGCACCTTGCGCAACGTCAATTAGAAGTGGTATGATGTCGTATTTTCTGTATCTATCAGCGTCAATGGGATCTTACAAGAAAGGGTAAATAATACAGACTTGTTCATTTGTTCAGCAACATTCTGCTCAAATGACAGGAGCCATAAACAGAAAGCTACTTGGTAGCTCATCTGTGGACCAGGCTTGTGTTTCAGAATTTCAACGAATCTGCAGAATAAGACATACGCTATCAATACACGCAGAAGCAAAGTCGGCTTCACGTACCCCGTGATGATTCCTGGTATTGCCCATACGGCTTGGCGGCATTCCGGACGCGCTAGGAGTGCTTCCAGACATTGAACAGCGACGTCAGCTTTATTGGGTGAAGTTCCTTGCACAAGAACAGCCAACACGGTGAGGAATGGCTGCAGCTGGTGATATGGTAATGGGGTTGATTCTGAGCTGATAAATCAACGGAGATGATTGAATACATGGACGATAAACATAGTCTAGAAATGACGTACCTGAAGAGCACAGTCAGGATTTGTGCGGATTTCAACAGAACGAACTCGTCTTGTGTGTCGAGGGCCCTGAGAAGAAAGGGTGAAGCGGAGTCAGTTCGATTGGGACTTGAAGGACATACCGTAGTAGGGGTACATAAGGTAGTTCCGGGTCAAATTCAGCGGATCTTATGAAGAGAGGTATGCGCTCATCGTGATCTACAGTGCAAGGTTAAATACCAAGTTGCTGACACGATGTGTAGGACATGTACCAGCGAGAGCATCACCGATGAGAACAAGAATACATGACATTGTATCGACCCTTTGGAGCTTCTTAAGGAGTCGGAGGTAAAGAAGAGCGTATGATGGACCATCGGACAACAAGAGGGACTCTGTTTTTGCTCTGGGTTGTCTGTCTACTTTCTTGATGAGAGCTAGTTCTTCGGACGTGACGAGATCTGCACGTTGGTAACCCTAGGCTCCGGATGAGTAGTTGTGGTGCAGGGGGATCAAGAGTTATTCTGACCTCCCAAGGGACAGGCTTTGACCTGATCTTTGCGGAATTCTCTTCGAGATATGAACTGGAGACCAAGGAAATAGACATCGTTCAAGTTGCTGGTACGAGGACTGCCGTACTGAGCGACACCGTGACCTAGGCCCCGACTAGTATTTACTTCCCACGACTTCTCGCAAAACCACTGTCAGTCCTTCGGAAAAGGCGATGTTCTCGCGGAATGTTTTGTCTTCACGTAGACTACGTCCAAAAGGTATGTTTGGTTGTTTTTCTTAGAATTCCGGCCTTTCATCGTTGTTTTTTGGGCAGATGCCGTTGGCCCGTTTCACCGTTCATTGGCAACGGAAGCGATCCCGGACTCATTGCTCGCGTCCTCTTCCTCCTCAGACACATCGAGCCGAAGCAAAAGGTCACGGCCACACCTCTCTGCCGCAATTATCTTAAACCGCTCCCCAATCATTACCCGAACCCCCACCCTCTTCGAACGCGCATACTACGCCTATCAAGCTCGAATACGACGCGCCCTACATAACCCCTTCCCATACGACTTTTACTTCAAACAGGGTTCTTTACTCGAAACTCGGTTCAATATCGAAGAACGCAGAAGAGAAAGGAGAGCTTTCGGACCGGATTTCGGTGTGGAGGAAGTTGTTAGTGAGAAGGCCGCAACGGATAAAGCGGCGGCAGAACAACTCGCCCAGCAGGAGGGCGAAGGGGAGGAGATGATGCCGAGACTCCACCCTGCAGATACCACAGGAGATCACAAAAGCCTCGATCGGAAAGGGAAGCGGAATATATACCTTTTACTCTTGACGAAGGAGAATAATAAGGATGTATGGAGGTTTCCCCAGGGAGGTGTGACAAAGGGCGAACTTCTACACCAGGCAATTTCTGTTCTTGTTCAGTAACATTGTCTTTCGTTGACTTCGTTTGTTTGCTCCCAGGCGGCCCAGAGAGATCTACACGCAGAATGCGGCGAATATATGGATTCTTGGATCGTCAGTCGGAATCCAATAGCAATTTATAAACCACCACCACTGCCAGAGATACCGTTGGACGAACCATCACCAGAAGCGAGTACTGTCTTATAGCAGATCTCGTTACCTTTTACTGATTTGAATGTAATTTAACAGAAAGTAACATTTTTCTTCAAAGCCCATATTATGGCCGGTCAGGTCCGTCCAGAAGGAAAAGTAGTAAAAGATTTTGCTTGGTTAACAAAACAAGAGATTGAAATTCTGGTAGAAAAGGATTACTGGGAAGGGATCAAAGACACACTTTCCGACTTTTAAATAATACGTATTATGTTCTCTCTAATAAACAGAAGCATCGTTCTGTACATTTTACACAAGGCCTGTTCCGATTGAACAATGGGACAGATGTCCAATGTGAAGGGGTGGATTCAGCCAAAGCTATGGACCACAATCATATTACTCTGGTGTTGAGATCGCTCGCCGCAATTTTGGCCGCTTCTGCGCGTCGTCGAATCTTCGTACCATAACCTGGCATTTTGTTGCTTGACAGATGTGCCTTGACGAAGATTTGACCGCATCTGAGAATAGAGTGATACCTGCGGAACGTTCGACATCTCCCACTGCAGATTGAATGAGCTCAAGGGAATCATTGGAAAAGGGAACACGCAAACTTGCCAGGCACAATGAAACTTTCCAGAGGGGCGTCATCCGGAATAGAAGCGTTGGGCAACACGAAGGCGCCCATTGAGAATGCGAGGATGTCCGGTGTTGCAGGGGACAAAGGCGTCGATGTCAGAACAACCTTTGCAAAATGCGTCGGTACGGCAACATTTGGTGGAGAACCGATTACTTCGTGAGTCTGGAGATATGGACTTGAGTTTATCAAGGAGGACAAGGAGGGGAAGCCATCTAACCACTCGCCATTTACCGTCAGCCTCGAGACGTGGGAGGTACAAAGGGACGGTGAAGATATAAACGTCTGCAAAACTCCCTGTGAGGCGGCGGCACCAATCCTCTAGGTATGCCCAATCTAGGAGTGTGTTTCTTCAATCGGCAATACATTGTTTATGATCTGGGATACATACAGTGCCGGTTAAAACCGTCGCCTACTTGAGGAGCTATATTTGAAAGCAGGAAAGTCTCATTCATGGCTTCCTGATAACACAGCACGTTATTTATCGGCTGGTGGAAAACCGGAATACATGAAGGAAACAAACTTGCGAGATTTTAGCGTCGGCTGCTGGAACCCTGAATGGGACATTAGTAATTTAAATGATCAGTATAATAATGGGACGGACATGTGCCCACGATCATAACCACTTCTAAAATAGTCTTGTAATCGTGATCTGAATGAAGGGGGAATGGATGCATCCTCCATGAACGTCGAATTTGAGCGGTCAACCGACTCTGTAGGGCTTGTAAGAGTTAACGGTGGTGAACGGCCTAGTGAGGCGAGGGTAAGATGTTGGGCTGTCTGTGAGGCGGGGAAAGAAGTCAGGAGCATAAGGTAATGTTTAGTGGGCGAAAGTAATATCGGAGAACTTCGGATACACACCCATGCAGGATGTCGCAGCCGTCGATCATACGCGGCAATATACGCCTGGCGTACTAATTGGTCTGCAACTGGTCCTATATCACGAAGGAGGCTCAGGGCTCGGGGAATGGACGTGTTTGCTGCATAGATGTTCACCTGGATTTCCGTACTTCAAGACTGGAGAAAGTGCAGTGAGATCTGCGACACTTGCTATTTCTGCATTTACACGACGTCCCACTTCCACTGTAGGCGGAGGAAAAGTCGGAGGTATTACCGTCATTGGTGCCACATGTTGTTTTCGGTTTGTAGTAATGGCTGCTACAGCCCCTCCACCGAGCAACGCTCCGGCTGCGAAGACTGCAGCATGAATTACGCTCAAGCCAGGCATTTTCCTCAGAGCTGTCAGTATGGAGACGGCGCTGGTCAAGTTTGGGATTTTTTTGAACGACCGAAGATATATAAGTTGACAAGAAAATCAAAAGAAAAATCCTCCTCATCTTGAAGTGTTTGTCAAAAAACCCCAAGACAAACAAGCCAAACTTAGACTGCGCAGACAAATTTCATAAATACAGTCATTGTATTGAGCATAGATTTATCGAGTTGACCAGAGGTATGATATAATGGTAAACTGCTAAACGATTCCACGAAAATGAGACAAGAGATTTATCTTCTGTGTTGAAACAATTGTAAAGAAAGTTGACGTGAAGTGATCGGTTGGGAGTATACAAAATATACGAAGCAAAAGAGCAAAGAGAGACGAAATAAAATCAGCGAGAAGGATGACCAAGATACTCATCCAATCAGTGGCCTCGTCCATCATCGCCTTGTAAACTATCCGAACGAACTGTGGCCACCAATCAGATTTCCAGTGGTTCGTAAGATCGAGCTTCGAGCCCACCTCTAGTATGACCCTCGCTAAGCCCGACCCTACTGTCTCTCCTACCAAAACCGCCGACCCCAGGGCCTCGCGGCTGTCTTACAACGCCACCGGGACTTTCATGACCACCTCCGCCGCCATTCATGTTTCCAGATCCCATGGCAGACGGGAGACTCGGGATTGGTGGGACAGATCCGCCAAACGCAGTACCATTGGCAAAGAGCGAGCCGAAACCACCAGTGTTGCGGCGGGACGGTGAGGCTATAGTGGCGTATCCTTCACGGATGTTGCCATTGGATAAACGGGAGCTGAGGCGTGGGGCCTGCGAATGCAAAGTCTTCATGTCTGGCATGGATTTTTTAACTCGCAGGGAACCTGGGGCCACTTGGGAGGCGGAAGCGGTAAGGTAGGCCGACGGAGCACGAGAGAGGGTATGCGGTGGCTGCCGCTGACTTTGTTGTTGTTGCTGCTGGTGCCCCAGTTCAGTGTTACTCACCACAAATTAAGGGTGAGACATACCCTTTGGGGATCAATACGAGTTACAACGGCATACCTCTCCTCTCCTTCTCCGACAGAGTAGTGATATACTCCCAATTTTTGGGCAATGAGGTGTACAACCCTCCTTTGTTTTGGGCTGAGAGTCCTGGAAAACGCAAGTTCGTCACGCATGCGGTCATCCTTGAACAGTAAAATCCTAGAATATATCTCCAAGGTCGAGGGGTCATTAAGGTCCAACTCATTAGCTGAAGTCTTGTCCGACGAGCTAGGTGTAGCCGAAACCGGGGGTTGGATGGAGGCCGCGGGAGCGGAAGCAAGGGGGTGATTATACGAAGGGGTAGGCATCGTGGATATGTTAGGTGGAGAATACTGTTGCTGCTGATATGCCGATCCCGAAGAGAAAGACCGCTGGGGAGTGAATGAGGGTAGAGGTGAGCCAAAATCATCATAAAGCGGAGTGACGCCGGTTTGCTCCTTTTCGAGCTGCATGGAGCGCATTCGGCGAATGGCCTTTTCCCTTTCAATCCTCTCCTTTTCCCCGGCTTGCAAAACCTTTTTGTACTCGACGCGCAGTTTACGGCCCTGGACGTCGAAACCATTCAGAGCAGCCACGACTGCATCAGCATCTACCGATTGCCTAAAATTGGCAAAGGCCAAGCCGCGAAAAGAACCCTGCTGGTCGAGATGATAGTTAAAGGCGTAAGGTGTAGGGATTGACAAAGACGCCTGATGAAACAAATAAGTATCATTGCCACCGCACAGATTTGGGCGACTAACAATAATATCAAGAAGGGTTTCACGTTTGACGTTGAAGGGTATGTTTTTGATAACGATGGCGGTAGGAATGACTTCGTCATCAGGATTTTGACTGGGTGTAGAGGGTGCAATAGGAGCAGGATTAAGATGGCCCATAGGGGGAGAACCGCCAGCGGAAGAAAAGTCCGAGTTGTTATGAGGAGACAACGAACGGCTGTCAGATGAACTATCGAGCCATTGCTGTTTAAAAATTGCAGTTTAGACAGGAACCGACCATTAATCGGTTAAGATCAAAGTAAGACGTACGGTGGGAAGAGCACTGCGTAGAGGCTTATTCTTGAGGGGTGACTGATTCATAGTTAGAGGACTGTACTGAGACTGGGCCGGAATTCCAGGAGACGTCGCGAAATGATACTGAGGTCTGCTGCCGCTGTTGCCTTCGTAATCGTAAGTGTCATGAAGACGTTGCTGAGACGGGTGGGAAGACAGCGACAGGGAGGAGATATCTGGTGGAGAATTGGTCATTATGGTCCTGAGAGGGTGCACGTATCCTGGTATCTGTCAACCGGTCGTGAAGGTGTGGAAAAGAGAAAATGGCAGGGAAAAGATGAAGAAGAAGGGGCTTTGATGAAAAAACCTTTAGTCACTGCGAGCAACTCTAGCGCTTTGCCTTGTTGATCCTTGCTTATCTCCCCGTCGCCACGAGGCAACATGACCTTGCCATTTCCAGCTTCTCTCATTGTTTTTCGTCTTCTCTTCCTTCCCTTATTCTGTACGGGTAGAATCAGCATTTCTGGACTGCACAAACGCAAGTCCTCACACAGAGCCACCGCTACTTCTTCCCACATCCCGGCCATCTGACAGGGTCCATGGACGCAGACTCGGACCCTTTTCATCAGATTAACTAGCTACATATATCCTGACGACTTGGTGGTTCAGCTACATCTTGTTTAACCATCATGCCTGCCAACCATGAAGAGATGTTCGTTTCCTCAACAGCAGCAGTCATCTTATCAGTCAACGCATGACCTTACTCAGTACTCAGTACTCAGTGGCTGTCATTGAGTCAGG
>Ga0210387_10003397_pt1 | contig 12220 bp, 12 predicted proteins | sample IncBWC7OmetaG_FD_160108 | JGI IMG/M metagenome (GOLD analysis project Ga0210387, IMG submission 160108) | Forest soil microbial communities from Barre Woods Harvard Forest LTER site, Petersham, Massachusetts, United States - Inc-BW-C-7-O ... | reverse complement strand
ATCTTCGGAGTTCACTCGCTATTGGAGCGATCGGAGCGGTTGCGGAGGGCGGAACAGCAGGGTCTTTTAACGAATCCAGTTCCGATCTCATGCGCCAGGGATTCGCGCAAAGCACCGCGCAGTCTTCGGCACAGATTCTCGACAAATTCCTCAACATCATGCCCACGGTGACCATTCGCGAAGGACACCGAGTGAAAGTCTATCTCTCGGGCGATCTCGCCTTCCCCGATTACAACAACCACAAGATGCCTTCCGATCTGTGAAGGCGAAAGGAGAACAGTTTCATGAAAAAGAAGATTCTGATTTGCTTGCTCGTATTGGGACTAGGAGTGGGTACCGCTACCGCGCAGTTTGGGAACGGCGTCGTTTTTGATCCCACCAACTATCACAACGCTTTGCTTCGTTACTACCAGCTACAGCAGCACCTGATGGAGCTCCAGAAGAGCTACGCGAAAATTACTGGGCAACTCAACCTCGCCTTGCAGATGGCCCAGTTCGTTAAAAACATGCCCGCCCGTTACCGCGCGCTGTTCTCGCAGTGGAGAAACGTAACCTCGCTCAACACCTTCGGGAACACAGTCTCGTGGATTAACGGCATCAACACAGGCGTCCTTCCCAACATCAACACCGGCTACATGAAGGCCACAAATCCACTCTCCCAATACAGTCCGTATGAACTGTCGGGAATGGACCCTTCGGAACTCGGGCGCGTGCAGTCCCAGTACGCGTCCATCGAACTGTCGGATGGCGCGAACATGAACGCGATGGCCACCATCGGTTCAATCCGTGGGACCGCTGACAACGTTCAGACGCAAATCGGAAACCTCGAACAAGATTCCTTTTCGGGCGACTCCGGTCTCAACAGCGAGGTGTCCGTCCTGAATAAGATCAATGCGGCGGGTGTCTTGACCCTCCGCACCGTTCAGGACTCGAACAAACTCCTCGCGTCGCTCTTGGAACAACAAACCATCATTGCCAAACAACAGCGCGACGCCACAGCCAACGCCATTAACACCGATATCGGTCGCCAAGAGAGCATGGCCGGCAACATGGCCCAGGTGACTGGAACCATCACTGATTCACTACAAAACTTCCGTATGCCGTAGGTGTGCGTAACTGGATACCCGGGCGTCGAAGGAGCTGACGGCAATGCAAACCGATTTCCTGCAGTACATCTTTCAGGCGATCAACAATTTGCTCACCCAGAACCTCGGCTTCTTCGACGCGATGGGCCAGAATCTTTTCCGATCGTTCGCCACCATCCTTATCGCTTGGTTCGGAATCAAGTCCGCTCTCGCCTCCGCGAGCGGCAGGCCTTCCTTCCAGTTCGACCATTTTGCGAGTTTGCTTCTGACCATCAGTTTTGGTTTCGCGATGGTCAATTACTACAGCACGCCGATCCCCGGCGTTGGAATCAGTTTCCATAATCTCGTCACCAACGAGGCGCAGTTTCTGTCGAGCCAGATCGATCAGGCCCAGTTGCAAACAGTGGTCTCGCAGGTTGCCGATTTCGAGTCCCGCATGGACTCCCCCAGCTGGGGAGATTTTCTGGGAACCGCCATCTACGTAATCGTGACGATCCTGCTTGCCGCTGCGCAGGCCATAGCGATTGTGGTCATAGCCTACGGGTTCATCGCCACGGCGGTTTGCGTGCTGGTCGGACCCGTCTTCGTTCCGTTTTTTATTGTTCCGAAAATGGAGTGGCTCTTCTGGGGATGGTTCCGCTGTTTCATCCAATATGCCTTCTACCAAGTCATCGCCGCAGCTGTCGTCTATGTGATCGGAAACCTCATCCTGGGCGCGCTTCGCCTCCCGCCCGCGGGCACACTCTCCACCGCCCAGCTAATTGGCTGGTTTCCCGTCCTCTTTATAACGTTTCTCGCCTCGATCTACGTCCTCCTGAAAATCCCTTCGCTTACGAACCACATCTTCAGCGGCACGGCCGGAGGATCGTCCGCAGGTCTACTCGAAGCGCCCGCCGCAGTCCTGAACAGGGTGATGTGATGGATCAAGATGCCAGCTTCCATGACGCAAAACGCTTGTATCTCGAATCCTGCGGTGATCCGATGGTGACGAATACCTATCTCAAGATTGCCCTCGCACTGCTGTCCATCGTCTGTGTAGCCCTCGCGCTCATCGACCTCCGGACCATCCGGACGTTTCAGAACTTCCGCCCGCTCGTCATCCGCATCGACGATCTGGGGCGCGCCGAAGCCATCAACTACCACAACCTGGAATACAAACCCCAAGACGCGGAAGCGAAGTATTTTCTCTCCGAGTTTTGCGCCCTCTACTACCGCCGCAACCGCTACACGATTCAGGATGATTTCTCGAAGTCCTTGTACTTCCTCGACGGCAAGCTGGCCGACGGTATTTTCGACGCCTACCGCAAGGACGACATCATCAAGAAATTCATCACCAACACCGCCGCGCCCGAGATCGATGTGGACGTGAAAAAGGTCGCGCTCGAGGAGATGCAAACTCCGCCCTTCCGCGCGCGGGTGGACTTCTACATGGTCTATTACTCGCCCGCCGACCATAGCGAGCTGAAGCGCGATCTGTACACCGCGAATTTCGTCTTCGTTTTCAAGTCCCAGGTGCCCAACGAACTCATTCCGATCAACCCACTCGGAATGACCATCACTTACTTCCGCGAAGACCAGGCGTTCAAATGAGAATCCGTGTCCACGCGCATACCGAAGAAGTCGCGGGCGGACGCAGGGCATCGTCGTCCCAACCTCGGCGCGCCACCGCCGCCCTGACGCCGAGGCTCTGCTCCCCACAGCGGTTACATCCCAACTCACGGGCTTCTGCCACCAGAACAACCAGCGCACCTCACGAGGGCCTCCTTTTCGCCCCGCTTTCCACCCGCTCCCAGAAACTCAACAAGTTTGTAGGGAAACTCTCACGGAAGCCGGGAAATTCACGATGATCGCGAACGCCCTGCTGTTCACCATCGCCATCCTGCTGGGCTATGGATTCTGGCTTCTCGACCAGTTGAAGTTCATGGCCCGCTACAAAGCGGTTCTGTACAACGCCTACGGAACAACGATCCTGGTCTTCCTCACCGTCCTCTTCCTCAACCTGTTTGGTGCCGCGCTGGCCATTGGCCGCCGCTTCTTCCTCAAGAATACCGGGCGCAAACTCTCCCACCTCGACAAGCAGTTCAACGTCAGCCATGCGGACTTGCCCGTTCCCGTGAACGAGGAGGATTTCAACTAGTGTCGCGCGACGCCTTTTCTCACGATCCGCAAGACGCGCTGGACACGCGCGACACTTCTACGCTCCGCTCCAGTTGCCAGCGCACATCACCGCTTCCCGACACGCCTGACAGTAGGAATTCCGCACCGGAAGCTCCTGACCGCCGCGATCGCACTGACACTCAGGAGCAGCATACCAGCCGCGAGGAACGCAGTGATTCTCCGCGCGCCTACTACGTCCGGGACCGGGCCTATCTCCTCCGCGATTCCGAGATGCACTCCATCAAGGAAATCGGCAAGTTCCGCGTGATTGCGTTGTCAGAGCTCGAGAAGTACGCCTACGGCGGAAATCGCGAACGGATGGACAAAGACATTCGGCGGCTGGCCCGACACTCTCTCGTCAGCGACAAGACCGTTGAAATCTCGCAGAAAAAGACCCTGCGAATTGTGACTCTCACGAAAGCCGGACACCGGCTCCTGAAGAACACGAACCAACTTCCCGACGATCAGCCCATCTATCACGGTTTGATGAAACCGCGCGAAGTCAAACACGACAGCGATCTCTACCGGCTTTATCAAAAAGAGGCAGCCCGAATCGAGCGCGGCGGAGGCCGCCCGGTCCGCGTGCTCCTCGACTATGAACTCAAGCGGAATCTGAATCGTGACCTGGCCCAGATGGCGCCGGAAAGAGATGACCCGAATGCCAAGGAAAGAATCGCCGAGAAGCACGGCCTGCAGGTTGTGAATGGAAAGATTCCGGTTCCCGACCTGCGCGTCGAGTACGAAACGCGAGAACTCGAATTGCGTCACGTGGACCTGGAACTGGCGACCCGCGACTACAGACCTCGTGCGATGGCCGCGAAGGCCGCCGCGGGCTTTTCGCTCTATGGGCGTTCGGAAGACGCATCGCGCTTGCGGCGAGTCTTCGACGAACGCGAAATTACCGCGCGAATTCTCACGATATGAATATCTCTCCTGCCCATCTCGACGCTCTCCAAGCTCTCGGCTACACCGAAGCGGAGGCCCGCTTTCTCTACATTGTGGCGACCCATTCAGGCTACTTTGTTGCACGGCAATTCCTCACGTTCACTGGCACCCATTGGGGCCAGCGCACGGCCAGCTTCTGGGACAAGCTACACACCAAGAAACACGCGAGGACCGAGTGCTTCCCAAAGAGCGGAACGTTCTATCATCTGTTTTCCCGCCGTCTCTACCGCCAGATCGACCGCGAGAACATCCGCAATCGCCGGCAACACGAGATCGAATACATCCATCGGCGCATCGGAATGCTCGACTTTGTCCTCTCGAATCCGCAGTGGATGTATTTGGAAACCGAGCCGGAAAAAGTAAGCTTTTTCTGCGACCAGCTGAAAGTCCCGATTCACTTCCTTCCCACGAAGACCTATCACGGGCAGAAAACTTCCCGGCCCACGGTTCGCTACTTCGTCGACAAGTCTCCAATGTTTCTCGCGAGTGACGCTTCTCCGACCGTGGTCACGTTCACTTACCTCCAAGGACGGGAGGCAAGCCTCGCGGAATTTGTGCACCATCTCGAAGACTACCTCGCGCTCTTTCGGCAGCTCTCGGCGTTCCGATTTCTCTATATCGCGAGAGTCGACTCCTATTTCCAAAAGGCCAAAGAACTCTTCGATTCTCTGGTGACCATTCCGCTCGGATCGGACGTTTCTTTGGACGTGCTCCGCTACTTCCAAATCCGCAAGGCCTGGGACCTTGGCCGCTACACCTCTCTGACCGAGGCCGACCTGATTTTCCGCAACCAGGCCAAGACCCGATTCGCGGGGCAACGCTTCGAGCATCTGTATCGCGGATGGAAAGTCGGACGACTGGCGGAATCCGACATCCGCCACGACTTCGGCGGTAGCAACCACCATGTCACTGTGCATTTCGCTGCCGAGGTGCTTTGCCGTTTTAAGGTTTCCGAACACGAAGCTGCGGGAAAACGATGAAGACGGTAAGAACTACACACTTCAGGTTCGTCTTCGCCAAGTTCTTCACCCTGTGGCGCAAGCAATTTCTTTGAGGCGTGGGAGATAGAAAAGCAATGCAACCGAAAGTCACCGTGGAAAAAACACCAAATCGGGCGGGAGCGACCCCACTTTTTCGGCTTTCAGCCGCCCAAAAAGTTCGTGGGGTCGCTCCCGCCCTGCGGCACGGTAAATCGTGCCGGCCGTTTTTTCCACGGTGACAGGGAGTTCGGAAGAACCACACACCGCCAGAGGAGGAACAGTATGCCGATCGTTAAGAAGGCACCAGGAATCATGACACGCGAAGTAAAACTCGAAGAGCCGGTCAACGATCTGCTCGAAGACTATGCTCGGTTCATCGAGAGCAACGCGGATCACGTCATCAATGCGGTCCTGAAGAAGGTGCTCTGGCGGGATCAGGACTACCGCAAGTGGCGCGAGGCGCGACGCACGGCCCAGCAAGGCACCGACAAAGTTCAATCCACAGAAGCGCGCGGGAGAGCCTGATGCAGCGAGTACTCGAATCGCGCGCTTTCATCGCGGCCATTCTCGCCATGGCCATCGGGGCGTTCCTGTTTTACACGCAGCCTTTCCCCGACCAGCAGGTCTTTCTGCGTGTTATTGCCGCACGCGCTCCGCAAGCTTTCTTGAGCTTCAAATACCTGTACTACGTACTCCTGTTCACCTCGCCCTACCTGGCCTGCTCGACCGCGCTTTCGGGAGTCTACATCTTTACGCTCAAACCGCGCCGCACCGTCTCGCCAGGACGCCTTCCCCAGTACCCCGATCCCGGTACGAGATCCGACTTGTTTCTCGTCGTAGGCGAAGTGCACAACCCGCGCAAGCCGGTGCCCGCGAAGGATCCCTCTTGGCTCACGATTCCCGAGCGCGGTTTGTTTACGGGAATCGCCATCCTGGGCGCGATTGGCAGCGGCAAGACTTCCTGCTGCATGCTTCCGTTTGCGGAGCAGATTCTGGCCTACAAAGCCGCCGACAAGGAAAGGAGGATCGGCGGAATTGTCTTGGAGGTAAAAGGCGACTTCTGCCGAAAAGTAAAAGACATCCTCGCACGTCACCAGCGGGCCGAGGACTACATCGAAATCAGCCTCGACTCCGAATACTGCTACAACCCCCTACACAACGATCTCGACGCCTACGCACTCGCGTACAACATCGCCTCGCTTCTAAACAACCTGTTCGGCCGTGGCAAGGAACCCTTCTGGCAGCAGGCGTACACCAACCTCGTCAAGTTCATCATCCTTCTTCATAAGGTCGCCTACGAATACGTCACCCTCTTCGATGTCTACCAGTGCGCGATCTCGCCGCCGCTGCTCGAAGAACGAATCGCGGAGGCCGAGGAGATCGTTCTCGGGCGCCACTATGTGGCCGTCACACCGAAGACTTATGGCGAGCGCACCGCCGACCTCGCGGGCCTCGGCTTTGTGCACGACCAGAAGGAAGACCGTTTTCTCGCGCCCGCTACGCCCGAGCTGCGAGACATATTAAGGATACGAGGGATTCAGTCCGAGGCTCGCACGGTTTTGGACCCCGCTCAAGCCAATCCCGACAAGCTTGCGCAATTAGAGGCCGTAAAGAGGTGGTTCCAGGACGACTGGAGGAGGATCGAGCCGAAATTACGGACGTCGATCGTCGAGGGTGTTTCCGTCTTCCTCTCGCTCTTCGATGACAGCCCCAAAGTGAAAAGAGTTTTCTGCCCGAAGAAGGAGTGTTACGACCCCCAAAAGAATGCCACCGGCCAGTTCGAAAAGCCCCTGCCTTCGTTTAGCTGGCTGATCGAGCATGGAGCTGTTTGTGCGCTCAATTTCCCAATCGGCATGAACGCCGGACTCGCGAAGGCTTTGGGCGTGATGATGAAGCTCGATTTCGAGCGCGCCGTGCTCAATCGCGTCCCGAAAATAGAAGCGCACCCCGAGCAGTATTTTCGGCAGGTCTTATTCCTCTGCGATGAGTACCAACACTTCGCCACCGTGGGTGAGAGCGATCCGACCGGCGATGAGAAATTTTTCAGCCTGTCGCGTCAGCCGAAGTGCATCCCAATCGTCGCCACCCAGAGCATTAGCTCGCTCCGCTCCGCGCTGCCCGCTGAAAGCTGGCGCACGCTTCTCCAGACCTTCCGCACCAAGATTTTTCTCTCGTTATCGGATGATTTCTCCGCAAGAACGGCAAGCGATCTCTGCGGACGCGAAGACCAACTGAAAGTGAGCTACAGCTTGTCGGAAAGCGGCCACGACACCAAGGTCAGTTGGCTCACTGGAAAGGCTCTCTCCCATAAAGCCAACATCATCGCTTCCAAGAGCTACAACACGCAAAGCGACTACCGCTTCGACATGAAGACCTTCATGGAGTTGCGTAACGCGCAGTCCGTCATCATCGCCTATGACGGAATCAACCCCACGCCACCGATGTTCTGCTACCTCAAACCCTACTACAACGACCCCAATGATTCTTACTTTGTCCAGCTCGCCAAAGGGGGACTCTGATGAACGGATTTGAAATGATTCTGCCGTTTCTAAAGCCCATCGAGCACCTCATCCTCGACGATTCGATCAGCGAGGTCATGGTGAACGGTCCCGACCGCGTGTTCATCGAAAAACAGGGCTTCCTTCAACACGTGCCCGGCATTTCCATCAGCGAGCGATCCCTTATGGTCGCGGTCAAGAATATCGCCCGGCGCCTTGGCGATGACATCTCGGAATCGAAGCCCATTCTCGACTCGCGATTACCCGATGGCAGTCGAGTGGCGGCAATCATCCCGCCATGCAGTTTGGCCGGCGTGACGCTCACCATCCGCAAGTTCAACACCCGCCACTTCGAAATGGAGGATCTGATTCGGGCCGGCACTCTCGACCGCGGCCTGGCGAACCACCTCGAAGACTATGTGCTCGCGCGCAAAAACATCCTCATTTGCGGTGGAACTGGCACTGGAAAATCGACTCTACTTTCGATCCTCGGAAAATTCATTCCGCAAGAGGAACGGGTGCTCGTTATCGAAGACACGGCCGAGATTCAACTCCCCCAGCAAAATCTCGTTCGGTTCGAAGCACGCCGCGAACAAAATGGCCTTCCGGCGGTGGCCATCCGCGATCTCCTGAAAGCAGCCCTCCGTCATCGCCCGGACCGTATCGTCTTGGGGGAGGTTCGCGGAAGCGAGGCCTTCGATCTGCTACAACTCCTAAACACGGGACATTCGGGAACGCTATCGACCATTCATGCAAGTTCCGCGCAACAGGGTCTCGCGCGCTTTACTAGTTGTGTTTTGCAGAGCGGCGTGGAGCTACCTTTCAAAGCAATCAAGACAAACATCGCCGACTCCCTCAATGTGGTTATCCATGTCGAGCGCCGGCCGGGGCACAGATACATTTCTGAAGTTCTCTTCGTCAACGGATACGACCCGGATACAGACCTGTTCGACTACGGCGCGGTTTTCCTGGCCAAGCAGGATCACCCATGAGTATCGACACAGCATTCAGGCCGCGCTCTCTCACCGCTTCGGAGTATGTCCGGGAGTTGTTTGAACCCACCGACAACGCCGCGATTCTTGTAAGGAACCGTGGAACCGGCAAGACCGTTCAAAGGATCACAAAGGCCGAAACGATCGCAAGTCCCGAGTTTCAGGCATGGCTCGCTGCCCGCAGTGCCGCTGGTTCCGATGTTTATGTGGGCATGAATCCGATCAGGGAGGGCGCATACAGCCGGACGAAAGAAAATATAAAGAATATCCGTCACGTCTATCTCGACCTTGACAAGAAAGGGAACGAAGCTCTCGAATCGATTCGAAATTCAACCGAAGTCCCGCCGCCAAACTTCGTTCTCGACACGTCGCCCGGCAAGCATCAGGTCGTTTGGAAAGTGAGCGGATTCAGTCAGGATGAAGCGGAGACTCTCCTTCACAACCTCGCGAATCAATTCGCTGGCGATCTCGCCGCAACGGACTCGACGCGTGTGCTGCGCTTGCCGGGATTCGCTAACCGGAAACTCCCCGAGGAGTTTATCGTGCAAGCGCGCCAGGAAAGCGATGCGATCCACACGCTCCGCGATTTTGCGATCCATGAAGGTTCGCCGGAAGCACCCCGGCAACAAAGCGACGACCCAGAAGGATCACGGGGCGTGCCCAACCATCATAAGAGTCAATCCGAACAGGATTGGGCCTACGCCAAACGCGCCCTCGCTCGCGGCGACGATCCGGAGTTGGTTGTGCAGCGCATTGCTGATTTCCGCAGCGAAGATAAGCCAGATCCTCTCTATTACGCGCGACTGACGGTCGCTAAGGCGAGGGTGAGCCTCAATCGAGCACCTGAACGTGCTGAAACTGAAGCGAGGGGAATCCCATGAGGAATAACAGCGTAACGCCATTAGAAAGCCGCCCACGTAGGGATCCTCACGCAAATCCGTTGACCGTGAGAGAAGCCGCCAAATTTCTTGGTGTGAGTCCGCAAACTGTGTATCTTTGGGTCGAGCGAAAGCAGATTCCCCATCTCCGCGTAATGGGTCGCAACATCCGGTTTCTGATATCGGATCTCGAAACATTTCGCGCTTCCTTCAAACAGGAGATGGAGAATGCCTAGAGCACGAAAGTACGACGGTGTTGTATATCGGCGGAGCGGCACTGAAATCTGGTGGATTCGCTATCGGGATCGCAAGGGAATTGCTCGAAGAGAATCAAGCCGGACCGCTGATTGGCAAGAAGCGAATAAGAAACTCAGAGAAAGGCTTCAGGCCAGAGATGAAAATCTCCTTGAAGTCATTCGGAAGGGCGAAACGTTGGCTTACGAACAGTGGGCGGATTACTTCTTGGAGAATTATTCCAAGCCGCCCATGCGCGCTGCGAAAACACACGAAGCGAACGAACGCTGCATGAAACACCTCAAGGCTGCTTTTGGTACGAGCAGATTGGTGGACCTCACTGCAGATTCGATCGAACTCTATCTTCGCGAACGTCTCCGACAGCGCGTCAGCGTCAAGGCCAAGCTCGGTTACAAGCAGTTAGGAGCAATCAAGTTCACCACGATACATCAGGAGTTTAGAGTTCTCCGGCGCATGATGAACGTGGCGGTTCGAAAAAAGCTCCTAGCAGCGAATCCATGCTTAGGTGTTGAGTTCCCGGTTGCCGTGAAGGGATTGTTCAGGCCTCACTATGTCACGTGGTCTGAGCAGGAACGAATCGAATCCCACGCTCCGCAGTATTTGCGGAACATAATTCGCATTGTCACGGAGACAGGGCTGCGGATCTACAAGGAACTAACTTCGATGAGGAAGGACCAGGTTGATCTGCAAAATGCTGTGGCCTGGATATCGGATTCAAAAACTCCGAACGGTATCGCCGAAGTCCCTCTCACTGCGATCGCCAATGAGGCATTCAAGAGCCAGCTGGCGAATTCAGGTGAGGGGCCTTTTCTGTTTCCGAGTGATCGGATTCCGGACAGGCACCAGACGACGCTCAAGACTGTTTGGCGAAAGACTCTTCGACGGGCAAAGATTCCCTACTTTCGAATTTACGACCTCCGTTCCACTTATGCCACGAGGCTGAGTGCCGGCGGCGTAGCCGATGAGTGGGTAACCCAGATGCTTCGCCAGAGTGATGCGCAAGTCTTCAAGAAGTATTCGCAGATGAAGTTACAGATGAAGCGCGAAGCCCTGGAAAAGCTGAACCGTCGAGCCAATGAGGTAGCACAAGCGGCCGCCGACGCTCTGATGGCGGCTCCAATGTGCACAGTCACGGTGCAATAACCCCATTCGTGCACAGTTCGTGCACAGTGTGCACGAAAAACGAGGGGTTGGAGAAGAGATGAACTCAGTAAGTGTTTTGCAATCAGAGAAGAAGTTGGTGGACGTGACCGGGATCGAACCGGTGACCCCCTGCTTGCAAAGCAGGTGCTCTCCCAGCTGAGCTACACGCCCTCCGATTTAACAGGTTAAGACACTTTACATCAATGCTTTAGATGCTTCAAGTTGGGACCACTTGGGACCATGATCGGTCGCATTTATCCCAACTTCGCTGCGATTTCCTTCCTGAATTCCCGCGTGAAGTGACTGTACTTGCTCGTTGTTTTGAGCGATGAATGCCCAACCCAACGCTTGATCAAGTCACCGGAAACACCGCCCTGCTGGAGAACGGAGACTCTCCCGTGCCGGAACGCATGAGTCGTTCCGACAGGAATTCCGATCTGCTTGCAGAGTGGCTTCAGAACAAAGCGATTCACATTCCCATTGACCAATGGCGTACCGTTGCGGCTCTCGAAGACTCGACCCGATTTACGATCGCCAAGATATTCCTTAACGATCGCCATCGTGCCGGCGTCTACGTCGACTTCGCGATAGCCGGCTTTACTCTTCGGGCTCACTTCCTGGTGAATGAAAGTGGACCGTCTGATGTAAACGATCAGCTCCGAGAAGTCCAGATCCTCAACGTGAAGGCCAGCTATTTCTCCGAATCGCATGCCGGTTGCAAATTGTAATGCGAACAGAGCTTTGTACTGGCCCTCGGCTGCATCGATCAATTGTTCCGTCTCCTTGGGTGTGAAGTAGCGTTGTTCCGTTTCGGGAATTTCCGGCAGACGAATCGTCCATTCACGTGTCGGTTTCCCGAGAATAAGTTTCAGGACCTTCCACATGTTGGCGATCGTCTTCGGACCTAACTTACCCTGAAGCTTCAGTCCTGAAATCCATTCCTGGACGGTGCCTTCGGATATTGCATCCATCGGCATTTGTCCAAAATACGGAATCAGGTGCTTCTTCAGGATGTAGTGGCTGGAGTTTTGAGAAGACGGCTTGTGCATGGGAAGAACATTCGCCTCCCACCACTCAGCTTGCTCGGAGAAAAGCTTCACTGGAGTGAGTGCCTTTTCGAGATAGGAATTGTCGTTCACTCCCAGCTCGTGCAGCATCACCGCCAGCTTTCGTCTCGCCTCCGGTTTCGTCATCTCATCACAATGGCCGATCGCTACCGACTTACGGGCACGTGTCGTGCTACCCGCAACGTCAATATAATATCGGCCGTGCCACCAATTGCCCTTC
>Ga0210387_10003396_pt1 | contig 12221 bp, 12 predicted proteins | sample IncBWC7OmetaG_FD_160108 | JGI IMG/M metagenome (GOLD analysis project Ga0210387, IMG submission 160108) | Forest soil microbial communities from Barre Woods Harvard Forest LTER site, Petersham, Massachusetts, United States - Inc-BW-C-7-O ... | reverse complement strand
GCTACGCAGATATTTTTTTAATGTAATAGTTAATGTCTGTCCATAAATTTCTTCATTAAAATCAAAAATATTCACTTCGATCGTTTTTTTACTGCCATCAACAGTTGGGCGAACACCGATATTCATCATACCTTTTAAGGAACGATGCAAGGCAGAAGGTTTAGGATTTTCAAGTGAATGGGCTATTTTTATTTCTACAGCATATACGCCATTGCCCGGTACTAATTTATGTTCATTTTCAATATGTAGATTCGCTGTCGGGTAGCCGATTGTTCTGCCTAATTTATTTCCTTCAACAACTTTACCACTAAAAAAATAAGGATACCCTAAATATTTATTGGCTGTCGCGATATTACCATTTAAAACTGATTCTCTTATTTTAGTTGAGCTTATTGTTATGTTTTCTAACATGTGTGCAGGTATCTCAACTACCTTATAATTAAATTCAAGCCCTTTTTGTTCCAATAAAGCATAATCTCCCAACCGGCCTTTGCCAAAATGATGATCATGACCGATAATGATGGCATGCGGATGAAATCTTTTTACTAGAAAATCCGCTATGTATTCTTCGGCGGTCTGATTGCCAAAATCTGCTGTAAAAGGCACAATAACAAGGTTATCCAAACCCTGATCCTGCAAAAGCAGTATTTTCTCTTCCAGCGTATCCAAAAGCTGAATAGTAGGCTTATGAGAGGCTACCACCATCCGTGGGTGTGGATGAAAAGTGATAATCACTGTTTCTCCCTTAACTTTGGCCGCTTCCTGCTTCATTAGCTGTATAATTTGCTGATGGCCTGTATGTACGCCATCGAAAGTACCAATGGTTATAATGGCATTTTTAAAAATAGGGAGTTGTTCTATATTATTGTAAACCGTCATTTTTGATGGTGCAAATGTAGTTGATAATTGAAAATGGTTTATTGGGAATTGAAATTTAGTTTTGCACTACAAATTAAAATATGAGTCTTTATAGCAAGAGAGGGGTTTCAGCCCAAAAAGAAGAGGTCCACGCTGCCGTACAACATTTAGATCAGGGGTTATTTCCTCACGCTTTTTGTAAGGTTTATCCTGATTATTTCGGGAATGATGATAATTATGTAAGCGTAATGCATGCAGACGGTGCCGGCACTAAAAGTATCCTTGCCTATTTATATTGGAAAGAAACCGGAGACATTACTGTTTGGAAAGGTATAGCACAGGATGCCATTGTAATGAATTTGGATGACCTGTTATGTGTCGGCATCTACAATAATATCGTTTTCAATTCAACGATCGATCGCAACAAAACGATCATCCCAGGAGAAGTTTTATCACAAGTGATCAATGGTTCTCAACAATTATTTGATGAATTGAAAGGCTATGGCATCAATATTCATTATTTAGGTGGTGAGACTGCCGATGTAGGAGATGTGGTACGCACAATAGCTGTTAATGGAACTATGACAAGTCGTTGGCCAAAGAATAAGATCATCAGCAACGAAAAGATCAAAGCCGGTGATGTAATTGTTGGTTTTGCGAGCTACGGACAATCAACCTACGAAACAACATATAACAGTGGTTTAGGAAGTAACGGATTAACGAGCGCAAGGCACGATGTATTGAGTAAATATTACGCAGATAATTTTAAAGAAAGTTATAATACAGGATTAGATGAAGATGTCGTGTACATTGGTAAACATAAATTGACTGATGCGGTTGAAGTAAAAGGGCATACTGGAATAACTATCGGAAAATTATTGTTGAGTCCTACAAGAACTTATGCACCGGTAATGCGTGAGCTATTGGAAAATCATTTCGATAAATTGCATGGTGTAATTCATTGTAGTGGTGGCGGACAAACAAAGTGCATGAAATATATTCCCGGCGCAATTCGTGTTGTGAAAGATAACTTGTTTGAACCACCTGTTATTTTTGACATTATACAACAGAATAGTGGCTCTAATAATAAAGAAATGTACGAGGTATTTAATATGGGCTGTCGTTTGGAAATTTATTGTGCTGCCAAAGATGCCCAAACAATGATCGATGCTGCGAAAAACTTTAACATCGACGCGCAAATAATCGGCAGGGTAGAAGAAAGTGATAAAAAAGAACTGGTGATCAAATTAATAAATGACACTATCGTCTATTAATGCGTCATCTACTTTAATAGTTTTCGAAAAAGGCTTTGATAAAGAGCCGTCTTCATTTCTATATACTACGTTTTCAAAACTAACGGAAGAACCTGCTTTAACTTTCTTAAATATTTCCTGATATTGACTGGCTTGAGAAGCAGGAACATGTATAATATACACGTAAGGGAAATTTGTTCCTGAAAAATAAATGTCCCCTTTAAAATAAAAGGTATTAGCTAACCAATGAAATTCTGATTGATCTTTAGTTGGAATGTGTGCATCTTTGATGTCAAAAATATAGCATGGCATGTCTGCGTCAACAATTTGACCGGTTTTATTATTTTGTACTTTAATTTCGTCAAAAGTTATAACTGTACCACTTCTACAACTATCTAGGAAATACGTCATTCCTGCAATATTTGTTACATGAGTATTAAAAAAACCAGCTCCTGAAAAATAAACTGTACTACCAACAAGCGAATAACCTTCGGTAACATTTATTATTTTTTGTTGCTTCATTTGATCCACTGTGGTGAGTATCACGTTTGGCCTTACATAGTTATTTAGATTACCAATGGTAACTTCGGGTCTGATACTTTTTGGAACGGTTAAATTGCTTTTTGGAGATCCGAGCTGAACATCCTGACAAAATATGCGGGTAGAAAATAAAAGCAAAATAGAAATAATTACAAACTTATTCATAATGGCAATTATTAATTATAAATTAGCTTAATTGTTTTATTTAACGGCTTAAGTAAAGTGCCATCTTTATTTTGAAAGACAGCATTTTCGAAAACAATAATTGATCCCGGCCCGGTTCGGGCAAAATAGAATGGGACAAGATTAGCAGAACTCTCCGAAGCCGTTTCCACATTAGGAAAATCCCATCCGGAAAAATAAACAACACCACTAATAAATTTTAGGCTCATTAAATGTTTAATCTCATTCACTTTGTCATAATAGGTTATTTCTTTCCGTAGGCTATCTGTACTCCAGGAAAAACTATCATACTGTTGTTTTACAGTATCTTTTCGCCCATCCATTGATCTTATGTCGTAAAATAAGATAAAAGCACCTCTGCCGGCATTTAAACTATCAGCTTTTTTTTCTATTTCAAACAGGTTTGCTCCTGAAATATTAGTAATAATATCTTTCGAAAGTGTCCCTCCTGAGAAATCGGCCGTGGCATTCCAATAATCCGGATTAATGGTTTTAATCAAACTATCGGCATCAAAATGGCTTGCAACATCAGGTTTTATACTTCTTCTTTTTTTTGCATTTTGACAGAAAGAGTTCAATGAAAACAATAGTAAGAGACAAGCAATGAAAGATTTAGTCATGGGGCAATCGTTTGTATCAGAAAGTTAGCCTAATTTCTATTATTTATACCCAATATTAACAATTAGTGAGAAAATTAATTTTTATAGGCTTTACAGTATAAGTAACTTTGGCCACCATCCGATTTATACATAATTGTATATTTTTGACAGAATAAAAATTAGTTAAAAACACACCAATGGCTCAATCGATCATAGAATTAAAGAATGTAAATATTTACCAGAGTAACAGCCTTATTTTGGGCGATGTAAATATCTCTATTGATAAAGCGGAATTTGTTTACCTCGTTGGTAAAACAGGAACTGGTAAAAGCAGTTTGTTGAAGACATTATATGGCGATCTTGAATTGACTGAAGGCGAAGGCTGGGTAGTCGGCTATAACTTAAGACAGTTGAACTGGAAGATGGTTCCTTTTCTGCGCCGTAACCTGGGCGTGGTTTTTCAGGATTTTCAATTATTGACAGATCGTAATGTAAATGATAATTTAAAGTTTGTATTAAGAGCTACCGGCTGGAAAGATGAGAAGCTAATGGACGAAAAGATAGCCGATGTATTGGATAAAGTGGGCCTGAAATCAAAAGGATTTAAAATGCCATTCGTATTAAGCGGTGGTGAACAACAACGTGTTGATATAGCCAGAGCTTTATTAAATTCTCCTAAATTATTATTAGCTGATGAGCCTACAGGAAACCTTGATCCCGAAACAAGTGATGAAATTATGCAGTTGTTATTTCATATCTCTAAAGATTATGGAACAGCAATTATTATGGCTACGCATGATTACAGGGTGATCACTAAATTTCCTGCAAGAACAATTAAGACCGAACACGGTAAAGTAATAGATAATGCCAGCGTTGCTAGTATATCCATGAAATAAGCTGCTTTGCGTTCAATTCATTGTTATAATATTTCAGTAAATTTTGTCTTTGTTGTATTTCCAGCTGGGTAAAATCATGTTGAAATAAATAGTTGATAGCTGCCTTAAATTCATCAGCAGTTTCTGCGAGTGTACAAAAGTGCTCTACACCGCTACCAATTACACCTGCACTATTTACCAAACAATACCTGCCATTAAATAAAGCATTTAGCAACTTTAATTTTACACCGGTAGTATTAAAAGATGGAAGCACATTTACCTGCGCGTCGGCAATCAGTTCTTGCATTTTTTTATTGGAAGGATTTCCTATTAATGAAGCGTTTGGATGCCGGTCAACTACTTGATATAATTCATCTGAAGGATTTTTTCCTGCTATGATAAATGAAATTGACAGATCATTAAAAACATTTTTCAATAGCCAAATAACCGCTTCCTCATTTTCATTAATGGATAAATTGCCATGGTATAAACAATATTCACCGATTCCTTTTTTACTATTGATTGAATTATAGGGAAGAAAAACCGGCAAGAATGACGCTCGTTCAGCAGCAAACAATTGTTGGTACAACTGAACATCCTGCTTACTAACAGCAATGATGAAGGCCTTATTCGCTATCTTTTTTTCATATGCTTTAAGCATTTTGCTTTCGCTTAAAAAGAATAAGCGCCTCACAAGGCCATGCTCATTTTTTGCAAGGTTATAATAATATTCAAATTCAATATTGTGCAGGCGAATGAATACTTTTCTGCCTTCTAACTTATTTGCCTGTAGATAATAAGTGCAATGGATACCTTCTAAAAGAATAGGGTAGTCATCTTTTTGCAAATTATGAAGTAATGCAGCAGACCTTCTTGAATTAACTATATACGGCAATGTAAAAGACAGGCCCGAAAGGTTTTTTTCTCTTTCGTAATAATTGACCGAGACGCAATATTTATTAAGCTCAGCCTGCTCTTCATGCTTTTTTGTAAAACAATGCAAATGTATCCTGATACCTTGTTGCTGAAGGTATTTTAATTTATAGAAAAGGTCAAATACACCACCAAAGTCAACAGGATAAGGCACATCATGCGTAACAATATGTAAATATCTATCTGCCATTATTTATAAGGAATAAGTCATGATAAAATGCGAGCAATCTTTTTTCTTCCACCTGCCAATTATATATTTTTTTGGCCTCCTGACAGTTTTTCTGCAATTCGTTATACAATGCAGTATCATTTAATAAATGATTTAACTGCATAGCAATATTTTCTTTGCTTATGTCTTTAATTAATAACGCAATCGGCAGCGCTTCGTTTAATTCACGATATGCAGGATAATCAACACAAAGTTGCGGAATACCTGCCTGCATATAATCAAAGAATCTATTGGCTAATGAATAATAATTACTGAGGCCTGTATCATCAAATAAGGTAATACCGATATGTGCATGCTGCGTAATTGCTCTCAATTCATCAGGAAGTATCTTGCCTTTAAAAATGATCGTATCTTCCAAATGATTTTCTTTTGTTAGTTGAATTGCCTGCTCCATAAAATTTCCATCGCCAACAATGACCAATGTACTATTTACATTTTTCATTGCTGGTATCAATGTTTCAAAACTTCTGCCTTCATTTACTGCACCCTGGTAGAGAATATATTTTTTTGTTGTAGGTAACTGTCTGGTATCTATCAACAAAGCAATATTTCGGATCACTGCATATTTTATGCCATACATTTTTGTAAATTCATCTGCAATAGGCTGGTTGACTGTATAACCTGCTGTAAATTTCGGAACCGCAAATCGCTCAATTTTTTTCCATATTTTATAAACAGTAGCTCTGCTCACAACTTCTTTCATCTCACAAAACAATTCATGCGCATCGTATACACGTGGTATGCATTTAAAAACAGATATACAATAACAGGGAAGAATTGTATCAAGATCAATAGCACAGATACAATCCATTTTTTTAAAAAGCAGGTAAAAGAACAGGCGTACATTATACTCAGCATAAAATAATTTCCCTTTTTCAAAAAAGCAATTGATCCGCTTTTGTTTAAAATGTTGTTCTGTAATTGGTAAAGAGTTCTTGAGTTTTCTGCCTACTAATACTACCTCGTAACCATTCTGTGTTAATGAAGTACAGATGCGGATCATACGCTGGTCATAAGTTAGGTCAGTAGTTACAGTGAAGTATAATTTCATAGATTTATTTCCAGTCAGCAATTTTTAATCTCTTAAAAAAATCATCTTCTTCCAATTCCCGCACACACCCGGGTTGCAGATCAGCTAACAAAAGATCTTCGATCGACACCCGTATTAAACGTGTACAACGATGCCCAACTGCATCCACCATTTTTCTTACCTGGTGAAATTTGCCTTCGGTCAAAGAGATCAGTAGCCAGGTATGTTGGCCGTATATTATTTTCTCTTGCGGAAGTTCAAATAGATCGGTTGGCTTTGAAACTATTTGCACATCACATGGAGTAGTAATATAATCCACAGCACCCTTTACAAAAATAGATACGCCTGTCTGTAACTTGAGCAAACTTTCAGGTAATACTTCTTTTTTTACCTGCACTAAATAAGTTCTTTTATGCGCAACTATACTACTGAATAATAGTTTTGTTACTTTTTTATTTGTTGTAAGGATAAGCAAGCCTTCTGAATGATTGTCCAATCTTCCGATGGCATGTGTGCCTGCAGGAAAATCAAAATCCAGATCCCCTAACAAGCCTACATTGTGTGTACTCACAAATTGAGATACCATATTATAGGGCTTATTAATAATAAAATAGCGGTGCTGTTCGCTCATATGTAAATATAAAATAAGTATCTTAGTTCCTACCTATCAAACTAACTAAATGAAAAAAGCCCTAAAAATTATCGGTATCCTTGTATGTATTATCATACTCGGAGTTGCAGCTATTGCATCCTATGTAAAAGTAGCATTACCCAATGTTGGAGCAATTACTGCCATTAAAGTAAATAGTACACCGGAAAATATTCAAAGAGGCGAGTACCTTGCGAATCATGTACTGGCTTGTATGGATTGTCACAGCACACGTGACGAGCATGAATTTGCAGCTCCGCTGGTTGCAGGCACACTTGGTAAAGGAGGTGAAAAATTTGATCAGACAATGGGTTTCCCTGGTGTTTATTATGCTGCCAATATTACGCCGGCAGGGATTGGCGCATGGAGCGATGGAGAAATTTTCAGGGCCATTACAACAGGAGTAGGCCGTGACGGACATGCCATGTTTCCCGTAATGCCTTATGCATCTTATGGAAAATTAGATCAAAATGATATTGAGGATGTGATTGCTTATTTAAGAACATTACCTGCGATTGAGAATACCGTAACGCCTCCGCATTCTGATTTTCCAATGAGTATCATCATTAACACGATACCAAAAAAAGCATCGCTCACAACAATACCTTCTTCGAATGATAGCCTGGCATATGGAAAATATCTTTTCACAGCTGCTGCCTGTCATGATTGCCATACACCTTTCGTTAGCGGCAAATATGATGAGACTAAATTTATGTCAGGAGGAAGAGAATTTCAGGTAGCCAACGGGACGGTTACCTCTGCTAACCTGACACCGGATGAAACGGGCATCGGCAATTGGAATAGGGAAGCATTCATCAATAAATTCAGAACCTATCGTGATAGTACGGAAGCGCATCAAAAGCTTCAGCCAAGCGATATGCAAACGATCATGCCATGGACAGCTTATGCAGGTATGACGGACAAAGATCTGTCTGCCATTTATACTTACTTGCAAACGATACCGGCAATAAATAATAGTGTTGTGAAATTTAAACCGAAAAATTAGTAGGTATTACTTAAATGAAAAGGCCATAGCTACAAACTATGGCCTTTTAAAATGCTGCTTTTTTGGTACTTTCATAGTGTTTGGACAATATGAAAGTAGATGATCTGGTGTTAGGAAGAACAGGAAAATACACTTAAAATTCTGTTGCTTTTCTTCCGCCTTTATTTAATCCAATACTATTTCTATACCGTACATCTAATTAATAATCGTTTTTTAGAATAGTACTGTATAGAAAAGGACTGTTTTTACAGCCCTTTCTTTTTTATAGGTATATCCTTAATTTATCTCTTACCGTAAGCAACAATTGATGCCTGGGCCAGTTTATTAAAATTGATCATGAAGCCTATATAGGCGGCAGACGCATTTTTATCTAAGGTTAATTTTGATTTAAGCGCATACACTGTGATCAAATATTGATGTGCTTCGCCCGGAGGAGGACATGCGCCAATAAAGCCCGGAGCATTTCCATCATTACCACCATTTACTGCGCTATCCGGTAAATTTTTGCCTGAGAAATTGCCGGCATCGGCTTTTAATGACATAACAGTCCCAGGAATATTATACACTACCCAGTGCCAAAAGCCGCTTCCTGTTGGTGCATCTTTATCATACATCGTTACGGCAAAAGCCTGTGTTCCAGCTGGTGCATTTTCCCAATGTAATTCAGGAGAAATATTACTACCGGTACAACCAAAACCATTGGCAAATTGTTTATTGGTCATCTGTCCGCCTAAGTCGTTGCTTTTTAAAGTAAATGTTTGCGCAGTTGTATTGGTCACAATAAATGCGGCTACTGCCAGTGTCGCGAAGATCTTTTTCATTTGTTTTTTTGTTTGATGTAAATTAATATTTTTTGTGATAATAATAAATTGAAAGATGCAATTATTATAATCAAACTATCTATTATCGTACCCAAAAACTAATTGGTTGCTTATTAAATGATAAATAACAGCATAAAGTAATGGATATAAATATTGCCAAGATTGAAATTGCCGAGTAAATTAAAAAAATACTACACATTAAAAAGCCTAAAACGCAATACAGTATTGCATTTTAGGCTAATTTCTAAGTGACCCCTCAGGGACTCGAACCCTGGACCTACTGATTAAGAGTCAGTAGCTCTAACCAGCTGAGCTAAGGAGTCGTAAGGCCGGCAAAGCTATTGAATATTTTAAAATTTTACGTGACTATTTTTATTTGTAAATCATATGACTTAATTGCCAAATCCTTAAAATAAAAAAAGGGTAAAATTGTAAATTTTGCCCTTTTTATTTGATTATATAGGAGATTATTTTGCGGGGGTAAAATCCAGCACATTTCCATCCATACAAAAACGTTTGTAGGTAGGAGCGGGGCCATCACCAAATACGTGCCCTAAATGTGAATGGCACCTTTTACACTCAACTTCAGTACGTTCGCCGTCCGGATCCATTTTTAGAAAAACGCTTCCGGGATCTAAAAATTGATAAAAACTCGGCCATCCTGTTCCACTATCAAATTTGGCATCGGAGCTAAATAATGGATTCCCGCAGACAGCACAGTAGTAAGTTCCTTTTTTATGGTTATCCCAGTATTTCCCGGTATAAGGTTGTTCAGTTCCTTGTTCACGGGCAATTTGGTATACTGCAGGCGGTAGTATTTTTATCCATGTTTTATCGCTCACATTCAACAACGGAGCTTTATCCGTGTGAGAATAATAAGGATTTTTTGAATGATCATACGTAACCACTTCTTTTTGCTGGCAATAACCGGACTGAATTGATAGTAATACAATAGATAGTAGTAATAAGAGTTTACAATAACGCATATTTTTAAATTTGTTTACAGATACATAAACGAATAAAGTAGTAATACAGTTTGCTTAAATTTGTTAAGATATACTGCTAAAATGTTAAGGAAATTATGAAACTGCTGCCAGCTCTTTCAATAAAACTACATCGTGAATGATGATCTGCCTTCGGTTCATTTCCAATATACCTTCTTTTGTAAATTGATTAATCAACGTGGTGATCGTCTGTCGGATAGTTCCCGTCAATTGAGCTATATCCTTATGCGTAAGAAAATTATCTATCGTTGCAGATGTATTATCGAGCATATTTTTTTGTTCTAAAATTGTCCAGAAAAAATGAAGCAGCCTGCTGCGAACATCTCTTTGTAAAAAATTACTTAGTCTTACATCCACTTTATGTAATTTTTCTCCCACTTTTTTTGAGAACTGAATAGCTAGCGCTGGTTTATTGTGTAATAGATTTTCAAAATCAGTTACAGAAAAAGCACAGAGTGTCACCTCTTTTTTATAGGCCCGTGCAAATTCATCCTGCAAGGGAAGGTTAGATAATGTTACCTGTCCGAAAATATCTCCCGGATATAAAATGTCTTTTATTATTTCCTCCCCATTTTTATCAACCATACCGATCTTTATACAACCTTCTTTGATAAAATAAAGTTTATTATGGTGCTTTGCATCGAGATATAAATACGAATTTTTATCTGCCACCAGATAATTGTGTAAAATATTAAGCGACTCAAAGTCCTGCGGTAAAAGCTTGGAAAAAAAATCATTCTTCCGAACGACCATCATGGTATCATCTACTTTGTATTGCATAATTTTTTTATAACAACGATAAATAATTGTAGGTAGATCTTACAAGGGTAGGCTTTAACTAAACTATAAGATATTCATTTATCTGACGTACAGCAAATATGCAACTAAAATCAGATAGTAAAACCAATCCTTATGCCGCCCCAGCGGTGATAATGGCCAGTACTGAATTCTTTTGTTAAATAAGACTGGCAGTATTCTAAATATAATTTTCGAAAGCAGACAACAATTCCATAATCGCCCTGTAGCGTAAAACGGCTGATATTACCTGTGGGTATGGTGTACGGACTTGTTCTATCAAACATACCACCCTGCAGCGTAGCATCGTAGCCAACGGCGCCACCTACTAATTGGCCGTACAAATAATATTGTACTTTTTTTCTGATCGGTTTAGTTGTTGCTACAGACAGATAACGGTCATTAAAATTACCTGCCATAAAATTAAAACCGCCGGTTAGTTTATCGGAGTGTGTGCCAACTCTGAGTGATGATGCTCCATTCAACAAAAAAGAATTTCTGTAAGACAATAATCGTTTTTCATAATTGACCTGATAATCGAGGATAATATCATTTCTGATTTGATATTGCCATCCCAGGGGAAGAAAATTGCCTGTCCATTTATGAATGGTTGTTTGAAACTCTTTACCACCGGCGCCTTGTCCCATAAGGCCAATAACAAAAGTGGTGGATATTATTTGTTGTCGTACTGTATCAACCGCAATAGCGAATGTGCTGGCAGACATATCGCCGCAATAAGGCCGGTCGCCATACAAAATACTATCACTACGCAATGTAGTAGGTGTGTACCCAAAATTATCAATACGAAAGCCGTAAGTGATATCTGTATTTTTTGGTTGTAATAATATTTTTGAAGTGATGAATCTTTTTATAACAGGGTTAGCATATTCAAGCGTTATGCCTTGCGTATAATATTCGTCTGTTTTGGTAAAGTAATCGTTATCGTAATGCAGCTTAAAATATTTATTGCCTAAGCTATTTTTAAAGGAAGAAGTGTTGTCAATTATTTGCGCATTGCTCCGATGCGCAATGATAACAAGCAATAAACAATAAACGATTTTATTAAAACGCACCATAAATTTAATAGATGTACGCAATAGTAGTGCGGATAGATTTATTAAAGTGTTAACCCGATCCGTAATCCACCCCAGCGATGGTAATAGCCTGTGTTGAATTCTTTGGTTAAGACAGCTTGTGAATATTCTGCATATACTCTTTTATAACTTACAACAATACCCGCATCTGCCTGAAATGTAAAACGGCTGATATCATTGGGAGAAATTGTATAGACACTGCTTTTATTAAATAAACCACCTTCCAATGTAGCGTCATATCCAATGACGGATCCCAATACCTGGGCGTAGAGATAATATTGTATTTTCCTATGATCCGCTTTTGTTGTGGCAACAGACCGATACCTGTCATTAAAATTCCCAACCATACAAT
>Ga0210387_10003395_pt1 | contig 12225 bp, 8 predicted proteins | sample IncBWC7OmetaG_FD_160108 | JGI IMG/M metagenome (GOLD analysis project Ga0210387, IMG submission 160108) | Forest soil microbial communities from Barre Woods Harvard Forest LTER site, Petersham, Massachusetts, United States - Inc-BW-C-7-O ... | reverse complement strand
CACGCCGAGCACGTGCAGCAACCGTTCGGGTTGGGGGGCGTGGTGAACTGAACCGCGAGTTCAGCCGTTGTGCAAGCCGTCTGGCTCGTCAACTCCGGACTGTGCTGGATCTTGTACATGATGAAGCTCTTCGTTGGGTCGCCCGGCTCGATGCGGTTCATGTGCACGCAACCGAAGTGCGGATTCTGATCCGTGGGATAACGAGTCGGCACGCTCACGATATTCGCGTAAGCGTCACCCTCCGATAGGTCCTGCCCTTGCATCGGCGCGTTGTTGCTATGGCAACCGCTCTTCGCGCAATTGGTGGTGAAGATCGGCTGCACATCCCCTTCGAAGCTGACCAAAGTGGTCGCGCTGACGGCGGTCGAAGGCGGACTGGGATTGCCAGCGCTGTCCTCAGCCACGACAGCCCAGAAGTACAGCGTGTTCGAGGTCAGATTGCCAATCGAGATGCTGGTCGCGCCGAGCTCCGGCGCGGGGCTGATTGGGGCACCACTCGTTACGGGATCCGGATCCGTCGATTGATAGACGACGTACTGGATCTGAGAGGAATCGGTCTCGTTGTCGACCGCGGCGCTCCAGGTCAGCGTAGCCGTGTTGGCATCGACCGCTGTATTCGTGATGCCGCCGAAGGTCGGCGGCTTGTTGTCCGCGAGCGTTGTAGCGACACGGTACGAGATGTTCGTGTCCTCGTTCATGGCTTCATCCTCGGCGCGACAGACGAAGTAATACGTCTTCTGCGGTTCGAGGCCTTGCACGACCCCACTGGTCACGCCGGTGAAGCTGCCCTGCGGCAGATTGAAGGCCGTGGTGCTGTCCGGGACAGCGAGGACCGCGTACACGTTGTACGTGATGTTTTGGGGCAAAGAGACGTCGTCGACGGCCGGGTCCCAGCTCAGCGTGGCGCTCGCGGCGCCGGGGTTGGTCACCGCCGTGCAGCCACCGAAAACCGGCGGTGTCACGTCTGCGCCGGTCTTGCCTTGGACCACGACTTGATTCGTGTCTGGGTTGCCCGCAGCGTCGATCGCTTTGACGTAGAACGAATAGGTACTGAGCGGCTTGGGCAGATGGGCCACGATGCCGCTGGTCGCTCCTGGGGGCGTCACCGTACCGAGCGTGCTGGGCACACTGCCCTTGCTCGACGAGTCCGACCAGAAGATCTGATAGCCGATGCCGGCAGCGGGCGTGAGGTCGTCCATCGCCGCGTCCCACGATACCGTGATTGAGTTGCCGCTATCTTTCACCGCGGTCGCGCTCGTGGCGCCTGCAAATACGGGCGGAGTGGTGTCAGTTGCGGTGGCTCCGCTCATCTCCACCGGGGTGGCGGTCGTGTCCATGTTGCCGTTCTGATCCACAGCACGGACGACGACGAAGTACGACGTAGTCGCTTGCAAATCACCGACGATCAGTGAGGTTGCGCCAGGCGGAGACACTGCGGTAGGCGCCTTGAAATTTTCACCGCCCGCCGTGGTCCCGACATAGACGTTGTAGACAATCTGATCCGCGGGTGTGAGCGCGGCTGTGGCCGGTGCCCAGGTGACCTGCAGTGACGTCGGCGTGACTGGCGCAACCGAAGTGACGCCGTCGAAGCTCACTAGCGGTGTCTGCGCGCCGCCGTCGCCGGGATTGGTCAATCCGGCGTCGCCGGACGCAGCGGCCACGCACGTACTACCCTGTTTGGTGGTGCCGCTGCCGCAAGTCACGTCACTTCCGCAACTCACGATGACGATACCGAGTAAGCTAAATGCAGCACCGACCGCGATGCTTCGCCACGCGACCGTTTGAAGTAATTGTTTGGCCATGCTTCGTGTCCTAGTTGGCGAATGCACCTTGCGTAATCCAGTCGCGAATGGCGCCGTCCTCAGCGGGACTGAGCGCTCCCGCAAAGATCTTCTGAGCGTTCTGCGGCTCTTGCGGGCCGCGATAAAGGTTCGTGATCGGAACTGTGGGGTCCGGTGCGCCCGAGCCGGCTGGCGTTCCGAAGGGCGCACTCGCCAAGCCGAGCGGATTGATGCGGCGATAGATCAAGCTGTCGCGCGGATTGCCCTTTGACACGAACGCCATGCCGTCTCCCACGACTTGTTGACCGCCCGTCCCGGCCAAAAGGGTCGGATCGACCGGAAGGCGGGTGTCGACGAAGCTGCTCCCCACCCCGACCGTGGTGACGATGCTGAAGGTATGGCAGCCATTGCATCTGTCGAAGAGGATCGGATTCACGTCGCGCGTAAATGACGTCTGGGTCGTCGCGTCAGCGCCATGGTCACCGACGCTCTCGTTCCCCGCTTGGTCCTCGGCGTGCACGTAGACGTAGTAGTGGGTGCGGGAGATCAAGCCGGTCAAATCCAGCGACGTGGCGCCGGCTGCCGATGTCGCATAGATGTGAGTCATGAAGCTAGCGCCGAGGCAGTCGGTTTGGACTGGCGAGGCACACACCCGGTAGCGCAGATTGCCGACTAGCGTCACGCCGTCACTGCCCGCGGTCCACACGACGTGCATCCCAGCCGGACGGCTAGGATCGGTCGTCAAGACAGGAGCTGCGGTGAAGGTTGGGGGATTCACGTCGGCCGGATTGCCAGGGAGTGTGATTCCGCTCTTGGAGATGGTGTTGGCCAGCGTGTTTCCGGCCTGGTCGCTGCAACGCACGGTAACCCAGTAGGTGGTCGCCGCGGGCAACCCCGCGATCACTGCGGAGGTTGCGCCCGGAGCAGTGATCAACGTGGGCGCGGTGCCTGGCGCGATCGGATCCATCGTCGGGCTCACGTACACGCTGTAGACGAGGTCGGCGTTGTCAGTGACGAGATCGGAGCCGGCGGCCCAGGTCACGAGTAGGGCGCTCGGGCTGTCCCCAGTGACCGTGACCGTGCTGCCGTCGAAGCTCGGCGCCGTCACGTCAGCGCCGTTGAGCGCGCGCGCGCTCAGCACCACCGTGTTCGAGTCCAGGTTGCCTGCGGTGTCTTGCGCGCGCACGAGGAACGAGTAGCGCTGCTGATTGATCAGATTCGGAACGACGAACGTCACCGCGCCCGGCGGGCTCACATACGCTGGCGTCACTAAGTCAGCCGCAGCGAACGTGGTGTTCGTCGTGATGTACACGTTGTAGACGATGTTCGCGACGTCGGTCGCGTTGTCGGTCGCGGATAGCCAGTAGAGCTTGACGCCCTCAGGCAGCGGATTGATTTGCTTGAGCCCCGCAAAGGTCGGTGGCTCGCCTTCCGGTGTCGTGCCGAACAGCACGTGCGTGTTGTCGTCTTGATTGCCGGCGGCGTCGACGGAGCGCGCGATGAAGAAGTACGTGGTCAGCGGGTCGAGCCCAGTGACCAGCGCAGAGGTCGCCTTGCCCTTGACCGTGACGTCGGGCTTGGTGAACTTAAAGGTGGTCGGGTCGGGGCTCGTCGAGACGAACACTTGGTAAGTGAGCTGCGCAGCGGTCGAGGCGTTGTCTTGCGCGGGTTTCCACTGCACGAGCACGGTCGACGACGTCTGCACCGTAGCGACCGTGGCGCCCGCGAAGCTCGGCGCGGTGATGTCCGCAGGAGACGCCACCTTCTCCACCGTGTTGCTGTCTTCATTACCGGCTTGGTCGACGGCGCGAACGACCCAGTAATAGGGTTGACCGGGAGTGATATTGGACAGCGTCGAGCCGCTGGCGCCCGCCGGCGTATACGAATACGGCGTGGAGAAATCCTCGGCGCCAGGAGCATTGCCGACGTACACCGCATACGCGATGCCGGTCGGCTTGGTGTCGTTGTCGCTCGCTGGGTCCCAAGCGAGCGCGATGCTGCCGTCAGCCGCGACGGTGGCAGTGCTCAGCCCGGCGAACGTTGGAGGCACCGTGTCCGCGCTCACGCTGCCGCCCGAGCTGCCACCACCGGAACTGCTCCCGCAGCCGGCGACCGCACAAACGGCACCACCGAGCAGTACCCGAATAGCTCCCTTCACTACTTGCCAGCGAAATTTCATGACTTAAGCGAAGCCTTTGAGAGCCTACTGAGATGCCGTCTGAGTCTCGCTGTTGAGCAGCGGTCGGTCGAACGGAAACTCTTGGTTCTGTACGCGTGGATCAGTGAGTCCGTTGCGCAGAAAGTCGATAATATCGGCTATTTCGTCGGCTGTCAGGTTTAGCGGTTTGATCGCGCTCGCCGTTGGGTCGCCCGTCGAAGGCGCCGCTTCACCTGGAACCTGCGGCGGATTGTTGTACGCAGCCATGACTGTTTCCAGGCTGGCGCCGGGCCCGTGGCCGTAGTGAAATAGGCCTTCAGCCTCGCGCAGACCTACGTTACGCAAGTTGGCAGTCTTTACTTGGCCGCGTGGGTCGCCAGCATGGCCCGCGAGTGCCTGTGTGCCCTTGTCCACGGCGCTCGATACGAATGCCAGATTGTGAAACTGGAAATCGCTGAAAAACGGCGGAATATGGCAGGTATTACAGGCTGCCTTGCCCATGAAGAGCTCGAGTCCCCGGACTTGTCCAGCGGTGAGCGCATTGCGATCACCCGTCTTCGGGTCATTCAAGAATTGGTTGTATAGGTCCCACGGAGTCTGGTTGCTGGTCAGATGTCGTTCATGTGTCGCGATCGCAAACGCGAAGTGCGCCGCGGTCATAGGATTGCCGTTTGCCGTACCGAAGGCCGCTGCGAAGAGCGCGTTGTAGCCACCAGTCGTGCCGTTGCTGGGCCCCGCGCTGGCGATCGCGTTCAACATGTCGGTCGGGATTTCGCTCGCTAGATTGAGCGGTTGGACATTGGCAAGGTTGGCGAGCAAGGTCGTCCAATTGCGACCGGAACAGGCCATTTCTCCCGGGTTCATCGGCGGGCCAACGGATTGGCTCTCCAGCGCACCGCCGCTTTGAATTGCGACCGTCAGGGACACGGGATCGGTGAACTGATTCAGGGCGCGACCGTCCCAGAAGATGTTCGCAGCGAACATCGCGTCCAGATAGGTGGGCGCTTTGCGGCTCGTGACCTGGTGGTCGGTACCGAAAACCGGATTCCCCCCATACGGGTTGCTCGCGGGGACCGCCGCGTAGACCACGGGGGCGCCGTCTCCCCCGGTACAGTATTTCATGCCTTGTGAACCGTGGACGTCGTCGTCCGTGCCCAAGATGCCGTCGTCACCGGGGCTGCGCGTCGCAACGGCGCGCGGATCCGAGCCGCCGCCCGCACCGGTGCGGTGACAGGTGCCGCAGGCCATCGTGTGGTCGCTGCCGACCTGCTCATCCCAAAACAGGATCTTGCCGAGCATGTCTTTGGCGTCGGAGTCGGGGTTTTCGGTCGGGAATTTCACCGCGGGATAGACTGCGGTCTTGATGCTGGTATCGACCTGGCCGCCTTCGCCGCCAGCTCCGCCTTCACCGGTCATCGGGCCGCCGTCTGGCGTCGAGGTTTGGCCGGCGGTGCCGTCGTCGCCTGCGGCGCTCGAGCTGCTGCCCGCCTTGGCTGTCGTACCGCCCTTACCCGCCGAGCCACCTTTGCCGGCCGATGAGCCGCCCATGCCGCCCGCACCACCGCTGTTGCTCGACGAGTCATCCCCGCCGCCGCAGGCCGTCGCTACGCCGAACGCTAGCAGCGACGTGGCGATGAGCATCTCAGTGGCACCGAAGGCACGCTGTCTTTTCATGTTCCCGTCTCTCCCGAAGCTCGGTGAATCTCTCCCGAAAGCTCGGGGAATCCCAAGCGAGCCACGGTAGCATGCTCGACTCGCGTCGCAAAGAGGCCACACGAGCGGGTCTCGTCGGTTAATTCAGCATGCGTCCGCCGCCCTGCGGCCGACTCACTTACATCGCCGACACTACCCGCACGGAGCGCGCGACGTGAGAACGCACCCGCGGTAAGCGCTCTGGATCGCGACTCGCGAACAGCGAGATGTTGCGCGGGGTCACTGCACGATCGAACAGCGTTGCGACGCGCACCGCGTAGCCGCTTTCGTGTAAATGCATGGCGCGATCGAGCACCACGCCGAGCTCGATTGCGCGCGCCAGCATGTTACGCGGCAAGGACAAGCGCCGGACGAGCTCGAAATCCAACGCGGATTGTCGCTCGAGCCCGGCGAGCTCGGCGGCCGTGACCGGTGGCAACCCGCGCTGCAACAAAGCCCGACCTGCGATGTCCAACAGGCCTGCATGTGCGCGGCGCCGATTGATGCCTCGCATTTCCGCGCCGGGCGGAATGTCGAGGCCGCGCGCAGCGAGCAGACGGCGCAGGGCATAGCGCGCTCGACGCGCTCGCATCGTCTGCTCGATGTGAGCTTCGACACCCACCGTCTGCGAGGTCAGATTGCTGAGCCCCAAAATGTCCCGCGGCAGAGCGAGGCGGCTCGCCGCGCGCGACAGAGGGGTGCGCACTGATTGGCTGATCTTTTGCAAACAGCACGAGATCAGCGCTAGATCCGCGCCGCTTGCAGCGACCGCGGTGACCAACGCGTCGCCGAGCTCTCCGCACGCGTGCAGGCCGATCGCCAGATCAGTGGAGCCTAACGAGAGCGGCTCGCGGCACGCATCGACGACCGCGAATTGGGCTGAAAATCCGGCCTCCTCAGGACGGCGGAGCGCTCGGGCGCTTGCGCTTTCGACGCGCTCGGGGTTGCGTTCCAGCCCGAGCGTCGCGCGATCGAAGTGACGCGCAGCGAGGCGCGTAAAATGACCACTGCCCGCGCCGACATCTAGGATTCGCTCGGCGGGCGCGGCCATTTTCGTGAGCGCGCCGAGCAGCATCGACAACTGCTCACGTTTGCGCTCGGAGACACCGCGGTAGTCCTCGACCGCCCGCTCGATGCTCGATACTTCGAGGGTGGGCAGCGCGCTGAGCTCGCACACTTGCCGAGCCAGCTCAGCCAAACTGCGCGGCACGCCGTTCAGCGCGCTCGCGACGGGTGCTAGACCTTCGGCTTCGCAGCGCTCGAGATCTCGTTGCGTGAGCCCGAGCAGAAAATCACTCCAGCCGCGCGACGCGCACCAGTCGGGGACCCGGGTGTCGTCCACGCGGTCGGCGACGATGTCGAGCGCCGGCAAGAGCACCTCGAGCACGCTTGCCAGCGCGCGCGTGACGTCAAAGTCCATTCAGCTTCGGCTCAGCACGGCTTGATCGATCAAGCGTTGGGCGACGCGTCGGAACGCGCGCTCACGACGCACGATCGGCCGGAGCCCGCTGCACACCGTAGGCGCGAGCCGTTCCGGGCAGGTTTGACACGGGCCACGGTTGGGCCCGCGTTGGCGATACCCCCACAAAAACAGCCCTCCCACGACGACCAGCGCCAGCGAAACCGCGCGCGCCAAGAGTTGCCCGGAGCACAGGCCGCCTATGGCTGCGAAGCTCACCGCCGCACACGCCAGTGCGCGGCCGAGCCATTTCGGGGGGCGCACGACGAGGGATGTCGCGAGTAACCCGAGCCCAAGCACCGCGCTGAATACCAGCGCGCCGAAGCTGGGTCGGGCCAGCACTGCGCTCGCCGTGCCGCACATGGTGCCGAGGACCGCGTAGCAGCAACCGCGGCAGAGCCGCGTTTTGCGACCGAGCGGAATGAGCTCGCCTGCGTAGCGCTCACACAAGGGGTGATGCGCGAAGCGATGGAACGCGTGAGCGCGGCGAGCCAAGCGATCGACGATGAGTCGCGTGCGTTTGGGCAGCCGCGCGGACGGCATGCTCAGCCGTGCGACGGTGTGATCACGACCGCGGTCCCGTAAGCCACGATCTCGTTGGTATTTTGCATCAATTCCCCAGAGTCGAAGCGCATGCCGAGGACGGCGTTGGCGCCTTGTGCGGTCGCGTGTTGTTCCAGCCGCTTCATCGCGACGCTGCGCGACTCGGTGGCAAGCTCCGTCAGCGCGGAGATTTCACCGCCGAAGATTTGCTGACAGCCCGCGCAGGCCGTGCCGATGACGCTGCGCGAACGGACGGTGATCCCCCAGCACGGGCCCACTACCCGCGTGATCGTGTAGCCGGGCGGGGCGTCGAATGTCGTGAGCACGGGGATAGCGTGGATATGCAGCTCCATGTCGTGTCACGCTAGCATCGAAATGTTCGCTCTGCCGACGGCTCGGGTTCGCTCGAGGCGCTTTCTCTCAGCCATTCTTTCGCTGCTTTCACTGGCTGTGGCCGGGTGCGTTGCGCCGAGTGGTGCGCCGCGGGCACCGCTTGCCCGCGCCGAAGTTGCGCCCACGCCCCAGAACCCGAGCCCCGCCGAGCCCACTCCAGCCCCGACGGTCTTTCCACTGCTCGGTGAGCGCTGCCCCGGTGAGTCCGCGGTTCCGTTCGATTTCGCGCGAGTGCAGGTGGCAGGGCGCAGCGAGCTCTCGGCGGCAGAAGGCTTGAGCTTTGCGTGGTCCGGTACGGCGCTCTCGTTTCATTTTCGCGGCACGGAGTTTCAGATCGAGCTCGAAGACGCCGGGCGCAATTGGTTCGGCGTGACGCTCGATGGCGTGGCCGTGCCGGGCAAGCTGAGCGCGTACTCGGGCCGTCGCTGCTACGAGCTTGCACGGAAGCTCAGCCCGGGTGAGCACCAGCTGACGCTGACGCGGCTGACCGAGCCGATGCTGGGCGAGTCCACGCTGATCGCCGCGAATGCCGGGAAATCCGGTGAAATATTGCTGCCTCCGGCAGAGCCCGCGCGACGCTTGGAAGTGATCGGTGACTCGATCACGGCCGCCTACGGCGTAGAAGGGGAGAACCGTTACTGTCACTTCAGCTCCGAGACGGAGAACGAGGCGCTGAGCTACGCCGCGATCTTGGCGCACCACTTCCAGGCCGAGCTCTCGGTCGTGGCTTGGTCTGGCAAAGGCGTGTTCAGTAACCGCGGCAGCACCAGCGACACGGTGCCGATGCCCGTGCTCTGGGAGCGCACGTTGCCGACGCACGACGACAGTCATTGGGATTTTTCGCGTTGGGCGCCCGATGCCGTGGTGATCGATCTCGGCACGAACGACTTCGCGCCCGAGAACCACGACAAAGCGTCGTTCCCGGCGGCGTATCGCGCCTTCTTGCGCAGGGTGCGCGCGGTGTATCCGAGGGCCGCGCTTTTTTGCGCATTGAGCCCGCTCTTGAGCGACCAATGGCCGCCTGGCGCGGAGACGCGAAGCCTCGCGCGCTCCGGGATTCAGGCTGCAGTCGAGGCCGCAAGGGTGGCGGGGGATACGCGCATTTTCTACGTCGAGCATCAGCTCACGAGCGATGCCGAAGGCTGGGGCTGCGATTGGCATCCGAGTCGCGTTACGCAGGCGCGCATGGCCGACGAGCTGGCGGCCGCATTCGCCAAAAATCTCGGCTGGTAGCTCCGGATCCGGCCTAGACTTCGCGCGAATGTCGCCGCGTCAGATCTTCGTCTTCGTGAGCGTGTCGAGCCTGGGCGCGGTCGCGCTGCTCGGCTGGCTGTGGTTGCCCGCGCTGTGGCTCTTGGTCTTGGTACTGCCAGTGGTGCTGCTCGGCGTTCAGGACACGCTGCAAACCGGACACACGATTCGCCGCAATTTTCCGGTCGTAGGTCGGTTTCGATATTTGTTCGAGGCGATCCGGCCGGAGATTCATCAGTACTTCGTCGAGAGCAACGGCTCGGGGCGACCCTTCAGTCGCGAGCTGCGCTCACTCGTGTACCGGCGCGCGAAGAACGTGACCGATACCCTGCCATTCGGCACCGAGTACGACGTGTACGCCATCGGTTACCAATGGATGAATCACTCGCTGTGCGCGCTCGAGCCGCCGGAAGAACAACCGCGCGTGCGCATCGGCGGTCCGAGCTGCGAAAAGCCGTACGACGCTGCGGTGCTCAACGTGTCCGCCATGAGCTATGGCGCGCTCAGTCGCAACGCGATATCAGCGCTGAATCGCGGCGCGAAGCTGGGCGGGTTTTATCACAACACCGGTGAAGGTGGCCTTTCCCCGTACCACTTGGAGGGTGGCGGAGATCTGTGTTGGCAGATCGGTACTGGTTACTTTGGCTGTCGCGACGAGGCGGGGCAGTTTGCGCCTGAGCTGTTTGCGGAGAAGGCACAAAACCCGCAGATCAAACTAATCGAAATCAAGCTCAGCCAGGGCGCAAAGCCGGGTCACGGTGGCATTTTGCCGGCCAAAAAAGTCACCCTCGAGATCGCCAAAATCCGCCACGTGCCGCTCGGCGAAGACGTGATTTCTCCACCCACGCACCGCGCGTTCTCGACGCCGGTCGGCTTGTGCGAGTTCATTGGCCACTTGCGTGAGCTGTCCGGCAAGAAGCCGATCGGATTCAAATTGTGCTTGGGCAAGCGACGCGAGTTTTTGGCCATCTGCAAAGCGATGGTCGAAACTGGAATTGCCCCCGACTTCATCACCGTCGACGGTGGCGAAGGCGGCACTGGCGCCGCGCCGCTCGAGTTCTCGAACGTGCTCGGCACGCCGCTCGACGAAGCGTTGGTGTTCGTGCACAACGCGCTGGTCGGCGTCGGCTTGCGCCAGCAGGTGCGCGTGATCTGCAGCGGGCGCGTCGTTACTGGCTTCGATTTGGCGCACAAGCTCGCGATCGGTGCCGACCTGTGCAACAGCGCACGCGCGATGATGTTCGCGCTCGGTTGCATCCAAGCCCAAAAGTGCAACACGAACGAGTGCCCGACCGGCGTCGCGACTCAGGACCCGAGCCTGGTGGCGGGCTTGGTCGTCGCCGACAAGGCCGTGCGCGTGCGCAATTTTCAACACAACACCGTGAAGGCGTTCGTCGAGCTGCTGGCGGCGAGCGGCCTGCGGGAGCCCAATGAGCTGCGCCCTTGGCACATTCTGCGGCGTATCAGCCCGACCGAGGTGCGCCACTACGGCGAGATGTACGAGTACCTGAAAGACCGTGAATTGCTGTCCGAGCCGGTGCCGAAGAGCTTTGCCCGCGCGTGGCGCGCTGCCAGCGCCGCGACGTTCGACGCGGCGGTGAAGGACTGACACAAGCGTCGCAAAAGGTCAGTAGTGCGGCGGCTTCTCGTTCTCCATCGGCTCACCCAGACCCGTGACGCGCGTGCGCAGCGCGAGCAGCTGCGCTTGCAAAAGGCCGATGGTCTTGCTTTGCTCGAACACCACTTGATTCAGCTCAGCGAGCTGCTTCTCGAGGTGAGCGTAACGGATTTCCAGATCGACGACGCGCGGTTCCATACGCGGTCTATTCGTAGCCGAGGCCGCTCGGCGGCTCGGCCATCGGCGCAGTCCCCGACCCGCTCGGCTTCGGCTGCGCTGGCGCCGCCGCGGAAGAGACTTTCACGCTGTTGTCCGGGGCAGGCGGATTGGCTTTGGCGGGGGCTTTCGCGCCGAGGTTGGTTGAGCTGCCGGTAGCGACGCGCGGGCCGTCCTCTTTCGGCTTGGTCACGACGAAGTGGGGCAAGACGAGCGGGTTACACCCTGGCCCGAAGCCGCTCGCGTCGAATTGGGTGTCATACGAGCCGATGCTCTTCTTGCCCTGCTCGTCTCTGGTCGTGACCTCGAGCCGGAGCTCGCGCGTGCCGGCGCGCGCGGGTGAGCAGTATGAAACCAGGTAATTTCGGAAGTACGCGTCGTCCACCGAGCTGGCTACTGTTTCGAGCGGCGATTTCAGGGTGTTGACCGACGCGGCGCGAGCGCTGCCGCTCTTGCCGATGAAGGAAACGTCGGCGGAGGTGGCCCACGGTCCAACGGTCATCAGAAAATATTGGTGCGGCGATTTGTCCACGAAATCTCGGACCTTGTTGTCGTCGACGCGGCCGGCCAAATCCGGATTCAAGGCGATCACGATTAGCGTTCCGCTCTGGATCGGTCGACCTTCGGCGGCGAGCGAGGCGCTCAATTTCTGCGTGCCGTCGATCACGGCGGTGTACAGGCTGGAGGACGAGTCCTTGCGGCTGAACGCGAGCAAGCGCTCCATGCTCGTGTCTTTTTCATCGGGCTCGGCGCGCGCGTCCTTGGCGTAGTCGGTGATGAAGTGCACTTTCTCCGAGCCGTCGAAGGCGTACAAGCTGACGGCTTCACGCTGCCGCAAGCGCACGACGAACGTGCGCAGCGATAAGCTGAGCGCCTTTTTGTCGTCCGCGTTGAGCGTCTTGCTCATGTCGACCAAGAGCGCGACGCGTTCGGTCGCGGCGCTGGATGTCGGGAGCAGCGTGAGCTTGACCTGGTCGCTATCGAGCGCGACGCCATTTTCAAAGACTTTGAAGGCTTGTTTGTCGAGGCCAACGACGCCCACGCCGTGTTGACTGACTGCGACGAATAGCGCGACATTGCCGGGCTTCTGCGTGCTGACGGCGACGGGCTCTAC
>Ga0210387_10003391_pt1 | contig 12241 bp, 14 predicted proteins | sample IncBWC7OmetaG_FD_160108 | JGI IMG/M metagenome (GOLD analysis project Ga0210387, IMG submission 160108) | Forest soil microbial communities from Barre Woods Harvard Forest LTER site, Petersham, Massachusetts, United States - Inc-BW-C-7-O ... | reverse complement strand
GCCACACCAAGCAAAAGACTTTCCACGAATAGTTGCCGGATGAGCCGCCCGCGGGATGCACCGAGAGAGAGGCGCACGGCAATCTCGCGCCCACGGGCGTTGGCGCGCGCCAGCAGCAGATTGGCGATATTGGCGCAGGCAATCAGCAAAACCAGGGCGGCGATGGCCAACAGCGTCCACAGGGGTGTCTCGTAGCTCCTCCGCAGATTCGAGAATCCCGAAGCCGCTGGAAATGCGCCGAACTTGTACTGCAGGTAGTGCTTTTGCGCCTCCGCATCGTATTGTGGGGGCACGGTCGGTTCCAGGATGCCCGGCGTAAGCGCTGCCATTTCCGCGTTGGCTTGTTCGATAGTCACGCCGGGCTTCAGACGCCCCACGGCGGCGAGCCAATACCCATTTCGCAGGTCAATCAGTGACGATTCGCCGTGCATAAGCGGTTCCGAGCACAGTGGCACGGCCACGTCGAATTCCCGGCCAACATCGATGCCCGTGAAACTGGGCGGAGTGATGCCGACGATTTCAAACTGATGGCCGTCGAGTGAGATCATCCGGCCCACAATGTCCGGGCGGCCAGCGTATTCCCGCCGCCAAAAGGCGTAGCTGATCACAGCGGGCGGTGAACCGCAGCCGCGGCGGTCATCGTCGGCTGTTAGGGTGCGGCCGCGCAGCGCCGGGACTTCAAGCGTCTTGAAAAAATCGCCGCTGACCCAGATACCGGAAGCGTAGCGAGCTTCGCCGCTGGGGGCCAGATTGAATCCTCCTTCGGTCGCCCAGGCAAGCATGTTGGAAAAAACTCGTTGGTGATCGCGGATCTGCTCCCATTGCGCGTTGGTGATATCTGGGTAGCGGCCGTGGACGCGGCCGTGCCTCCAAGAGGTGTCCGCGATGCGCACGTCGGCGAGCTGCTGCGGATTGCTTACCGGCAGCGTGCGCAGACGCAGCGAATCGATCAACTGGAAGATGGCGGTGTTTGCGCCGGTGCCGAGCGCTAGAGAAAGCACGGCAATCGCCGTGAAGCTGGGACTCTTGCGGAGCACCCGAAGAGCGTAGAGCAGGTTCTGTCGGATTTCGGTACGGGGCGAGAACCGTCCGCGCTGCTGCGGGTCCCGCTCTTGACCTTGTCCCAGCGCGATCGCCGCACGAGTTTCTTTCTCCCGTTGCGAGCTGGCGAGCTGCTGACGCAAGACGGCCCAATCGGCGACATGCCGCTCGGCTGCGGCGCGAGCTTCTTGTTCGCTGCCGCCCGCGCGCAGAGCCTCCTGGTACGCCTCATCGAGCTGCTGCGCGATCTCCTCGACAATTTCCGATTCTCGCTCGGGACGAAAGCCCCGGAGCTGCAGGTGTTCGCGAACGTACGCGGACCAATCGGGCATTTTTTTATCCACCATGGCTGGGCCTCACAATGTGATTGATCGTCAGTACGAACTCTTCCCATAATCCGCGCTGGGCTTTGAGAAACTTGCGCCCCTCCGCGGTAAGCCGATAGAAGCGCCGGCGGCGTTCTCCTGGTTTCTCTACCCAGCGGCCAGCAATCAGGCCGCGATCCTCCAGCCGGCAGAGAATGGGATAGAGCGAGCCGATGCGGAAGGAAATACGTCCGCGCGACCGCGCCTCGATGAGCTTGCCGACCTCGTAGCCGTGACGAGGGCGGGCATCCAGCAAGGTGAGAACCAGTAGTTCGGCGCTGCCTTTGCGAAGCTCGCGATTGAACATGGTGGCCTGCAGTATACTTCAGTGAAGCATATACTGCCTACCAGAATAGACTGCACAGGCGGTCGTTTTGTTTCAGGCGACGGCACCGCCAAGGGACGGGACGGACTCGCGGGGATTCTGACGAAGAGGGCGCGCCGCCACGCGCGCTCCAATATCCTGCGCATTTACTCTGCAGGCGTGAACTATCACTCCGCCACCGACTCACCCCGTTTAGCTGACAAACTGTCGCTGAATCGCGTTGGTTGAGCTCGTTTTTGTTAGTTGACGGCTGGTCGGCTAACTGGAGGTAATCCAGTCGGGCATCGTGCCAATAAGTACCCAGAAGTCTGCTTGTGTGGAGTGATCGTCAAATCCGCCTGAACATCCCATAAATCCGCTTTCTCAGTAGCACATCTCGGTGAATATCAAATCCCGCCTGCGCCCAAGGCAGGAGCAGAAACGCTAAGTAGTTGGTTCGTCTAGCATTTTCCTATGTCATGCATCGTGGTTTTGCACGGTATTCGTCAATGTTTGTTCCCAAGTTGTTCCCAAGTTTTGAGGTGATTCCTCGGCTGACAAGTTTCACTGCCGAAGTTGCGCTCTGTTTTGCATTCGCTTGCTCTTCCTGCGTCAAGAATGCACTGACGAATTGTTGCGCGGTTGCTTGCTCAGTGATCCTCAAACCGTGACTCATAGTAAGTGATTGCCCAGATGGGAGAGCCGCCCTGTGACAATGCAGGCCGAAACCTTTCAACGACGCTGGGATTTCTCTGGGCTAGCGGAATTTCCGTGATCGAAATACCCGAAGGCATCCTAGATTGCAGCGCATGAATGACCACGTCTTCTACAAAGCAGGTAATCCGGTCAGCAACGAACTGAACAAATTCAGTCACAGGCTGGCCCTCCACCAGAGGTTCGATAGTCCTGATATGGTCGCCGACACACTGGTAACGCACTTTTGGCAGTACCCACGTACCGTGCTCCAGATTGATGCGGCAGGCCGTCATACGATCAGACCAACGTGTGCGAGTTTGGCTCAAATATTCAGCCAGATGTGGGTCAATCTTCTTGAGAGCTTCGATACCCGCCACGAAGCTACTTTCCTTCTTGTACAGGAAACCGATGTCTACCTTTGCTGCCCGCAGCACCGCCTGCACCCTATCCTTCATAACCCTTCCAGCAGAACTGATAACTTCATCCGTGCACTTACGAAGTTCACGGTCAATCGAAGCGTTGACACGGATGGCATTATTGTCGACCTTGGCCACTTCTCCCGAACTAACTTTTTGCTCAAAGTCCTTATACAAAGAAACGACTTCCTTCGCCGAAGACCTCAACGTTTCGAGTCCTGTCAGCAACGCTTCAAAAGCCGTATCGAAGACATCGCGTTCTTTCGCGTCTGTAATTGATCGATCACGCATCGTGCAGATGCCCATAAAAACTCTGGCAATGAATGGCGAACTGGTGCCTTCGTTTCCGCGAAGCTCAATCGTCCAATTAGGGCGAGAGTGCATGACGATTTTCATGTTGTGAGACTGCCGGGCCATTCTTTCGGCCATCTGAGCGAAGCCTTGGCGCGATAGCGGAATCACACCAGAAAATTGTTCTCCGTTGAATCGCACGACAGGCTCGCTCAACGCCTCTTTGCCTGCAAAGACGAGCACACCTTCAATGGGCATGTTCCCGGTGACGCGAACGACGCCACCATCTTGCCAAGGCAAATATCTTACCCGGCCAAGCTCTTGTCCGTTATCTGCTAGCACATTGAACCCGAGCGGGAATACGTCCACTCTGTGCTCGAACGTCATCGGAACCAACTGGCCGCTGAGATTCGCCTGATACGCGTCAATCGCCATCGCGGTCTTGGGCACGCATTCAAGGATTTCTTGGTACGGCGGCAACGCGGTGCCGGGCGAAAAAAGATACAGATAGTAGAAGAGCAGGGCGCACATTCGGTTGAGAGCCATCGGGCCGTGAGCCCTGGCTACGATGTGGATGTACATTGCCCCGCGGATTGCAACACCGCGAGCAGGCGGCAAAAAGTCACCCAACGGTTGAAATGGAAACTGGCAGCCATAGCAGACAAGACCCTTTGAGAGAACCACAACCATATCCACCCAATTCTGGTGGGGGTGGTTCTTGTTTAGTTCCTGGAGCGCCTCGCCAATTTGCTCCAACGAGAGGCTGGAATCTGCTGCGAAGATGATGCCCATTGTGGCATCGGCGATTGGTGTCTTGGACGCTGTCTTTGGAAGCGGGCTTTTCGTTAACCCCTTGACGTGAGCGATGGCTACATAGGACGCACGCAGTTCGTCAATACCCACCTTAGTGTGCGTTTTGATTGCGCACGCCAATGCATCTGTTGGCACACGGTCTAGGTCATTAGTAGACGTGTAGATCAGCGAATCAATACGCGCAGACTCGCTCCCTGCCGAATCGAACACGGCACCCGAAGTCGCCCGGTACGGCCAATGCAGATACCGATGGAAAAAAGTGTTTAGCAAAATGCCAATATCAGAATTAGGAAGCTGCGAATCTGCCACGATCTGCTCAGCAGCAAATTGAAGCTCATTTGAAACAGAGCCTTTTCCAAAGCCCCATGACCGCTTGAATGATTTTTCACTGCCCACTTCGTTCTGTTGAGTGGCCATCAGACACGTCCATTTCTAACTAGAAAAAAGTGCAGTTACCGCGTACTAGCATTAAGGCGATGCTTGGTTTCGGTTTGCGGACAACTTCCGCAATCGCTGAACTATTCCATCGATACTACGGCGTGACGCGTGGAGCGCCAACTTCAACCTTGTCCTCTTCGTTCAGAAGAGCCGCCGCGACATCAGAAGAAAGTCCGATGGGCTCGCCGCAATCCCCAAAACCCGAATTCGGATTCGCCTGGCAGACGTTGCAGGATTCGTTGCGATTTCGCGCCACCGCCACGGGCTTCATATTGAAGGTGACAAGATTCTCGGCAAGCGTCACGGGCAGCGGACTGCGCAGGAAAGGTTGAAGCAGATGCCTGAGCACCATTACTGCGCCACTCGCCGCCCTCATGTTGAGGTCCATGACTGCGGGTTGCTTAATCAGCAGATCGTCAGAATACCCAAGGGCGATCTTCCGCTTGCGCTCAGCGCCCGTCAGCGACTCAAATGCCAGCCTCCGAGGGGTTACTAACCCTGTGCATCGCAAACACCAACGGCCCGGTGCAACGTAATTCACTCGTGCGTCGGTTGATACAATGCCTTCCTGGTCTCCGCCAATCTCCGCACCACAATCGATATACGGCACATTGTACTGATGGGCGTACTTGCACAGGAGCATGCGCGGATAGTCTCTATCGACGCACCCTATCAAGACGTCGGCTTCGTTGAGATGCCGCAGGACTGCACCATCTAAGACGGAGCCAATGATTGGGACTACCTCACACCCCAGGCCCATCGCCTCGATTCCACGCTTCAGAACCTCCACCTTGTGGCGGCGACTCTCCGTGTCCTCTCTTGTCGCATGCAAAATCCGGTTAAGATTCACGAGTTTCACGCTGTCATGGTCAATCAGAAGGATCCTCTTGCAGCCCGCTCTTGCCAATAATTCACACACGAGTGAGCCTGTGCCGCTCGCTCCGATAACCGCGATCGTTATTCCTGACAGGACAGCAAGGGCTCCGCTCCCGGTGAGTGCGGTGGCACGGTCGAAGATCTCAGAAGGTTGCGGAGCGGGTTTGGACTCTTTGCCGTTCAACGACAAATACTGCACGCCCTCGCCAATGACGATAAGTCGCGCAGCGACCAACAGTTGCTTCGGCGATAGCCACAGCCGTCCTTTCTGAGACTTCGCTCCCAGGACGACGCTGCTCAGAAGTGTGGCGGTGTGGAGTTCCTGGAGATTCTCGAGCAAAAGAGGATCTTGTTCATCGTCGTACCAGGAGAAGCCCACTTCCGAATCAGCGAGCGGATGCGTGTGAAACGTTACAAGGCCCGCAAGGCCTGCCTTGCGCATAGCGACGTGCGCCCGCCTGAGATAGCGCGACGTGAAAGTCAGGGCTGTATGTGGTTTTGCAAGCACTTCGCCCGGTTCAGGCCAGAGTACCTGCGTGACAATCATCTCGCTCAGCGTTGTTCCAACTGCCCGTTTTCCCAGCAGACCAATCGCGCCGGTTTCGGTATCTCTCTTTCCACGGAACGACGATGCGCAGCCCTGGCGTAACCGCACCCAGTCTGATTCGCGGATGCGAAGATTAAACTCTGGCATTGACGGCCCCCCGCGCCAGAAAGAACCCTCGGCAATGAACGATATGACTTTCGATGGTGTCGACCCCGGCTTGAAAAGCCTTGCCGTCTGGGTAATGCCATGAAACCGCCCGCCATTGACGATCCTTGAACGCCAAGGCCTGACCGTTCACTCGGTTGTGCTCGCCGCCGCTAAAGGAGTAGGGGAGGGAGATGTAAAAACCATCGAGACCCGTGCCCAGATCATAGGCGATTGGAATGGCGATGAGGATGTCGTACGCTTCGCGATCCCAGGGCGGCTTGGGAGCTGCGACGGCGCGTATCCACGCATACGGCTGCGCGCCATCCATGACCAGCTCAATGGCTGTTCCACCCGCAACGAGCTTTTCGATCTCCGCCTTAGCAGACGCGATGTGCACCGCATGCCCCCGAACCATACTTGCCGTCACGCTGCGCCTCAAATCGCTGACCTCGATGAAGCTTCACGGGCGTATCAGGAGGAAGCGGACCGACACTATCTGTCGGGTAGTAGAGGCTGTATTGCTCCCACGAGAGGCCGGCCAAGGCCAGGATCGCTTTTGGCGTCATCTCTTTTTCCGGGGCGACCCGCCAACGCGTGTTGATCTCGATAGCCAGCACCAGTTCGATCGCGAGATGATGGGTTGTCGGCTCATGTCGCAGGAACTCCTCCACCGTTTCGTTCAGATTAAGCGGCTCGCCGACACGGTGGTCTTCATAGACGCCACGCATTTGGTCGAGCGGTGTGTGCGGGTTCGGCAGAAGCTTTACGTCAAGCTTATGCGCCGCTTTATCCATGACTTCAAGCATCGTCGCATCGTCCTTCGCATGGACGTGCTTAGGCTCGTGGTCAGGATGGTGGAGCACCTTGACGTTAAATTCTGCGTCATGGCCGCTAGATGCCGCGCCATGCGCTCCAAGCGCTGCGTTGGCCTTACCGCCATCGGGTTCGATATTCGTGAAGTTTTCCATTTTCTCTCCTAGCGCTTAAGCGCTTACTTCATTTTATAGCCATTTTATATATTAAATTTGGCCAATGAAAGTAGAAAATTTGTTGACTTTTTGGGGGTAATCTATATACTCCATCCAGAGAGGGAGATTGCCAATGGCTGACAAGCGAACAATGACGCTGAATCTCACGGACCAGGAGATGAGTCTTCTGGATGAGCTGAGCGCCCGCAAAGACGTGAGCAAGACGGCTCTTCTTCGTCAGGCGCTCCGGCTTTACCAGATGGTTGAAACGCGGCTGAGCAGGGGTGAGAAGCTCTTCTTCGAAGACGACGAGAAGAAGAAAGCGGAGTTGATGGTAGTGTGAAAGCCCGCATCCAGATAGTCGACAATGCAACCGGTCAGGCAGTTGAGGCCGAGATCTTCGATGAAGTGACTGTGGAACATTTCATCGAGACGCAGCAAGAGTGGCGACCAATCGTGTTGAAGGCAGCAAGGCAGCTTGCGGCACGTGGTAGCCATCAACTCATTCCCCAACACTTTCATTGGGACTGGACCACCAAGGCGCCGGAACTGAAGGTGCTTGCCAATGCGTTTTACGGTATCCGCTGCAACAATCAGCTACAGGGCTTAATGAAGGTTGAGACCGTAGGGCCATTCTGCACGTGCCGTTTGCCCGAGCAGGCCGGTAAATCGCTCGTGTATGTTGACTACGTAGAAGTAGCGCCTTGGAATTTGAAGGTGCTGGCGGCCGCGCTAGGTGAAAAGCCGCGCTACAACATTATCGGAACCCGACTGATCGAAGCGGCCGTACTGAAGAGCAAGGAAGAGGAGTGTAAGGGCAGAATAGGATTACACTCTCTTCCGATGACGGACTCCTTTTATATTAACGCGTGCCGAATGACGCCTGTCGGCCGCGACCCAGCAAAACAGAATTTGCTGTGGCTTGAGTACACGCCCGAGCAGGCAGAGAACTTCTTAACCGGAGCGAAATGATATGAAATTCAATTCAGATCCAAACTGGCTAAAGAAGCAAGCCGCCCTAGAGGATAACTGCTTCGTTTCGGTTGGTGGCCTCGTGTCGTCTGTAGAAGAACTTGAGCAGCGAACGCAGCAGGCAACGGCGTCTCGCACGGCGTTTGTCAACCTGCTCGACCTCACCCGACGCAAACATAAGCTTACTTGGGAGCAGCTTTCGCAGAAGTTGGACGTGGACCTCGCAGAACTCATAGAAATAGGGAATGATGAGACCTACAAGCCCACACCCCGCACCGTCACGCAAATCGCTCACTTCTTGAATGTGCCTGCAGAGAAACTCTTCATCCTTTCCGGCCTGGTGCGTGTTCATGATAGGTATTTTCAAGAAGCAGCATTACGATTTGCTGCCCGTTCACAGCCCGTTAGAGAGCTATCATCGGAAGAGCAAGAAGCTCTGAAGGAATACGTTAAGTTCTTGTGTGAACGGTGAGAAATCGATTCCTAGATCCGCGAACGGCTCGTGACATCGATCTGCAGGTCAGCAAGATCCTTCGTGGACTCGGGAATCCAGAACCGCCCATCGTACTTGCCGACGTATTTGATTTGCTCAAGCTTGATCGCCAGTATTATTCCACTAAAGATGACAGTGCTTTACGCGAGTTTTTCAGCAAAGCAGTCATTGCGGGAAAACAGGTTACGCGCCGTCCGATGCTGCTTTTGGAGGCCGTGAAGAAATGGGACCTGAAGGCGCTTTATGTGCCTGATCGCAAGCGTGTTCTCATCGACGAGTCACAACCACCGTTAAAGTGGCGCTGGAATGAAGCGCACGAGGTGATCCACAGCGTAACCGAATGGCATCAAACGCTGCTTCACGGGGATAATGGATTTAGCCTGAGCCCCGATTGCCACGAACAATTGGAAGCAGAGGCGAATTTCGGCGCAGGCCGTTTGTTGTTTCTCCAGGACCAGTTTGTCGAGTTCGCACGAAGTTCCAAGCCGACATTTTCGGTCGTTCAGGCGGCCAATAAGAGGTTTGGCAATACCTTGACTTCGTCACTTTGGCGTTTGGTGGAAGCATTGGATATTCCCGCGTTCGGGGTGGTCAGTCAGCATCCGCGCTATACGGATGCCGAGTTCGATCCCGCAGACCCTTGCAAATATTTTATTCGGTCACGATTATTCGAAGAGCAATACTCGGGACTAACAGAACGCGATGCGTTCGGCATCCTGCGGAGTTATTGTTCCTGGCGCAAGCGCGGGCCTATTGCAACCGAGGAGATTATCCTTCGCAACGATCGGCAGGAAGAACACGTGTTCCTGTTCGAAGCCTTCCACAACAATCACCAGCTACTGACCCTCGTGACATATTTGAGGCCGCATCCCGTTGTGGTGGCTACTCGCTAGTGAGTAGATGAAACTGATCGGTCGGCACTCCTGGCACCGGATGCAGCCATAGTTATCGCCCATAAACCGAATTATCGAAATGAGGCGTTTGTCGTTCGCTGGTACATCTCATCAAAAATCTGATCTGCGCCCCACGCCTGCGCTGCTGTAAATGCCACCCGGCGCTTTTGATCGCTCGTCAATTCGTTTGAAGGCTTGTAACCCAAATCATGTTCCGCTTCCGACCATGCGTGCTGGAAAAGGGACGGCACTCTCTGAAGAGATTCTATCGAAAACCGGAAGGGCACCATGTCGGTCAACGATGAACTCTCGGGCACCTTCGCAGTGGACGACCATTTGCGCCAACGCGCGTTCGTCGCAGAAACAGTGCTTTTCGATCGGCTTATCGTTCCGCGCCCTCCGCCAGATGATGAAGAGCAATACGCGGAATGGGTCGCGGCAGGATGGCGCCCCAAGGAGCTTGAAGAAAAACTCGCGGCGCTGGAAGACTTGCCAATAGGCGTTCCCCACGGTCGAAGCGCTGCGGATGGAGGAAAGCACCTCACAAGTCAGGATAAAACGGCTGGCGTGATCCGTGGCCGTTAGCGGATAGCAGTATTGGTGATTTCCCAGCAAGGGCTCGCCTTTGTAGTCGGTACACCAGAGCTCACTGGGTTCCAGAGCCCAAACGCAATATCATTTTTCCTTGAATGAAGCCCCGTAGCAACAATGTTGACACGCTAAGAATATTTGGGCATCATGTTGATACAAAGTAGTTACAGGGAGATCATGCGACATGAGGGCCGTGGTTAAGAAATGGGGAAACAGCGCTTCGGTGCGGATTCCGGTCGCCGTTTTGCAGGCGGCTCATTTGGATCTCGATGAGCCCGTTGACGTGCGTGAGGAATCGGGACGCATTGTCATCGAACCAGTGAGGCGCAAGGAATATGATTTGGCCGAGCTTGTGAAGGGGATCACTCCCGAGAATCTTCATGCGGAGGTCGCTTTCGGCGGTCCTGTTGGCAAAGAGGTATGGTAAATGGCACGGTCCTATGTGCCAGACGCTGGCGACATCGTTTGGATCAGTTTCAGTCCGCAAGCGGGACATGAGCAAGCCGGACACCGGCCAGCGGTTGTGCTGAGCCCAGCCGCCTACAACGCGAAGACGAGTCTGATGGTCTGCTGCCCTATGACGACACAGATCAAGAACTATCCGTTCGAGGTGCTTGTTACCGGCGGCAGTCAGAGCGCGGTGCTGGCGGATCAGGTGAAGAGTCTCGATTGGCGGAAGAGACGGGCTCGGCGCAAAGGGACAATATCGCCGGCAGAGCTGTCGGAAGTGCGGGCCAAAATCCGCGCGCTGATAGGTTAAATGTCATGTTCGCTTTTCTTGCCGCCACCTAGACTCCCAAGAGAGCCAAAACCAGGCGAAGAGGGCAGACTGCGGGGGATCGGTCGGCTCGTCACTGGCATAAGTGCAGCGTTTAAAACCGAAGTTCGTTACAAGGCAGACGCAATATTTCCGCAACCCGGTCATCCACAGCCACAGCCCGGGGCACAGCTTGACCAGCAGCAGCTGCCGCCGGCACGAGATGGATCCGCAACTCTATTTCATGCAACTGCTCAGGAATCTTCCCTCGAGGCCGGCTAACGACATTGACGCCTGGCTTCCCGATCGCTGGAAACAAGCTCACGCTGCCAGGTGCGAGGCTTTGGAAATGCCCCCCTCGATTCCTGAACCCTGTGCTTCACATATCGCTGAAAAGACTACGTAATCTCGCATCTGTGACTTCGGACTTGGGAACGGTTGTCGCGGCGAACTTACTGGCGAGAATCTCGTGGTAAATATCGTGACCGACAACCACGAAGTGTGCTTGTTCGCTTATCAGGTGTTCCGGATGATGTCGCTTCCTATACTCAACACGGTTTCTAGCGAGGTCAGAGTCAGGAACCTGCAGGATGCAGGACTTTTGACCGTCGTGCTTGGCTTGGTAGGGAATAAACTCGCGGGCAAAACTACGGACGGCGGATGCGCCGTCGAAGGAAAGCTTTCCGATAAAGTCGGCATCGATGCCCGCACTAGCCCAGCAGTTAAAGTACACCGAACACTCGTGTTCACCGTAAATGAGGAGGACATCGCCTTGAGGGTCCTGCCAGAACTCGAGAGGAATAATACTGGCGTCTATCATTGTCATCCGGTGGTCCTTTATGTATGACTGAGCTGTGATGACGACTTGCCCGAACGCAGAAAACGGCCCTGTTTCGCTGCGGAAGCAATTTCATTGTAATGCCAAAATGCTACGCCCCGAGTCACGACCATCTTTCGCAAGATGTGGTTCACGTAGCGCTCATGTTTGTCCTGTAAGTGAAGCCAAGAAAAAGCGTTATTGGATTGAGTGTTCATGGTTCGGGACCAGGAGGTCGAAGGTTCAAATCCTTTCGCCCCTACCACTTTCTCCCTTATTTTCATTGGGTTACTCATTATGCCGTTGTTGTCTCCAGAATTTGTAGCCCAAATATCGATTCTGGAAGCACGATACCGAATCCAAATCTTTTCACTTAGTCTTGCCGGTAATCAACATCTTCCAAAAGTTGCTTGCCCATACCTCACGGCCCGGATAACTGCCAATCTGATACCACCAAAAAACGAGCTCCTAGTGCAGCACCAGGCAGCGATCGTTACCGGATGGCGAGACGGGGAGTCTCGGCGACGCGCGCGGCATAGAGCCCGGTTCGGCGGGCGCCGGACACGCCGTCACTTCACCGTGGCGGCGACGGCCATGATCTGCTTCTCGATGGAGGCTCGCAGGTCCTTGGGGAGCATGTCGGCCTGTTCGAGGGTTTTCCACGCAGCCGTGGTGCGCTCTGCCGTCTCGACCGCGATCTGCCAGAGCGGGCTTGCCGGAATTCTCGCCGTGTCGGCAAAACGCCGCATCTGGTCGGGCGTGATTTCGGAGAGGCTGCGGCTGTCGCCGAAACTCAAGCCGAGCGTGTCGTTCGGG
>Ga0210387_10003390_pt1 | contig 12241 bp, 6 predicted proteins | sample IncBWC7OmetaG_FD_160108 | JGI IMG/M metagenome (GOLD analysis project Ga0210387, IMG submission 160108) | Forest soil microbial communities from Barre Woods Harvard Forest LTER site, Petersham, Massachusetts, United States - Inc-BW-C-7-O ... | reverse complement strand
ATCATGGCGCGAAAGGTTTCTCCCTGGATTTTACCGCCGGTCTCGTTCGTTGAAACATCGGATGCGTAGGTCATATGGTTTCCTCATTCATAGCGCAGCGCCACCAACGGATCGACTCTAGTGGCGCGGCGCGCAGGTAAATAGCAAGCAGCCAATGCGAAGCTGGCGAGCAGGCTGGATATCACAATAAAAGTTTCGGGATCAGTGACGCGAACTTCGAATAACAGCGACGTAAGCACTCGCGTTAGCGCCAGAGCAGCGATGATTCCGATCACCAGGCCCGCCAGCGCCAGCGTCATGCCCTCCCAAAGAACCTGGCGCAGCACATTGTGCGATTGCGCGCCGAGCGCCATGCGAATTCCGATCTCGCGCGTGCGCTGGCTCACGGAATAGGAGATGACGCCGTAAATTCCGACAAGAGTGATAGCCAGGCCCAGCGCAGCAAAGATGCCGAGCAGCAGAGTGTGGAATTTCGGCTCGGCTTCGGAATGCGCGACAGCTTGATCGAGTGTGGCGATCGATTGAACCGGTTGATCGCGATCCACGGACCAAACGGCGTCGCGGAGCGCGCGCTCCAGCGCGCTGGTACCGCCCTCGGCACGCACGAGAATGTTCATAGACGCCGAAGTGGCTTGCGAAGACGGAAGATAGATCTCCGCCTTGGGGAGCGTCATGAGGCTCACGTCGCGAGTATCGCTAGCAACAGCAATGATCTCCAGCCAAAGCGGGTGCCCGTTTTTGTCGGTTTCCCGGCTCAGGCGCTTGCCGATCGCCTGGCCTGCGGGCCAGTAACGCCGGGCCAGCGTTGCGTTCACGATGACTACGCTGGGACTGTTCTTGGTGTCACTTTCACGAAAGCCACGCCCCGCCAGCAGAGGAATGCCGGCGGCCTGAAAATAGTCTGGGCTTATCACCTGCATTTCGAAATAAGGTTCGTAACGTGAATCTTTCGCGGGTTGACCTTCGACGGAAAACGGCGTCATGCTCAAGTAGTCTCCCAGCAGGGGCATCGTCATAAGCGCCGCGCTTTGCACGCCCGGCAGGCTCTGGATGCGGCTCAGCACGCTGTTGAAGAACTCACGCTGTTTTTCCTCGGAGTCGTATTTCGCCGCGGGGAGCGAGATTTCAGCGGTGAACGCATGGTCCGTGCGAAAGCCCGGGCTGGAATGAGACAAGAGCGAAAAGCTCTTCAGCATGAGCGCGGCGCCAATCAGCAGAATCACCGCGAGAGCGACTTCACTGACCACCAGCAACGAACGAAGGCGGTGATGCCCGCGCAGGTTATAGCTCGACCCTGAAATTGCGACACCATCCTTCAGCGAGGCCGTGAGATCCGGCCGGGAAGAGTGCAACGCGGGAGCAAGTCCAAATGCGATTCCAGTGAGGATGGAAATAGACAAGGTGAACCAGAATACGGTGTAGTCAAGCCCGATCTCGGCGAGGCGCGGCGTATCGGCCGGGGCGAACCTGCGCAAAATATCAACGCCCCAAGTACCAACGGCGAGCCCTGCCAATCCTCCTGCAATCGCGAGAAGGACGCTTTCCACCAGCAACTGCCGAATGAGTCGAGCGCGCGTCGCACCGAGCGCGGCCCGAACCGCGATTTCGCGACGGCGCTTCCAGCTCCGCGCCAGAAATAAATTGGCGACATTCACACAGGCGATTAGCAGGACAAAGCCGACGGCGGCGAGCAGGATAAGCAGTGCCGGCCGAACATCGGCGACTACGCCCTGTTTCATCGTGCTTAGAAACAGACCCTGACCTTCGTCTTCCTTGGGATAGGCCTTGTCCATTCGGGCGGCGATGGTTTGTACTTCCGCCTGAGCCCGCGTGAGACCGATGTCATGGCGCAGGCGAGCAATAGCGAGAGACTGGCGTTGCGTGCGTCCTTCGGCGATCTTGGCGGACGGGGCGAGAGGCTTCCACACTTGCGGCAAGTCGTCGTCAAGACTTTGGAATTGAAATCCCTGCGGCATGATTCCAACAACCGTGTAAATCGAACCATCAAGCGTAATTGTCTTTCCGAGAACGGCGGTGTCGCCGTTAAAGCGAGCTTTCCACAAGGCATCACTCAAAATCACCACGTTATCTTTGCCGGGAACTTCCTCGTCCGCAGTAAATGCCCTTCCGCGCGCCGGCGAGACTCCCAAGGTGGCAAAGACATCTTGCGAAACTTCGGTGACGGAAATGACTTCGGGGTCGCCGTGCCCTGTCCAGTTCATTTCGTTGAGATGGTAAGCAGCGATGCTCTCGAAAGAATGGCTTTGCGCTTTCACGTCATTGAACTCAGGCAGGGAGAGGGTCATGCGGAAACCGGGATAGTTTGCGGAGTTTCCCCAAATGTCCACAAGCCGGCTTGAATCTGTATAGGGCAGCGGACGGAGCAGAATCCCATTTACAGCGCTGAACATGGCGGTATTTGCGCCGATGCCGAGAGCGAGGGTGATTACGGCGACGATTGTGAAGCCCGGATTCTTCGCCAACATGCGCACGCCGTATTTCACGTCTTGCAAGAATGATCCCATCACGCCTCCTTACTCATAGCGCAGCGCCTCCAGTGGATCGACTTTCGTGGCACGGCGCGCTGGAAAATAGCAGGCGGCCAGCGCTACGAGGGCGAGGCCGGCGGCTACACCGATGAAGGTGAGCGGGTCGCGGGCTTTGACGCCGTAGAGCTGGCTTTCGAGATACTTCATCAACAGCAGCGAGGCGGTGAGGCCGATGGCCAAACCCAGGAGCGCGAGTTTCATGCCGTCGCCGACAATCATGCGCAGCACGTCGCCGGGTTCAGCGCCCAAGGCCATGCGAATGCCGATTTCGTGGGAGCGCTGCGTGACGGCGTAGCCCATCACTCCATAAATGCCGATGGCGGCGAGCAACGCTGCGACAATCGCGAAAAATGCCAGCAGCGACATATTCAGGCGTCGCTGCGAGAAGGCCACCGCGAGATAGTCCTCCATCGTCTTCACATCCGTGATGGGTTGATCGGGATCAACGCTCTCGACGGCGCGGCGTACGGCTCCGGTTAATTGTGCGCGATCGACGCGAGAGCGCACCATCAGACTCATAAGCCGCGAAGGATTCTGCGTTTGCAGCAAATAAAGCTGCCCGGACTTGGGTTCGGACCAAGCCCAATCCCTGATGTCGCCAACGACTCCTACGATGGTGAGCCAGCCCTGATGCGGGATGGGCTCCCAAGGCGTCCTGGTCGCGGAAAAGATCAGGCGGACCTGCTGGCCAACCGGATCGGCGTTGGGCCAATAGCGGCGCGCGAGAGCTTCGTTGACCAGCGCGACGCCCCGGGAATCCGCGCCGTCGGCAGACGTGAAGTCGCGGCCTTCCTTGACGGGGACGCCCATGGTGGACAAGTAGCGCCAATCCGCGACGCGGTATTCCGACGTGAAATGTTCACCTGAGGGCGGAGACGCACGACCGGCTATATCGAAATCGCAAAAGTGCGTCCAATGGGTCAGAGGCAAAAAATTGGCGGCGCTTGCCGAGTTCACGCCGGGAATCGCGTTGACGCGTTCGACGACCGACTGATAGAAATTCGAGATGTGCGGACCGTCTGGGTAGTGCGCATCGGGAAGAAGCAGTTGGGTGGTCAACAAATTTTCGGGGTCGAATCCCAACGGCTCGGCCAACATCAGCGCAAAGCTGCGCACCAGCAGGCCTGCTCCCACCAGTAGCATGAGCGAGAAAGCTACTTCCGAAACGACCAGCACCGAACGCGCCAACTGGCTGTGACGTCCGGCGGTGGTACCCCGGCTGCCTTCCTTGAGAGATTCGAATAGCGCCGAACGCGAAATCTGGATCGCCGGGGCAAAGCCAAAGAGTATTCCGGTAGCCAGGGCAACCAGGACCGTGAAACCGAGCACGGTGGCATCGATGGTAATCCATTCGGGATGAGGAATGCGCGAGCCTTGCCCGGAGACGACTGCATCGCGCAGGATGTGTATGCCGCCGTAAGCAAACAGGACTCCGATGGCCGCGCCGATGAAGGACAGGAGCGCGCTTTCCGTGAGGAGTTGCCGGAAAATTCGCTGGCGGCCCGCGCCCAGAGAAACGCGCAGGGCGATTTCGCGTTCACGGACGGCGGCGCGGGCGAGCATCAGGTTCGCGACATTCGCGCAAGCGATCAGCAGAACGAATGCCACGGCCGCCAGCAGAAGTAGCAGGCCGGGCCGGAGCGTGCTGACGAGCTCGTCGTGGAAGCCCACGACGCGAATTCCATTCTTCTGGTCGAAGGTTGGATACTGTTTTTTAAGTTGCTCCTGAATGGTGATCATTTCGGCGTTGGCTTGGGAAATAGGAACGCCGTCTTTGAGCCGCCCGAAAATCACGAGTTCGTGATCTTCGCGATCGAGTTGGGTGCGATTAAATGCAAAGGGCTTCCACAGTTCGAATTCCGGCAGCGTGCCATAGAGAGAGAAGCTGCGCGGCAAGACTCCAATCACGGTAAACGGATCTTCATTCAGCAGAATCGTCTTGCCTACGATTCCGGCGTCGGCGCCGTAATGGCGCTGCCACAGGCCGTAACTCAAGATGACGACCTTTTCATGGCCGATCTGTTCGTCTTCCGGCGTGAAATCCCGGCCGACCATCGGTGTGACGCGTAACATGCGAAAAAAATTGCCCGACACTTGCGACCCCCACACCCGCTCGGGCTCTCCGCCGCCGGTGATGGTGAAGTACAAAGCGCGCCAGCAGGAAAGTTCCTGGAAGACGTGATTCATGTCGCGCCAGTCGAGGAATTCCGCAGCGGAGGCGGTGCCGCGCGTGACGTTGCGGTTCGCGTCCGTCTCCCAGATAGTGACGACACGGTGGGAATCCGGAAACGGCAGCGGCTTCAGCAAAATTCCGTTGACCACGCTGAAAATCACGATGTTCGCGCCGATGCCAATCGCCAGCGTCAAAATGGCGACCGCGGCGAAACCTGGGTTTCGCCGCAGCATGCGCGCGCCGTAACGCAAATCGTGCCAAAGTGTGTCCATAATATTCGCCCCCAAGAAGCGTCGAAGTGACAGGCTATCTTACTGCTTCGTCACTTGATGTCCACCTCTTAGGCCAATCCATTCCACTGCTCATTCATAGCGCAACGCGATCATCGGATCGACACGCGAAGCCCGACGCGCGGGAAAGTATGTTGCCAGCAACGCCACGGCGCTGAGCAGCACGGCGACGGACACAATCGCGGCGGGATCCCAGGGCTTCACGCCATACAACAGGCTGGCCATCAATCGCGTGAGCGCGAGAGCGGCCGCAACGCCCAGGAAAACACCAATCAGCGCGAGGCGCATGCCCTGCTTGACGACCATGCTGCGCACATCTTGCGGACCTGCTCCCAAAGCCATGCGAATGCCGATTTCTTGGGTGCGCAGTTGCACGGAATACGCCATCAGGCCGTAGATTCCGATCGCGGCCAGAAGTAGGGCGACGCCTGCAAAAATCACCAGCAGTGTCATATTGAAATCGGTGCGCTGCGTGGATTCCGAACGCACTTGATCCATGGAGCGGATGTGCGAGACGGGCAAGCCGCCGCTCGCGATACGAAGTTGCTGCTGAATTTCGCTGCTGAGTGAAAATGGCTCGACCCTGGTGCGCACGATCCAAGTGATTGGAATGATGCGGTTATTGAGCGCGGTCTGTCCGTTGGTCATTTGCGCGACGGGAACGTACATGATCGGTTCGGGATCGCTGTCGAGGCCGCCGTTTCTTACGTCTCCCACGATTCCAACGATTTCGCGCGCCGGCTCCTCGAATTCAGGGCCCACTCCTTTGCCGATGGTGATGCGCTGGCCGACCGGATTCGTGTCCTGCCAGTATTTCTTGGCCATGCCCTCGTTGATTAGGACGACTAGTTCCGAACCGGCGTCATCATGGTCCGTAAACATGCGGCCGCGCAGCAGCGGAATTTTGAAGACTTCAAAATAACGTGGTGAGAGCGGACGATAGCCCGCGCCACCGTGAGCGGGGCCGTCGGTGAGCGGACGACCTTCGACGATGAACGGAAGCCCGAAGCCGCCTTCGAGGGGAAGGCAGCAGGTGGAAGCAAACGCGACAACGCCGGGCAGGCTTTCCACGCGGCGCTGCGAATCGCGCACGAGCTGATTCACCGCGGCGGAAGTTTCGTAGCGTGTGCCGGTGAGGGACATTTCCATGGTGAGAATCTTGTCCGTGGAGAAGCCGGGATTCACCCCGCGCAACGCCGCGAAAGTGCGGATCAGCAAAGCCGCGCCAACCAGCAGCACGAGAGCGAGCGCGACTTCAGTGACGATGAGAGTTGCGCGAGCCTTGTTCTGGCTGAGGCCGCTGCCGGAGCGCGAGCCGCTTTCTTTGAGCGTGAGGCCAAGATCCGCGTGTGAGGCGTTGAAGGCGGGTATCAGCCCGAACAAAATTCCGGTGCCTAGCGAGACGAGCAGAGTAAACGCCAGCACGCGCCAATCGAGAGTTATGGCGGAGCCTTGTTCGCCGATGCGAGGGATGTTGCCGGGGTTGATCGTCAGCAGCGCGCGCACGCCGAAGTAACCCAGAATCAGTCCGAACACGCCGCCACCGAGAGACAGCAGGACGCTTTCAGTGAGCAGCTGCCGGATGATGCGGCCGCGACCCGCGCCCATCGCGGCGCGTATGGCGATTTCGCGTTTGCGCATGGTGGCGCGCACCAGCAGCAAATTGGCTACGTTGGCGCAGGCAATCAACAGCACCATGCCGACCGCGCCAAGCAAGATCAGCAGCGACTTGCGAACGTCGCCAATCACCGTGTCGCGCAGCGGCTCGGCAGTAAAGCCCTCTTTCTGGTCCATGCCTATGGTGCCGGGAAATTTCCGCCTATATTCTTCGGCGGCGAGTTTCATCGCGGCTTGCGCCTGCGCCAAGTTGACGCCGGGTTTCAAGCGCGCAGCGGAACGCAAGTAATGCGCCTGGTCGGTGCTGTTGGGATCCGCCTGCAGCGGCACGTAGATATCCGCGGGCGGATCGGAAGTGAAAGTTGCGGCGAGCACGCCCGTCACTAAATAGGGCTCGCCGCCGAGCTCGATGTTCCTGCCGACGATGTTCGGATCCCCTGCGAATCGCCGTCGCCACAACCCGTTGCTGAGCACCACCAATCGAGCTCCGCCGGGACGATCCTCATCCGCAGAAAACGCCCGGCCGACCGCCATGCTCGCGCCGAACAACGGAAAAAAACTAGCGGAGACGTGCACGCCTTTGAGCTGCTCCGGCCGATCGCCGCCTGTGAGATTTACGCCGGGGCCACCTTCATCGTAGGCGGCCACATCCTGAAAGACCTGCGTCTGTTCTCGCCATATCGCGTACTTCGGAATCGAAGTGACGTTTGAATTTCCTTCGGCGCTGCTTAGCTCGAGTTGCACCAGACGATCGGGCTGGGGATAGGCTAGCGGTTGCAGCAGAACTGTATTGACGACGGTGAATATGGCGGTATTCGCGCCAATACCCAGCGCCAACGCGGCAATGGCCGTCGCCGTAAAGCCGGGACTGCGGCGCAACATGCGGATCGCGTAGCGTATGTCCTGCAGCAAATTTTCAAAGAACTGCTCGCTTCGCACTTTGGACTCCCTGTTCAACGCGCAGTTTTTAGTGCGCGATGCACTCTCAGCGGCTGGCTGCAGCTCCGCCTGCCACAGGCTGGCCATCCACGATCCAACCGTCGGCGAGTTGAATGATGCGATTGCCGTAGGCAGCCCACTCGTTGTTGTGCGTCACCTGGATGATGGTGGTGCCGTCGTCATTCAATTTTTTCAGCATGTCCATGATCATTTTTCCCTGACTGGAATGCAGGCTGCCGGTGGGCTCGTCCGCGAGGATCAACTTGGGCTTGCCAATCACGGCGCGCGCGACGGCCACCAGCTGCTGCTGCCCGCCGGAAAGTTGATTGGGGAAGAGCGCTTTTTTGCCGACAATTTGGAAGCGATCCAGAGCGTCCGCGACCATGCCTTCGCGCTCGGTTTTCTTGATGTCGCGATAGGAAAGCGGCAAGTCCAGATTTTCGGCGACAGTGAGATTGTCGAGCAAGTGGTACTGCTGGAAAACGAAGCCGATGTATTTTTTGTGCAGCTCCACGCGGCGGCGATTGTCGAGTTTATGCACCGGATTATCGAGCAGGTGATATTCGCCCTTCCAGGCGCCATCGAGCATGCCGATGATGCCCATCAAAGTGGATTTGCCCGCGCCGGACGGCCCCATGACCGTGATGAAATCACCATCGTGGATTTCCAGGTTGATGCGGCGCAGTACCCACGTCTTGCCCGCGCCGGATTCGTAAAATTTTTCAACGTCGATCAGTTTGATCACTTTCCATCTCCCTATAACGCGCGATGTGGCACTCGCATCATCGTGATTTTCGAGCGCAGCGCCCGATGCGATACTGGATTTTCTCTGCTGCAATTTTCTGCATTTTTATCGGAAGCATCATTCATATCTCAGAGCGACGATGGGGTCCACGCGCATTGCGCGGCGCGCCGGAAGATATGCCGCCAGCACGGCTACGGCCGTGACAAGCAGCAACACGATCGCGAGAGTCAGCGGATCGGTGGCGCTTACGCCGAACAGCAAACTGCTCATACCCCGCGTGATCGCGAGAGCGGCAACGACTCCCAGCATGGCTCCCAGAACCGCGAGGCGCAACCCGTGCCCTACAACAAGCCGCAGCACATGGCTGCGTTGGGCGCCCAAGGCGATGCGAATGCCGATTTCGCGAATTCGCTGGCTGACGCTGTAAGAAAGCACGCCGTAAATTCCCAGCGCCGCGAGCAGCGTTCCCAATACGCCTAGCACGGAAGCGAGAGATGCCGCGGTACGGTTGGCAAACATGGATTGCTTCAACAGACCGTCGAGAGTGTCCGTCTCGAGCGGCTGCACCTTGGAATCGAGCGAGCGCGCCGCGGCTCGAACGTCGGCAATGACTGTGGCCGGCGGAAGTTGCGAGCGCACCAAAATGTTGGCGTCGGTTCCATCGGCTTGCAGTTCCGGAAGATAGATGAATGATTCCGGCGGCTCGTTCATGCGGTGATATTTGATGTCGCGCACCACGCCCACGACGGTGCGCCAGTCGCTCCAGATGTGCACGCGATGCCCAGTCGGGTCCTGGCCGGGCCAGAAGCGATTCGCCATGCTTGCATTGACGATCACCACTTTCGGCGCGCCGGCGCGATCCTGCTCGGAAAAATCACGGCCGGAAACCAACGGAATTTGCACGGTGCGGAAATAGTCCGGGCCCACAATGTTCAGATCAATGCCCATATCTTCGTTGGGTTTTGCGGTGTAGCCTTCGACCCACGTCGTCGAGTAGCTTCGTCCGGTGAACCAGAGCGGGACGAAGCGTTCCAGGCTGGCGGATTCAACTCCTGGATAAGCGCGGACGCGTTCGAGCAGCTGATCGTAATAATCAATCGCGCGATCATCGGAATAACCGCTGGCTCGCAAGTCGAAAGCTGCGAGGGTCAGGTGATTGGTGTTGTAGCCTGCACCCGCTTGCTCCGCCATGCGCACGCTGCGTAACAAAAGCCCGGCGGCAACCAGCAGCACCGTGGCGAGCACCATTTCCGAGACCACCAGGACATCGCGCAAACGGTGGCCGGACCCGCTCGCGCCAGTTGCTGTGGTTGCGGATTTCAGCGACTCATTCAGATTGGCGCGAGACGCCTGCCACGCGGGAACAAGCCCGAACACCAGCCCCGTGACGACGGAAAGAATCAGCGTGAAAATCAAGACAGGCGCGTCGACTTCCGCGCCCAGACCGATCGGCAAATGCGCCGGCGGCATGAAAAAACCCAGAAGATTCGCGCCCCACAGCGCCAGAACGATTCCACCAGCGCCGCCCGCAGCGGCGAGCAGCAGGCTTTCCACAAGCAGTTGGCGAATCAGGCGTCCGCGGCTGGCACCCAGCGCCGCGCGCATCGCCATTTCTTTTTCCCGCGCCGAGGCGCGAGCCAGCAGCAGATTCGCCACGTTGACGCAGGCGATCAACAGCACCAGCACGGCTACGATCATCAGAAATCCCAGAACGCTGCGGAGAAAATCCTGTACGCCGTAATGCGCCCGCCATACCGGCGCGACGTAAACGCCGACTCCGTTGCCGATATTGGGATTGGGATATTCGTGCGCCAGATGCGCGGCGATTGTCGTGAATTCCGATTGAGCCTGCGCGATAGTCACGCCCGGGCGTAAGCGTCCCGCGATGTGCACAAAAGTTGGCGCGCGCTGTTCGATGTTCTCGCCAGGCAGCACTTCGGGCTGCATCATCATGGGAACGAAATACTGCGCGTCAATGCCCACGATGGTTCCGAAAAAGTGCGGCGGCGCCACGCCGATCACCGTGAACGGATGCCCATTGATATGGACGGTGCGGCCCACGACCTTGGGATCGGAGGCGAAGAGCCGCTTCCACAGACTTTGGCCGAGGACGATGTAGGGATCGGAATTCAGCGCCTGATTTGGCTCGGCATGGAATGTGCGCCCGATGGCGGCGTGTACGCCGAGCACATCGAAATAATTTTCCGTGGCGATGATTCCCCAGACGCGCTCCGGAGGCGCATCGTTGCGCAGGCTCATGTCGACGCCGGAGAGTTCGAAGCCGATTAGCGCGGAGAAGACATGGTTCTGATCGCGGAAGTCCCTGTAGTCTGGATATGAACTGGTGTGATATTCGCCGCTGGGCATTATGGTTTCGACGGCGGCGATTTGCTCGGAGTGCACGACGCCGGGGAGCGGATTCAGGAGCACGGCGCGGATCCAGCTGAACACCGTGGCGTTTCCACCGATGCCGAGCGCGAGCGTCAGCACCGCGACTGCGGCGAATCCGGGATTCTTCCGCAGCGTGCGGATGGCGAAGCTCAAGTCTTGCGACAGCGATCCCATTCTGTTTCCTCGCTTGTTCGCGGGTTTATTCGACGGCAATGACGATCAGAGTGGCGTCATCGTGCCAGTGGCCGCGGCAAAATTCGCCGGCGGCTTGCAAGACGATTTTCTGCAAATCTTGGGCGCTTGCTTCGCGATTTTTTTCGAGTAGCTCGAGCAGGCGCGCTTCGCCGAACTCTTCACCCTCTGGAAAGTGCGCTTCGGTGACGCCATCAGTAAAAAGCAGCACGCGGTCGCCGGCGACCAGATCAGACGTGCCGGTGGAAAACTCCTGGATGGGAAATACGCCGAGAATGCCGCCGCCTTCCAGCAGCCGGTCGTGCGTGCCGTCGCGATGGAACACGATGGGCGCGTTGTGTCCGGCGTTGGTGTAACGAAGTTGGCGCGCCGCGCCATCCAGTTGTGCATAGAAGAAAGTGATAAAGCGATCGGTGGCGATATTGCGGCAGATGAGCGAATTCAGCCGGCTGCACAGATTTTCTGGAGCGAGCGACGGCGAAGCGAAGCCTCGGAAAGCCGCCTGCAGGTTGGACATCAGCAGCGCCGCGGGCATGCCTTTTCCGGCAACGTCACCGATGCATATGCCCAGTGTCTCTTGCCCGAAAGGAAGGACGTCGTAGTAGTCGCCGCCGACTACACGAGCCGGTTGCCAGGCGCCGGCGATATCGAATCCATGTAATTGCGGGATCTCTTTCGGCAGAAATCCCTGCTGAATCGCGCGCGCTTCGGCAATCTCGCGGTCCTGGGCGTGCAACTGCGAGGCGATTTCGGTCTGGGCGATGGAGTTGGCCGCGGCTTTTTGCCGAGCGTCGCGGCGCTCGCGGCCGATCTGAACTTGTTTCTGCAGAATCTCAAGCAAGCGGGAATTGACCCAAGGCTTTTCGACGAAGTCGCCCACGCCCTGCTGCATCGCTTCGACCGCCAAGCCGACGGTGGCCCAGCCGGTCATCACCACGATCGGCGGTGCGTTTTCTGTGGCTTTCAGTCGGGCCAGTAGATCGATGCCTTCGCGGCCGGAAGTGGTGTCGCGAGCGTAGTTAAGGTCCATCAAAATCAGATCAAATCCATTTTGGGAAATGGCGGCAAATAGGGCCGCGGGAGACGTGACTGACTCTGTCACGTAACCGTGTCCTTTTAGCAACAGGCGGAGAGCTTCCAGGATGTCGGGCTGGTCGTCCGCAATGAGGACTCGCGGTTGCGTTGCGGGAGTTTCGGTAATGGATTCGAGCGTCATGCCGTTTATCATTCGAGCCCCGCTGAACTGGTTGCGGAGAGTTCGCTTGTTAGCTGCCTCCCGAATATGGGCAGGTGGGATTCCAGGCCAAGACTAATATAAGATTTTTGTTTACAGCATCTTAAAGCT
>Ga0210387_10003388_pt1 | contig 12255 bp, 10 predicted proteins | sample IncBWC7OmetaG_FD_160108 | JGI IMG/M metagenome (GOLD analysis project Ga0210387, IMG submission 160108) | Forest soil microbial communities from Barre Woods Harvard Forest LTER site, Petersham, Massachusetts, United States - Inc-BW-C-7-O ... | reverse complement strand
GCCGCCGTAATGGGCGCCGCCGACAAAATGAGCACCGCCCGCCGCGTGGCCGACCGAGCCGCCGTGGGACCCGCCCATCGCGTGGCCGCCGCCGCCCGACATGTGGCCGCCGCCGCCACCGCCACCATGGCCGGATTGAGCCAAAACAGGCCCGGCGCCGAGTATTGATCCCAGCACGCCGACGGCCAGTAAAACGCCCTTACCCTTGATGCTCATTTGCCTCTCCTTACCTCGCGCCGCTCGCGGCGCTTCATTCAAGACACACTCAATAAGACCCTATATGTACAACGCAGTTCATGACGTTTGGTGCACAAACTTGGGCGCGTATGACAGTGCCTTAATTAATTGCGTCTCGCCGCCGTAAACATCACGTAGGCCGTGCGGCCGGGCGCCGGTTCGAAAAAACGTGAATTAGCTTCATTGACAATCACAGTACCTACATAAGCCCGATTTGCCACGTTATCAAGGCGGCCAAATTCGGTGAATCGCCAGTGACGCGTCTCCTGCTCGAATCCGGCCTTGATGTTGAGCACCCAATAACCCGCCGCCGCGTCCGAGTTGCGGTCATCCACGTAAATACGGGCTCTGCCGATTGCCTCCACACTGGTTGAAAAGCCGAGCGGCGCATAGCGCCAGGTAACGCCGGTATACAGGGCATTTCGCGCGACCGCCGGTAGGAAATTTCCGGCAGCCACGGGCACATAGTTCGGCGGCGGCGGGGCCGACGGGTTGGCCAACGGATTGCACGGCGCCGTCACGCAGGTGAAGTACGGTTGCGCAACCACGGCTCGGATATAGGTATAAGCCAACTGTGCGCTAAATCCGCCGGCCCAAGCCGCGGCGACATCGAGTTCCAATCCGCGGCGATTGGTCTCGCCGATATTTTGATCCACCGTGCGGCCGTTCGAATTCTGCAGCACCGACAATTCATCCACCGTCTTGATATAAAACGCCGCCAGGTTGGCGCGCACACGCTCGAAGCCTGTCTTGATGCCTACTTCATAGTTGTCGCTGCGCGCCGGCTTCAACCCCAGGTTCAACCCGGGCAGGCTGCCGTCGACGGAGCGATAGGCCAAGTCATTCAATGTCGGGGTTTCAAAGCCCTTGCCGTACGAGGCGTACACGTTGATCGCGGAAGTCGCGCGAAAAGTCACGCCGCCGACCGGATTCACCGCCGAGTAGCGGACTTCGCTGTCCGCCCCATCGATAACCGGTATATGTCCGTGCGAAGTGACGTCGACAACACTGTTGCGCACACCGCCGATCAACCGCCAGCGTGCGCCCGGGTCCCACTGCGCCTGAATATACTGATCGAAGTCATACACATTGTTGGCTTCGTCCCGCCGCAGCGCGCCTTGCACGCCGAGTTGCGAACCGATGTAGTTCAAATACCCCTTGCGCGCCTCCGCCAAATCGTCGTAGTTGATGCCGGCGACCAACAGCAGCGGCGTACCGGCAATGGTGCGTTGATCGGCCGCATGCAGATCGACGCCCCAATACGCACGGTCCAAATTGATGACGCCCCCAGGATAGAGCGGCGCGGCTTGTTGCGTGGCCTGCGGAATTGCCTGGAACTGAGTTGTATCGCGGTGGCCCGTATAGGCGCTTGCGAACAGCTCATCGGCGGCGCCGAACTTGTTCTCATAAGCCAGGCCAAGTTGCTCCTGGGAGAGCGACTTGCGCGTGTTATAGGCAATGGCGTTGACGCCGGCTTGCGTCGGATCCGCCTCGAACTGAGCGCGGGTAAGTCCCAACGGGTCATCGACGAACGGGTTTTCGACGGCATTGCCCACGACGGTCAATTTCGACGTATCGCTCGGCCGCAAAGTCAGTTTCGTGTTGAAGAGATTACGCTGTGCCTCGCTGTGAATGCGATAGCCATCCGTTTGAAAATGCGAGGCATCCACCACGTAATTGACGGCGCCGTTGTCCCCGCCCGTCTTCAAGGCGTAACGCTGCGTGTTGAATGAGCCGTATTCCGTCGTATCCTCGATCATGTAGCCCGGCTTGGCATCTTCGGTGAATATCGCGATGACACCGCCCGACGAGTTGCCATACAGCGCGGAAAAGGGTCCGCGCAAAACTTCGATATGATCGGCCGATCCCAAATCGAATTGCGAAAATTGACCTTGTCCGTCGGGCATGGTCCCGGGAATCCCGTCGGAATACAGCCGTACCCCGCGAACGCCGAAACTCGAGCGAGCACCGAAACCGCGCACCGACAACTGCAAATCCTGCGCGTAATTCTGCCTATTTTGAGCAGACACGCCCGGCACCGTCATCAGCGATTCCGACAAATTCACCTGCAGTTGCCCGCTGCGGATGGTTTGCGCGTCGACGCGATCGATCGACACCGGTAGATCACGGCTGCTCTCTGCGATGCGAGTCGCAGTCACGGTGAGCACGTCCAAATCCGTCGAGTTATCCGCGAGCGCGCAGAGCGGCGCAGCCATCAGGCCGGTACACGCGGCCAACAGCTGCAGTGCGACTCGTCGATTGTTGATCGATGTCAAGCTTTCCAGATCGAATCACCAGGTTATGTCCAGGCCATTGCCGTTCGCTAAAGAACCGTTGTTATTTGCCGTTACTTTAGAGCTTGAGCAAATCTTCGCACAATCGCGGCTTGATGGTGGGACGTATCGTACTGGCCGCGGCGAGCGTTGCCGTGGCTGGGGCAAAGGACGCGCGCACGGAGTTCACCGTGAGCACGGTGGTGCGCGCCGTTGCCAACATCGACCTGCAATCGGCACCGACGAATCTTAAAATTTCCGCGGCTGATCTCAAGCGCGGCTTTGTCGAAGTCGCTGAGCCGACGCGAGCCATCGTCCGCAGCAACAGTCCGAGCGGATTCGCGCTCGAAGTCTCGACTGTCACGCCCCTGCTGTCATCCATGGTGGTCGAAGGGTTGGATTCTGATCTTCCCCTCGGCGCGCAGGGCGGCACCATCGTGCAGCGCTGGCAGAAGCCGCAGGTCGTCAATCTTTCATTGAGATTTCGCTTTTCGCTTGCGCCCGGGCTCGTGCCAGGCGAGTACCCCTGGCCTCTGCACATCGCTGTGCGTCCGCTCGACTCCAACTAATACGCGGCGCTCTTGGCGCGGCATTGAATGGTGCCCATGTCGGGCAGCGGATCATCGGGCGGCGGCGGCGGCAATCGAAAAGCGCAATGTCCGCCGCTCCAGTCGGCCTCGGCGGCCGTACCGTGATCGTAGCCGGTGAGGTACACCACACCGTCGAGCACCACCGGGAAGTGCGCTCCGCCCAGTGTCACGAGGGCGCCGATGGGCAGCGGCATTCCGTCCTCGGCAACCAGCCTCAGTGTGGCGCCATGTACTCGCTCCACCGGAAAACGCGCCACAACACCGCTGCGATACGGCGGCGCCACGATGGCGCTGCTGGCGCCGATCGTGGTATCCAAGGGCAAGTCCTCGGGTGTGATGCTGATGCGGTTGGCCTCGTAGGGCCGCAAGTTATACAGCAGCGCCTTGCCGTCGGCATCCGTATGGGTAGTGAGTTGGTTCTCGACATACACCGGCACGTCGGCGAGCCCGGCGACATTGACCATGGCGAAGCTGCCGTTGAGGAAACGCGTGGTATCCAAGCGACCGTCGAGGAAGGTCATGGCACCGCTCATGTAAATGCTGCGGCCATCCAGTCCCTGGTTGCGCGCAACCTCGACTTCGACGTCCGCGCTGTGAAATTGCTGACGCCAGTCCGCGTCATAGTTGCCGGCCGTGGACGCGCTCAGGCGATAGCCGCTTCCCGGGCCGGCCGGGGGGCTTTCGGTGAGCGAGGCGATCACCTCATTGGTGGGCGCACCGGCGCCGCTGCCGCCTGCTGCCGTCAAGCTCGCGGCCCGTCGGCCGCCCAGCGGCACCATGAATATCAGATACGCGCTGGTGGAGTTCTGGGCGCTGAGGGAGAACTCCGCGGCCGTGTGTATTCGCGTGACGGTTAAATTGAGCGTGCCGAGTCGACCGAAGCTTAAAGTGTCGGTCAAACCCAATGTCTGCTGTGTCGGAGAATCGCGATAGGTCTGCCGCACGTAGGCGAGCGACAATGAGCCGAAACGACCCAAGCCCACCCCGGTTTGAATCAGGTTGCGTTGACGCATGCGCATCGCGGGATCCAGGGCTTCGCCCACCTGGGAATACTCGCTGCTCGCCCAGAGGCTGCTGGCGATGAAACTCGTGTTCGTGCCGTGATGCTCAAAGCCCGCACCCGTCAGCCAACCCGTCCCGCTTGACGCGCTCGAATCGCCCGGCGCGCCTGGCACGCCTGTAGTGCCGGATATCACGGGAACGCCCAGGAGGCCGCCAGGTATGCCGGAGGCGCCCGTGATGATGGGTATGGGTGACACGCCTGATTCGCCCGAACCCCCACCGTTGGCAACGGTAAAATTGATGATGCCGATTTGAGCGACGCCGAAAGCGGCGTTGATACCGGCCGCGTGCGCATCGCCCGCCAGATACTCTGCGTGCCCTTCGAGGGTGATGTAATTGGTAATGCCGCGACGGTAACTGGCCTCCGCCAATATGCCGCCATAGTCATTGCTCTGCAGTGCATAGTTGTTGCGGACGCTGCCGAAGTTAACCGAGTATTGCGACAGCCCTTGCGCCAACAGCGTGGTACTCGTGTAGAAGGATTGCGTCACCACTTGCTCGCGCCCGAGTGCGTCGCGCACGACCACGCTCACGTCGCCGCTGCCGGATACCGTCGGCAGGCGGTCGATGACGAAGGGGCCTGCGGGTAGCTGATTGCTGGTCACCAAATTGTTGTTGACGAACACATCGACGGTGGACGGCACGGTGGCGGTGCCCGACGTCGTCAACAGCGGTGTGGTCAAAAGATCCGGGCGCAATCCGAAATTCCGGCTCCAGCGAATGCCCGCATAGCGCACCGCATTGCCCCAACTCCCGGGATCGCTGATGGCATCGCCCACATTCAAGGTGTCGAGTGTCGCGGGGAAATCGCGTGTATAGGTGGTGTCGAGCCTCACCGCCTGTTGCTCCCCGTAGCCGTCGCCGTAGCGTGCCACCGCCGTATTGGTCAACACGCCGGCGCCGGCGAAGAGTCCAAGTTCGGCGAATGCCCCGCCGATATTTTGGCCATTGATTTGCTGCGCCGAGAGTTGGTAATTGAGAAAAGCGCCGGGGGAAGCCGGCGTGATGTCGGGCGACTGGCGTGCAGCAGCACTCAGATACGTGGTGTCGAGGTCTTGCGCCGGGACGCTGATTAGCGCGCGCTGCAAGCTTTCATCGATCGTGACGCTGCAGCCTTTTATTGCCCTCGGATCAAAGTAGCTGCGGCCGTCGTAGGTATAAGGCGCGGTATTCGGTACATGCAGGCGAAGTCGCGCGAAGTCGTTCTCTGCGAGATAGAACTCGCCGTTGGGGCCGCGCAGCACCACCAGCATTTCCCCGGCGGCATTCTCGCTCGACACCACGTCCAATACCGCTTCGGTGAGTGCCGGTGGCGTCGCGGCGAGCGCCGCCTGCACCAGCATGCACAGCACGATGAGCAGCAGGCCGGAATATGTCCGCATCGCCAGCGCAAGTAAATTCCGCCCGGTTTCGCGCACGCGCCAATCCGCGGCTCTTAGAGCTTGCTGGGCGCTACGTCAGCAGAGAAGTCGCCGCGGTCGCTATGACCGCGAATGGGTATGGCCCCTTGTTTCACGGCATCGGCCGGCGGCGTCAGTGTCCAGCTCATACGGCTGCCGGGCAGCACGTACTTCGAGCTCTCGCCGCGCAGCGGCATCAGCGACCCCGGGAAGCGCGCCTCGAAATCCGTGATCTGCAAATGCCCACTGCCGCTATTCGTGGCCGCCAGTTCGAGTTGGCCATTGGGAAGCCAGCGCGACTCCCACGCGAGCTCGGCATTGGCCTTACCCCGTAGCGGCGCCACGAACACCGGGATGCTGAGGCGCAGCGCGACGCGCAGCCCGACAAAATCCTGAGGAGCCGCCTGCGGGACCTCCTCGAAAATGACGCGGTAGGTGAGCTCCTGGGATGGATCAGGTTCGCGGCGCAGCGCCACGCGAACGATTTGCTGGCCATCGGCCGGAATTTGCAGCACGGGCGGCGTCGCCAACAGTTCGTGCGTGTCTTCCAGCTTTTCCGCGCCGTCCTTTTGCGACCACGCCACCACGCGAACCTGCACGACCACCGGCGCATCATCGGCATTCGCGATGGTGAGCGCCTCGGTGCGGTGGCCGCCGGCGAGTTCAGCGCGTATCGGCGCGATGTTAAAGGTGCTCGCGTTCACCGGAGCGGCAAGCGCTGCGCAGACCAGCAGCGCGATGGCGAACGTTCGCATATTTTAATAAGTGACCGTGACGGTAATGGTGTCCGTGTAAGCGCCGGGCACCGCGAGCTGATTGTTCGCGCTGTCGAGCACCTGGCCCGCGACCGTCACGGCATTCGCTGTGCCGATGCCTAACCCGACGCCTGCGACCGTGTGGCTGGTCCCCGAGCCGTCGCCGAACACTGTGCTGAAAGCGGTGCTGGTATACAGCTGATATTGCAAAGTGTTAGCCCCTGAGGCCATGAGCCGCTGCGCCACTGTGCCGCCGGGTGTCGAGCCGCCATTTAGTAAAATCGTGAACGGCGTGTTCTTCGTGCATTTGACGCTGATGGTGCTGTTGTTGGTGACCGCGCCCGCACCCGGAATGTAGGCCGGAAAAGCCAGCGCCGTGGCGCTCGCACTACAGGTCGATTGCACCGTCGCCGTGACCGCGAAGGTGGTGCTGGTGGTGCCGGCGTTGGCTGCGCCAAAGGCCATCGCGCCGAGAAGCAAGGTGGTTTTGCGCAACATTAGTAGTTCACCGTGACCGTGATGGTGTCCGTGTAAGCGCCGGGAACCGCGGCCTGGTTCGTCGCATTGTCAGGCAGCTGTCCGAAGACACCGATGTTCGTGGCCGTCGCGACGCCGGCGCCCGTGCCGGTGGCGGTTGCCGTGCCGGCGCTGCCATCGCCGAAGATGGTGCCGAGCGCGGCGGTGGTGTAGAGGTTGTATTGCAGCGTGTTACCGCCCGAGCCCATCAAACGTTGCGCATAAGCGGTGCCGGTGGTCGCACCCGCATTGAGCAACACGGTGAAACCCGTATTTCGCGTGCACTTCACCGCGATGTTGGTATTGCCGATCAATGTGCCGGCGCCCGGTGTATAGGCGGGAAACGCCAAAGCAGCAGCCGATGCCGTGCAACTGGACTGAACCGTCGCGGTGACCGCGAAGGTGGTGCTGGTCGTGCCGGCTTGCGCGGCGCCCGCGGCCATCACGGCGATCGCAAGGCCGGCGCTGAGAATCTTGTGCATGAAAGCTCCTGAAATATGGCGAATCGTACGTCTTGCCGGGGATTCCCCGAGTCGCGCTATTGTTGCGAGCCATGGATAAATCGTTGTGACCCCCTTCGCAGATCGGCGAGTTCAGGCTCAAGTTTTGGGACAATCTGCCGGGCCCATCTCAATCTGCCCGACTGTGTGAGGTGATTCCCTCATCGACTGGTCGGTGCTAGCATCGCTGCCCTGGTTCAGGAATCGCCTTGCTAAAACTGCTGCATCGCTTCGAAATACGCCTGGCGGCCATTGCCGCCGTGGCGCTGCTGATCGCTCAACTCGGCGCGCTGGCGCATGCCTATACCCACGTGCCGCAGGCGCGGCCGCCGGCCGCGCATCAGTCAACGCCTGCCAGCCAGGAGTCTTGCGATGAGTGCCTGAATTTCGCTCCACTGTTGTCGGCGGCCGGCGCGCCCGCCGGGCTGCCGTTTGTCGCGCCGCAAGGCCGCGGCGTCGCGCTGCACGTCGAAGTCTCCTCGCTGGTTGATCTTGGTCCCCGTCCCGCCTTTCGTTCCCGCGCTCCTCCCGTCACGCGTTAAGCCTTAGAGGTTTTTTTGCCGCGTAACCCGCGGCCACGCGTATTTCGACGAGGAGATCTCGATTCATGTTCAGTTTTAAATCGTTCGCGGCGCCGCCGGCGCTCGCGATGACTCTATGGGTTTGTGTGCCGCACGCGGCGCTCGCAGACGCGTCTTCCACCACGACTACCCCGACCGACATGGCCCCCGCCGATGCCGGCGGCCCCGCGCTCGATGAGGTAGTCGTCATCGCCCAGCGCCTGAATGCGGCTCGTAACGGCATTCAGACGCAGACCGGCGCCTCGACGTACACCATCAACGAAGCGGCCATCCAGGCGACGCCGGGCGGCGATAACAACCTGCTCAATCAAGTGGTGATGCAGGCGCCAGATGTGGCGCAGGATTCATTCGGCCAATTTCACGTGCGCGGCGAGCACAACGGTCTGCAATACCGCTTGAACGGCATCATCCTGCCGGAAGGAATCAGCGTATTCGGTCAATCATTGGACCCGAGGCTCATATCCTCTCTCACCCTCATCACCGGCGCATTGCCCGCGGAATACGGACTTAGAACCGCCGGCATCATCGATTTGAAAACCAAGAGCGGTGTCATCGATCCGGGCGGCGACATCTCGCTGTATGGCGGCAGCCACGGCACCGTTCAGCCCAGCTTCAACTATGGAGGCTCCGCCGGCAATCTGAACTACTTCGTGTCGGGGGATTTTCTACGCAGCGATTTGGGCATCGAGTCTCCGGATGGCAGCTCGGACCCCATCCATGATCACACCACGCAATATCACGGCTTCGCCTACCTCGAATACATTCTCGACGAGTCGAATCGCTTGAGCGCGGCGTTCAGTTCATCCAGCGGTGAGTTTCAGATCCCCAACCGCCCGGGATTGGAGCCCGGCATCTTGAATGCCGACGGCTCGCCGCTCACGGTCAACGGCCAGACCACCTACCCGAGCGCCGCGCTCAATGAGAATCAAAGAGAAGTGAATCATTTTGCGGTGCTCAGCTGGCAGCATTCGCAGGGTGCATTCGATGTTCAAACTTCGGCGACCGCGCGCTATTCCAGCCTGACGTTTGAACCCGATCCGCTCGGCGATTTGCTGTTCAACGGCATCGCGCAAAACGCCTACAAGCAGAACGTGGCCTACGCGTTGCAATCAGACGCCGCGTACAAGCTCGACGATTCGAACACGCTGCGCGCCGGCGTATTCTTCCAAAGCGACCACTCCAAGAGCTTGACCAATTCGGCGGTCATCGCCTTGGATCAAGCCGGCAATCAAATCAACGATATCCCCGAGAGCATCATCGACAACAGCGGCAAGACCGAATGGATCGAAAGCGTGTACTTGCAGAACGAGTGGAAAATCATCCCGCCGCTGACGATCAACTACGGATTGCGCTACGACAACTTCACGGCGTTCACGGCGGCTCATCAAGTGAGTCCGCGCATCAACATCGTCTGGCAGGCGCTCGACAATACGCTGGTGCATGCCGGCTATTCACGTTATCTGTCGCCGCCGCCCTTCGAGTTGGTGGGCAATGAGACGGTGACGAAGTTCGCCAACACCACGGCCGCACCGGCGGTCACTCAAGCGGATACGCCGCAGGCGGAACAGGCAAACTACTACGATGTCGGCTTGCAGCAGAAAATAACGCCGCGGGTGACCTTGGGACTCGATACGTATTACAAGCAATCCCACAATCTAATCGACGAAGGCCAGTTCGGCGCGCCGATTATTTTGACGCCATTCAACTACGCCCAGGGCAAGCAATACGGCGCGGAGCTTACCGGAAGCTTCACCGAGGATGCGCTCACGGCCTACTTCAATCTTGCCTATCAGTACGCGCGCGGCAAGGACATCGATTCGGCGCAGTTCAATTTCTCGCAGGATGATTTGAACTACATTGCCACGCATTACATTCATTTGGATCACGAGCAGCAAGTCACCGCATCCGGGGGGATTTCATATCTGTGGATGCATACGCGCTACAGCGCCGACTTCCTGGTGGGCTCCGGCCTGCGCGCCGACGAGGAGTTGCCGGACGGCAGTTCCATCCCCAACGGCGCGCACCTCCCCTACTACACACAGATCAATCTCGGCGCCAGTCACATTTTCCATTTCACCGAAACCAGCACGCTGACCACGCGGTTTGACATCATCAACGCGTTGGACAAGCGCTACGAAATTCGCGACGGCACCGGTATCGGCGTGGGAGCACCGCAATTCGGGCCGCGCCGCGGATTTTTCTTCGGCATCTCCAAGTCCATATGATGTTTCAGGCCCGAGCAGGACGCTCGGGCCTAAACCGCCTCCAACGCCGCGCTCAAATCGGCGATGAGATCGTCGGCGTCCTCGATACCGACGGATATGCGAATCAGGGAATCGGTGATCCCCAGGCGATCGCGAGTTTGTTTTGCGACACCCGAATGCGTGGTGCTGGCCGGATGGGACATCAGCGTTTCTGTACCGCCGAGGCTGACGGCCAGTTTGATGACTTGCAGGGCGTCCAGCATGCGAAATGCCTCCGCCTCGCCGCCTTTCACGGCAAAGCCGAAGGTCGAACCTGCGCTGGTGCACTGCTGCTTGAATACCGCGGCACGCGGATCATCGGCGGCGAGAAAGCCGAGATAATTCACCGCGGCGATTTTCGGATGCGTGCGCAGATAACTGGCCACCAGGGCGGCGTTTTCCGCCGATTTGTGCATGCGCAGCGACAGCGTCTCCATCGAGCGCATGATCATCCAGGCGGTGTTGGGATCGAGTTGGGTGCCGAGCGCCCCGCGCAGCTTCTTGACGGGCCCCACGGCATCCCGCGAACCCACCACGCCGCCCGCGACCAAGTCAGAATGTCCGCCCACGTACTTGGTCAACGAATACATGACCAGATCGACGCCATGGCCCAAGGGGCGCTGAAACACCGGCCCGAGAAAGGTGTTGTCCACCGCCACCACGGGACGGCCGCCGCGCTGGCGTGCGCCGATCTGCTCGGAGATCTCGCGCATCAATTTCAGATCGACCAAGCTGTTGGTCGGATTTGCCGGCGTTTCGACGATGATGAGACACACGCGGCCGCCGCTCGCAGCGGCCTTTTGCGAAGCCTGTTCAGCGGCTTGCATGACGGCACTGCGATCGTGACCAAGATTGAAGCCCACTGCGCTCACGCCGACGCCCGGCAAGGTCTTCTCGATGAGCGTCTCGGTGCCGCCGTACAGCGGCTGGCTCATGAGAATGACATCGCCGGCCCGCACGTGAGTCCAAATGACCGTGGATATGGCCGACATGCCGCTCGAGAACACGGCGGCGGCTTCGCCCTCCTCCCACAATGCCAGGCGGTCTTCGAGCACCTCCAGATTGGGATTGTTGAAGCGCGAGTACACGAGACCGGATGATTGCCCGGCGATGGGTTCGCGCCGTCCCGAAGTAAAGTCGAAAAAATCCTTGCCGTCCTGTGCCGTCTTGAAGACAAAAGTGGACGTCAAGAAGATCGGCGGCTTCAGCGAGCCCTCGGACAAGCTCGGGTCGAACCCATAGCCCATCATCTGGGTCTCGGGCTTGAGCACGTGTTTGCCGATTTTGCGTTTATGATACGTGTCGTAACTCACGCTGCCCCCAAGAAGTTGAAGAATATGGTCCGCAATATAACACCGTGTTACTCCTAGTCATTGCCGCCGCCGCTTTCTTCAGCACCCTAGGAGGCGGACTATTGGCGCTGCGCCTGCGCGACAAATTGCACTTGATTCTCGGATTCAGCGCCGGCGCAGTGATCGGCGTGGCGTTTTTCGATTTGCTGCCCGAAGCGGTGGCGTTCGGGCAGCAATTCCATGGTCCGGCGAGCATTTTATCGTGGACGGCGCTCGGCTTCTTGTTCTACTTGGTATTGGATCGAATACTGCTGTTTCACGGCAGCGGCACGCCGCGCGGCCGCATCGCCGCCGGGGTGCTGAGCGTTCACAGTTTGATGGACGGCGTGGCGATTGGACTTGCATTTCAGGCTTCCCACCAAGTGGGAATCGTCGTCACCATCGCCGTGCTGACCCACGATTTCTCCGACGGCATCAACACCATGAATATGGTGCTGAAAAACGGCGGCAGTCGCCCGCAGGCACTACGTTGGTTGCTCGTGGACGCAGTTGCCCCCATCGCGGGCATCGTTTTTACCCGCTTCTTTACGCTTCCCAGCAGCGCATTCGGCACGATGCTCGCGCTGTTTGCCGGATTTTTCCTGTACATCGGCGCCAGCGATCTGATTCCGGAGAGCTACCATGCGCATCCGAAATTTCTGACCACGGCCATGACGCTGCTGGGTGCCGCCGTGCTGTATGCCGCCATCGCGCTAATCGGGCAATAGGCCCGCGGCCGCGGCGCTGCCGCCGGAGGCGACGACGAT